>Ga0187884_10001336_pt1 | contig 22770 bp, 20 predicted proteins | sample June2016WEW_20_4_FD_132983 | JGI IMG/M metagenome (GOLD analysis project Ga0187884, IMG submission 132983) | Peatland microbial communities from SPRUCE experiment site at the Marcell Experimental Forest, Minnesota, USA - June2016WEW_20_40 | ecosystem: Environmental > Terrestrial > Soil >...
AGCCACCACTTGGTTTGCGATTGGCGCGCCAGTTGCGCCATCTTGTAGCGTTCCGTAGACAGTGAAGGATTGTCCCACTGCTGGATTGCTGATAGACGTGAAGATACTGATGACTGAGTTTTGCGGGGTGCCGGTTGGGCTGGGGGTTGGCGTTGGGGTTGGGGTTGCCGTTGGGCTTGGAGTTGCCGTTGGGGTTGGCGTTGGGGTTGGAGTGGGATCAACGGCAGTGACGGTGACGGTGACGACGCTGCTTGTCGATGCTTGATAGGAGGTATCACCTGCGAAGGTAGCGTAGTAGGTGCGTGTGCCGGTGGAGGCCCAGCTCGTGGTGACGGTGATCTGGCCGGCGGAGTTGGTGGTGGCAGTGGTGTCGTTGTAGCGGACGCCGTTGAGGTAGTGGTAGACGGCGACTGCTTCAGATGAGATGGGCGCGGTGCCACTCGTGAGGGTGGCGGTGAAGGTGGCGGGTTGGTTGACGGCGGGGGTGGCGTTGGTGACGGAAAGGGAGAGTTGGGTTGGAGTTGACGTTTGGGCTGGAGCTGGCGTTGGGGTTGGCGTGGGATCAGCGGCAGTGACCGTGACGGTGACGACGCTGCTTGTCGATGCTTGATAGGAGGTATCACCGGCAAATTTGGCGGCGTAGTAGGTGCGTTGCCCGGCGGAGCCAAAGCTCTGGGTGAGGGTGATCTGGCCGTTGGCATTGGTGCTAGCGGTGGTGTCGTTGTAGCGAACGTTGTTGAGGTAGTGGTAGATGGTGACGTTCTCTCCTGAGAGAGGCGTGGCGCCACTCGTGAGGGTGGCAGTGAAGGTGACGGGTTGGTTGACGGCGGGGGTGGCGTTGGTGACGGAAAGGGAGAGTTGCGTTGGCGTTGGGGTTGGCGTTGGAGTTGCCGTTGGGGTTGGGGTCGGGGTTGCCGTTGGGGTTGGGGTCGGGGTTGCCGTTGGGGTTGGGGTTGGGGTCGGATCAACGGCAGTGACGGTCACGGTGGCGGTCGGGCTTGTCGCGCTCATATAAGGGGAGCTGCCTGCGCAAGTAGTGCGGTACTGGTAGGTGTTGGCTTTGGTTTCAGTCCGGCTGAAGGAGTAGGCGCCGGTGGTAACGGTCTGAGACGCGAGGGTGGTCCAGGAGTTGCCGTTAAGGCGCTGAAGACGAACGGAGCATTTGGCCAACGGGACGCCATTGGCGACGATCTGGCCGGTTATCGAGAAGGACTGTTTGACCGGGGCTGAGGGGGGTGCTGAAATAGTCAGGGTGGGGGGTGTTCTTGCAGGAGTCATGGTGGCGGTAGGAGTCCTTGCCTCAATCACAGGCGTAGCGTTACATAACGACAATGCACAAATCACAAGCACGGCTGCTACAACAATCACAACTCTTTTTTCTGTAAACATTCCTACTCACCTTGGACGTTAACCCCGTACTCAGGCGACAAGACTGTCCCGAGCACGGAGGTACGTTGTAAAGCCGTTTTATTAGCCTTAAGCTTTCCTTTGCAAAATGGCGTCTAAATTGTCTTAGTTTGCCAACATTGCCTTATTCGGGCAAAATCACGGTATTTTGACCATTCTACTTTGGCGACACCAGCAGCAAAAAAAAGCGACTTCGGGTGAGATCCCACAACGCGAGCCAATAGCTCGAAATTCACGCTTGCTCACAGGCGCATCGCTGTGGCGGCGGCGCACTTGTGCGTCCAGGCCAATCGCTCGTGCGCCATCAACTGCGAACGTTGTCGGTCATAAGGTACCTGAAATGTCCATGTCTCTTTGTGACCCCGCAAGGAGCTCAAGGACGTAGGTCTCGATAAGCCGTCGACTTATTCGCAGCGTCCATCGGACACAACATCCACACGATGTGTTGCAGTGCTGCGTTTAAGCCTGCTCTGCTAGAGACCACTGCGAAACCTATCTCATCATTCGAGCGCAAGGGTGGGTTATGAAAGAAAACGAGGAAAAAGCGCAGCTGATGGCGGTGCCCCAAGGGCTCTCGCTGGTTAATTTAGCGGCTGAAATCAAGGTCAGCAAACTCTATCAATTGAACTGTGGCCACTTGCTGTGTCATCTCCAGTATGCAGCCACGCGGGTTGTCACAAATGAAAAAGCGAGTTTCTTCGTGTTTACTATCGCCGTGTGGTTTGGAGACAGACGCGAAGAACGCGCGTTCCACAGGCCATTGCTTCGAGGATCGGATCAAAGAGCCTCTCGAATAGACAACTGACGGAACGACGTTTTCATAGAGGCTCAGCGCAACTGAGGACGAGCCGCTCGGACTCTGCTGGGTGACCGAGTCGCCATTTTCTGGGTAGGCCTGACGCCCGAAAGATCGCAGTGTCCGATTAGGGCTGGTACGTTTGTGACAGGATTTCTGAGCTCATGAATACGTGTTCACGAGAAGCAACGATTCGCTTTCGAACGGTAAAATCGATTCTACGGGGCTCAGAGGCAAATGCTCAACGTCTTCGCGCTTGCCAATCGGTTTTTTTTCCACTAAGAAACCGTCACCGGCAGGTAGGTTTCTCTGTAAGGCCCTGCCTGATTATCACGATATAGCAAGAATTCCATTGTCATGTTGCTGCCGGTACGATCAGGTTTCAAATTGACTGCCTGTTGCCAAGTCTGGTTATTAGCGAGCGATAAGTTCTCTGAATACAGCACCGTCGATGAGTTGGTATCGTTCAATCGGACGACTAATTGGTATGACGTGTCCTGTTGCTCGTGATTGACAATGCCCACGGTAACCGGCTGTTGTTGGCCCAAGTGATACTGAGTAGGGTAGCTGCCAATCGTACCATTAGTGCCGAGTATGTAAAACTCTGTGAACGGTTCTCCGGGGTTAGGAAAGACTAACGTGTACCCTAAAGTCGACACGAGCGCGACGATTGACAGCACGAAAATCACAGAAAGCAATTTGTCCCCGCGATTTGAACCTGAAAAGGCTGAACCTGGAAAGGCCTTTTTGACTATGGGGATCGGCGGGAGTTTGACAGAGAAGCGCCGTGCCTGCGCAAGCGCCCGTCGGCGCGTCTCGGCAAAAACCGTACAAATCACTATGAACAGCGCCAGAGCGACAAGCAATGGCGCCAAGTTCACGCCAAACCAGAAACTGAGAATCAGCGTTATTGCCGGGACAACGGCAACGCTAAGGCCCAATGAGAGCGCAAGGCGCTGGGAGTTATTAATGGCTTCTTTATTTGGGAAGAGAGCAGCGATAAGAGCGTAACCGGGCAAAAAGAAGATCAAGGCCACGCCAAAGATTGGGCGAATGAACGTTTGGTTTAGGTAGGGTAAAAAGACAAATGCCAGCGTACCGAGGGTGGCAACAAGGACGAGTATCAGATCGATCGAATCGGTCCTAAATACAGTTTCTCTGGTTTTGTTCATTATGTGCTGAAATTACGTTATTCGCTTGAACTTGGTTGCGCAAAATTATAGTGGTGCCGGTCGGATGCTGTGGGTGCATTAATGTGTTTCACTGTCGACTGACCCGCAGCTAGCATTCTGTCTCAGCCCTATTTGCTGCGTGAACGCGGTCGCGCTTTAGGCCTGCCTCTGGCGAACCTAGATTCCGCGCTGATATGCCGAAATAGACCTCCAATTTGTGTCTCCCTATGCAGCTGAGCTCAAAGCGCTATCGAGCTAGCATCTGCTTGAGTGCAAGTCGAGGGTATAGAAGATTTCTTTTTTCAAGCGGATTACACTTAACTGCCCGCAAGAAAAAGCGTAGACCTTTTTTCTTTTCGCCTTCGGAGTAGTAAATAGAACCCATGAGACCATAAATTACTGCCCGTGTCTCTCGCGTTATTTCGTCATCGTGTTGCTGCATCGCGTCTTCAACGATTGAAATATACTCTTTACCCGCGATCCGATGCCGTTTCAATGTTTCTGGGCCTGAGCCCCCCATCGCGTTATCACCGTGAATTCGATATTTCGCTAGCGGTTCTGGTATGTAGTGAAACTGGTGTAGTCGCGCAAGTTCCAGTAAGAATTTGAGATCGTTTAAGCAGAGTAATCCCTCATCGTATCGCGCGTCCTGCGGATTCGGCTTTTTGTAGAGCAGTGTCGAGCCAAAGATGTAATTTGACCGCAAGAGCTCTTGCCAAATATCTCCGCTCTTTTTTGCCGGTGAAATGTTGCCGAGGCTTTCACTGAAACTTTTGCCTAGACGCTGGCCTTTTTCATTCACGATCTCTCCCTCGGCCCAGATGACCAGGTCCGGATTGGATTCAAGAGCTTTTAGTTGCTTCGTGAGCTTATCTGCCATCCAAACGTCATCAGACGCGATTTCTGCTACGAATTCTCCTTTAGCTGCCTCTATGCCGTCATTCGTCGTCATTGAGATACCGCAGTTTGTCTCGTGAAGAATGACGCGTATTCTGGAGTCTTGCGCAGCGTATTTTTGGATAATCTGTCTTGATGCATCGGTTGAAGCATCATCAACAATTATCAGTTCAAAGTCATCAAAGTCCTGCCCTAACACGCTCTCAATTGATTCGGCGATGAATTTCTCGTGATTGTATGAGGACATCACCACGCTAACTAATGGCGTCTTTAATCACCCCCCCTATATAGGCAACTTCTTCATCGGTCAGTGAGGGATAAAGCGGGAGAGAGAGAATTTCGGTGCAAATCGTCCGTGTGACTGACAAATCTTTCGTGGTCGCAAACGCTGCATACGCTTTTTGCTTGTGTACTGGAATTGGATAGTGGATTTGTGTTTGAATGCCACGCTTTTGGAGAAATCGCTGGCAGCTATCTCTTCCCGCAAGTCGTATTACAAACAGATGGTACGCGTGGTTAGCGTATGATCGCGGAGTAGGTAGCACAACGTCAGTTTGCTCGAGTATCTCCTTGTATAGTTGAGCTAATCGTCTCCTCCTTTCGTTCCATTCATCTAGCCGCGGTAGCTTGACGCGCAGTATTGCCGCTTGCAATTCGTCTAAACGGCTATTGATCCCTATAAGATCATGATAGTATTTCTCAGATTGGCCGTAGTTCCTTAACGCCCTTACCCGCTCAGCCAGCCTGCGATCGTTGGTCGTTACCATGCCGCCGTCGCCGTACGCCCCGAGATTCTTCACGGGGTAAAAACTGAAGCATCCCGCGTCTGCAAGGCTGCCGACCTTTTTCCCTTCGTACTCTGCTCCGTGCGCCTGGCAGGCATCCTCGACTACTGCTAGGTCGTATTGTTTCGCTATCTTCAGTACGTTATCCATGTGCGCTGGGTGCCCGTATAGATGAACCGGCAGAATCGCCTTGGTTTTGTCTGTTATTTTGTCCTCTATCTTGGCCGTATCAATGCAATACGTATCGGACTCTACGTCGACAAATACCGGTGTTGCGCGGCACCTTGCGATGGCATCAACTGTCGAGACAAACGTATGAGAGACCGTAATTACTTCGCTTTTTTTGTCGATTCCGAGTGCCCTAAGAGCGAGAAAAAGCGCATCAGAACCTGAATTTACGCCTATCCCGTGCTTGGCCCCGACGTAGCTTGAGAACTCTCTTTCGAACGCAGCTACTTCATCGCCCAAAACAAACCATCCGCTGTCACAGACTCGTTTGACGGCTTCGGATAGCTCGTGCCGTAACTCCGCGTGTTCTCTTTTGGCATTAAAAAAGGGGGTCTCTCTCTTCACCGTACTTGTCCTTCGGCGCACGTTGCGCCTTTTTGTGCGCTGTTCATTGAGTGGGAGCTTTCTCGTTACAAATCATTTCGCTTGTGCAATTTTAACAGCGGAGCTTACTATGAACGCGTGATTTTCCACGCCACGGCTCTCAGACTAGACCTCAGAGGGTTTGGTATTTGCTACGTCTACTTCGTAAGCATCGTACGTGATGGTTCGGCCGCCAAACCCCTCTTTGTGCGCGCTCAAACCGGCGTTTAGGTACCGTCCGCCCTGCTCTGTCGAGATGCCGAAGTCGAAATAGCGCTTGCTGCTACCGCTAGAGTAGTCGTCGATGAGGTAGTCCATGATAAGTTCACCTGCACCCATCTTTTGTCCTTCCTCGCTCGATGCAATGTATTGCGCGTGGGCGACACTTTTGTAATCGTAAACGGCAACACCTGCAAGCATGATCCCCTCCTTGTAAGCGGCGAAGAGCTTTATATTCTCTGGAAATCTCTTCGAGAGGAGTTCCATTTCATTTGCAGTGTGAGTTGGCGCGACGCTATATTTGCGGGCGAGGATATCGGTGACTATTTCCATAAACGCCCTGAAATCGTCCGTTCTTTTCGCCACGATTTCGTTGCGCTTACCCAACTGTATGCGTCTTTTCTTTCCGCGGCTAAAAGGTATTCGTTGATCTAATAACACGGCGGTTGATGCGTCCCGTCGAACCAGTTGCGCATTATGACGAAAAAGTGCGTACAAATCCTCCTCAGCGGGGATCACGTGATAAATATGAGGGACGGGCTTGTAGATTACCGTCCTAATCTTCTGCTCTCTGAGGTGTTCTGTTAAAGAGGCAAATACGTGTAGCATCAATTCTATCCTCATTTCTGGACCAGATACGATGCCCCCAAAAGTCAAACCGCCGTGACTGTAGACGACGTTATCTGCGGTATTCGCAGGCATGATAGCGACCAAATCGCCCTCTTCAAAAAACAGGAGGGACGAATCCGAGAACGTGTCGGCGTGATATTCCATATAGTCCCTGCAAAAAAGGAAGCTTCCATTTTTGGATCGTTTCACGAAATCGTTCCACAGTGATTTGTAGTTAGATTCATACTGTGCGATTTCAATCATGCTCTTATCACCTTTCAGCTAGCGTGGCCGAAACGCTGTGATTCGGCCCTATCTAGCACGCCGTTGTTTATGCTGTTATCCCTTCTACAAGCGTTTCTGCGGGAGCTTCAATGACTAACAACCTCGACTTACGTAATCGACGATCCATCTCTTTTAGCGTGTCGTTCTTAGCTCCAGAACTTATCTTGTGTGCGCGTGTCTTGCAGACCAACCGTATCCAACTATTGAATGACTTTATGGTCTCGCAGAGGTGTCGACGCGCGTCCCGTCGAGATCAGAAGGCTCCCTCATTTTGTACACAACGCATAGATATGCGCACAATAATCGGGCAATTCTCTTCCTATTTCGTAAAGTCCGTGAATTATGCTTTCATCTATTGAGCTCATTATATCGTTCGGAAATGGTTTGAGGAATATCCCCTCCCAATGCAAAATATCAAAACCGCATTCTTTCAGCTCGTTGAATAGCATCTCTTTATCGTAAACTCTTGCGTGTCCAAGTAACTGAGTGTCCCTCTCACTGAGTTCGTGAACGTCCTTAATTAGATTCATACAATAAGCAATTCGTCGATGCAATGACTTAGCGTTCGGTACAACGATGTGCAGGCGTCCATGTGGCCTCAGGAAAGGCCTTATCTTTCTTAGGACAAGTAATGCGCTTTTATGATCGAGATATTGCAATCCCATAAAAAAGACAATGTCACTGATGTCAGCCTCGGCGTAATCAAAATTTTGCCATAACGAATGGTAAAATTCAACGTTCGAGTGTTCTTTCAACCTGTTGCTTACAGTAGTGATGTTCGCTCCAGCGGCCTCTACGACAATTAGCTTTTGGCACGTTTGCGCCAGTTTTTCCGTTGCACCTCCTTTCCCACATCCAAGCTCAATAACTTTTTCACCTATGAGGAACTTGCTGAGCACGTCCATGTCGAACTGGATATACCAATAGTCGAAATCTTTTTGGGGAGATGTTGGGTCGTAGATTGCGGCACTTTCGTCTAATCGCATTTTAGTTACCAAGCACGACACTGTTTTCAATCTATCAATAATTTTCTATCCGGCACGTGCATCTATCGCGCTCGTGCATTCCATATACTGTTCACAAACAGCAAGTTGCTTTTTGCGTCCCACATTCCATTCGCCGCAGGCTCCCCGCATCTTCCACACGCTATCTTCAAACGGGAGGTATTACCCGAAAGAAGCGTTCTTTATCTGTTCTATCCAAGGTACCTTGCTGAACCTACGAAAGGAAATCCCCCCAATATCTTCACTGATAGCTAGCCCACCGAATATAATAAATTCAATTCTGCATTAAAGGCCATCCCGCGCGTAGTATAAACAGATGAGCGACCTCCTTTTACGATAGCAGCGGAAATGACGGCATCCATCACCTGAGGCCGTAAGATGTCGCGTGCTCGGCCAATGCTGAGCCGCGTCGGTGTTAATAAATTCTGATGCTGTTCGTGAAATGGTTGCTATTGTGTTTCGACGCGTCAAAGGGCACTGGAATGTTCATTGAGGCGCTCTTGATGCATTAGGATATCCCTAAAAACATCATGGTCGCGAATGTAATCCTCTTCATCGAAATACTCTGACGCTAAGACTAAGCAAACCGATCCTGAAGAAAAATTGTCGAGTTCACGCCATACCATCGATGGAATATATAAGCCGTAGTAGGATCGATTCAAGTGATATCGATCCTGACTCGATCCCTCGTCCAAGACAACATCGAAACTGCCGTTCGCCGCGATGATAAACTGTTGTAGCTGCTTGTGGGCGTGCCCCCCGCGCGCCTCTCCGCCTGGGACGTCGTAGAGGTAGTAAACTCTCTTGATCTCAAACGGTATGTGTCGGTTCTCTTCAATAAACGTGAGATTGCCTCTATTATCCTGCACCCTTGGAAGCTCAATGATTCTGCACCGCGATAGTGCCATCGTTCACATCTCAGCTTTTGTCAATTTTGAGGTTGTAAGCATACCGAGAATCAACCGTTTGTCATCGTCATTTATTCCGAATTTGTATATAACTGCACCGTAAACAACCAGGTCGATCAGTGTTATCAACGTCAATGGAACATTTTCGAGAAGCAAAAGAGCTGTAATAACCCCAATGATAGCTAAACCGAAAATAGGCGGCACGCTCGCCCTTTTTAATCCAAAAGCATAGCCATATCGTCCCAAGAAGAAGAGGCCCGCAACTAGCCCAAAAGCTTCCGTGACTACTGTTGCAAACGATGCACCAAGGAAGCTGAACTTCGGGATAAGCAGTACATTGAGACACACGTTGACGGCGATTGACATCACAGTCACCTTCAGAGTCAGCTTTTGCAGGTTATTTGCGATCGAAGCGGTTCCCAGAACGATTGTTATATACATGATCGCTGCCGCCCATATCAGTATTTGCAGCGCCGCGACAGACGGGCCAAACTTGTCCCCGTAGAGGAGGAGAATGATCGGCATTGACCATAGAGTGACAAAAAATGCTATTGGCAGAGCCAGGTAGAGCAAATATCGCATTGTCAGCGCACACGTGTAGCGAAATGACTGCTTGGAATCTTGGTGCATTTTGGACAATATCGGAAACAGGGAGGCGACTAGCACGCTCGCAACGACGGTTGACGCCTCCGCGAGGGTGTATGCGACGCTGTAAAAGCCGACTGCTGTGGTGTCGTGGATCAATGATATCATCACCACGTCTATCCTGAAGTAGATCATTATGCTTATCGCCATGCCAGCCATAGGCCATGCCTCTGCCAGAGCGCCTCTCCAGAAGGTAAAGTCAGCTTCAAGACGCGGCACGAAAAATTTCCGGACGCACGTCGCGTAGACGTACCCTAACCCGAGCGCACTCGTCAAGAGCGAGATGAGCGCAAAGACTATGACGCCCAGGTGGAGCAGTATCGCGATCATGGCAGCGCAAAGCGGCACGATACTGGTTATGATAGTGACCATGGACTGGAACTCAAGCTGCTCGAACGCTTGGAATATGGCCAAAAAGAGCGTCGAAAGTGTGCTGGTGATCATCCCAATGGACAGGATGTAGACGATGTAAATAATCTGCTGCGAGTACCCAAGGGCATTTACAAGCGCTACGATCATGCCGACGCTTATGAGCGCAAATAGCAGCTGTATCGGAATGACGTTCGCCGCATATTTGCTCGCCTTTGATTTATCCCGGGCAACTTCCCTTGTAGTTAACGTCGTCAAACCGAAATTGGCGAGAACGCTGAAAATCGCTGTTAGCGCTACTGCAAAATTCAAATCCCCGAGACCCTGCGGGCCTAAGTACCGCGCCACCAGCGCGATATAAATAAAGCTCTCAGCGAAGCTTATGATCTGACTAACTGTCAAAAAAGATGTATTTCTCGCTATGCGTTTGACGCTCGACATATTACGTCCGTATTATCCCGGTTGCGGCATCCAGAGATTCACGCGCTGAAACGGCAGCTTGCTTGCCGCCTTTCTCGAATCCCCTGAGCCTCCTGCGCAAGCACTTTTGTGTTTCGATACGAGATCAAGCCAAATATGCTTACAGAAAAGACCGTCAGAACCTAAATAGCTTTTTTGATAGCGTGCGACAAGAGCTCTGATACCCTGGCGGTGTCTGTTATCTTTTCATCAGTCGGATTACGGTGGGAGTACCATTCTTGCAGAAGCTATCAATCTAGGAACCTATCTGCGTGGTTCCATGTAGTCTCACTACAAAGAAAGTTCCTGTTTTTAGACTTGTTCACGAAATCGTCCCATCGAGATTTGTAGCTTGATTCGACTTGCAGTTCGATCACGCTAGGACTCTTACGGGCCATGATTAACGAAACAATCTAAGTGTTTTAAGTTCATACACGTCGAGTACATCCAAGGACGCTACAAAGGAAGGTGACCGATCCAATAGTGACGACGAGGGACGGTATGTCACTCGTGCGGCATTGCGGTACGCAGGATAACTTCAATGTCAACGCCCTTGGGCAAGAGTCTGGAGCGGTTGTGGCATAATTATAACATTTGCTCCCTTTTGGAAGAAATGGACGCGTCTCGAGGAAATGATTTTGCAGTTGTGTTCAGAAAAAGGCGCTTGGATGACTAGCGGCGAAAACACGTATGCGGTGACTCAACAATGGCTGTTGAATTGCTAGACGATAAGAAGCTCTGGGATCAATTTGTGGAAAACAGCCCACAGGGGACGTTATTTCATACGTGGGATTCTTTAAAGACTGTTGAGAGGCATTCGACGTACCAGCTTTTACCGTATGCCGTATTTCTGGATGAAAAACTCACATGCATATTCCCTTTTTTTATTACTCGACGCTTGGGAGTGAGGCTAATGTGCTCCCCCCCGGAGGAGATGCAAATTCCTTACTTAGGACCCGCCTTTGATCCCAGCGTGGCAGGGCTTAGGGCACATAAAAAGGAGAGGATCTTTGAGCAAGTAACAGATGAAGTGTGCAAGGAAATCGACAAGCACTCTCCCAATTACGTGTCATTTACGACTGTTCCAAGTTTTATCGACGTCAGGACTTTTGCGTGGAAGAACTACGCTGTCGTACTGGGGCTTACGTACGTAATAGACTTGGAAAAGTCAATCGAGCAGATCTGGAGCGGTTTCAGCAGAACCGCCAAAAAGGGCATCAAACACGTAAGCGCACTGTCGCCTCAAATACGGCACACAAACGATGTCAGCTTGGTAATCGGCTTGCGGCGAGAACGATTCAACGAACTCGGGATAGGTGTGCCTCTGTTTAGCGACTGTTATCTCAAGGAGCTTGCGGCTGCGTTTCCTCAGCGTGTGACGGTGCACAGCGTCAGCATTGACGGAAGGATTGCTAGCGCGGAGGCGTGCTGTGTGCTGCGTGAGGACCGGTATGCCAGGTGGATCGGTGGCGTTAACGCACGCAGAGACCTGAAGACGAACGAGTTCCTTATGTGGGAGGTAATTCAGCACGCAAAATCTGAGGGCTTTAAGACGTTGGAGGTGATTGGCGCGAATCAGCCGCGTCTAAACGTGTTCAAATCGAAATTTGATCCGGCGCTGGAACCGTATTGCGCTGTTGACAAAACCGACGCGCTTGGCAACATCGCCTTTTTCGTCAAAAAGCGCATCTTAAATGGACGAATCCTGCGACGACGGAATGGACGTGATTCGAACGATCGGAGAAGCTGAGACTTGGGGAGCGACCGACGTAGGAACTCGTGCTCTTTTTTGGGGCGCTTCGCTCGAAATAAGCTTTCGCACGTTTACGTTTAGAGCAAAAAACAAGCAACGTATTTCTGAGGCCGTTTTCGAACTCTAAACAGACGACAGCTTAGACAGTTCCCAGCCCAAGAAGATCTATGACCCGCCACAGCTTCTGATTTAGTACGCACGCCATCAACTGATCTACGACCATTGGAAGCTCAATAAGCGTGCATCTCGACACTGTCGGTTTTCAGATCTCAGCTTCTGCCGATCTTGAGCGCCTAAGTAAACTGAGCATTAACTGTTTGTCTTTTTCATTGACGCCAAATTTGTAAATAACGGCAGCGTATACACAAAGGTCGACGATTGTTATCAGCGCTAGTGGGACGTTGTTGACGTGCAGCAGTGCTGAAATAGCCACAATGACGGCTAAGGCGAAAAAAGGCGGCAAACTTGCTCCTCGAAACCCAAGAGCAAAGCCGTTTCTTGCTAGGAAAAAGAGATCCAACGGGAGCACACAAGCCACAGCGGCTACTGTCGCAATTGACGCACCAAAATAGCTGTACGCGGGGATCAGAAACACGTTTAATCCAATGTTAAGAGCCGCTTGGAAGCCCATTAGTTTCATGTTCAGCTTTTGTAGGTTAGCAGCGAGAAACGCATTTCCCAGAACCTGAGTCACGTACATAATCGCTGCTGCCCAGATCAGTATTTGCAGGGCCACGACAGATGGGTCGTACGCTGGTCCAAAGAAAAGAGAGACGATCGGCCTTGCCCAGAGTGTGACGCAAAACGCCAATGGCACAGCAAGGTAAAGCAGATATCTTGACGCTTGCGCGCACGCGTCTCGAAATGACTGCTTGGAGTCTTGGTGCAGCTTGGCCAGCACAGGGAATAGGGCGCTCATAAATACGCTTGGAATAACGAGCGACGCCTCGGAGAGAGTATACGCAACGCTGTAGAAGCCGACTGCGGTCGTACCCCGGAACAATGATAGCATGACGACGTCAATCCTAAAGTAGATGATCACGCTCACTGCCACGGCGGCCATCGGCCACGCTTCAGTAAGGGCACGTTTCCAGAAGGTAAAATCGGCTTCAAGACGAGGCACAAAAAATCGTCGGGCGCATATCGCGTACAGGTACGCTAATTCGACCACATACGTCAAGAGCGCTACGAGCGCAAATGCCACAACGCTCAAGTGCAGCTGTATTACGATCACGGCTCCGCAAAGTGCCACCACGCTCATTATGACCAAAACTACCGACTGGAACTCAAGCTGTTCGAACGCTTGAAATATGGCCAAAAGGAGCCATGACAGCGTGCTGACGATGATTGCAACTGACAAGATGTAGACAACGTAAATGGTCTCCTGCGAGTACCCTAGGACATTTACCAGCGCAACGATCAGACCGATTGTAGCAAGGGCCAACAGCACCTGCATCGGAATGAGGTTCGCTACATATTTGCTCGCCAGGCCGTGATCTTTTGCAACCTCTCTTGTGGTTAGCGTCGTCAGACCGAAAGTCGAAAGAATGCCGCAAACTGCCGTGAGTGCCACTGCAAAGCTCAAGATCCCAAAACCTGCCACGCCCAGGTACCGCGCAACGAGAATTGCGTAGATGGCGCCCTCCCCGTAACTTATTATCTGAGCAATTGTCAGTACGGACGTATTTCTCGCTACGCGTTTGATGCTCGACATATTACTTCCGTATTACCTCAGTCTGCGGTAACTAGACATCGATGCGCTTAAAAACGGCAGCTTGCAGGCCGCCTTTCTCGAATTCCCTGAGACTCCTGCGCAAGCACTTTTGTGTTTCGATACGAGTCAAGCCAAATATGCTTACAGAAAAGACCGTCAGAACCTAAATAGCTTTTTTGATAGCGTGCGAGAAGAGCTCTGATACCCTGACGGTTGATATTTTCAGCGATCGGGTTACCGAGGGTGTACCACTCTTGCGCCACTCCTTCGGTCGCAGATTGCTAGTTCGTGGAGCGTCCACAAGCATCGACGTAGATCGTTTAAATATAGTTTTCGAGACCACGTTCACCGGGTACTCGCATCAGACGTAACAGCGCGACAAACACAGCTTTTTTGACCCAAAGCCATTTTGGTCCACCCACGAACGGGCCTTCACCCATTGCATGACAAGCGCGGGCTATTTAAGCTGAAATGAATCGCGCCATCGATTCCCAGCGCCCAAATAACCGCTCGTCGACCGAAGCACAAAAAACTCACGCGCGCGAAGCTTATCATTATAGGTTATTATTGCATCAGTGCGAGCAAAGAATATAGGTTGAAGTTTCAAATAAATCTCGGCGCGCAACGACAATTAGAGTTTCTACGGCGCGGGATTATACAGCATCCGCACCTCCCCATCGTCGTACACCCGGTAGAGACTTTGATTGCTCAACAGGTTTGTAGTAAGCTCACTTGCATTCACTACTTGCGGTTGTGTGCCTGCTGCCACGTAAAAATTCCCAACTATCTGATACGAGTTCTCATTTCTTATGAATATGATCGAATTGCCTGAAGTGGTGTTATACGACTCAATAGACGTAAAATTTCCAGTGAAGTTTGGAGAGTTACCCAAATAGAGCCTCATCACAAGGTCATCCCCAACCACCTGGCTCCCCGATTGTTTATGTTGTATTGTCCACAACGCAGCGTCCCACTCTGATAGTTTTGTCCAATCCTTGAAAGCACCGCCTTGGTATTCATTGGCTCCCGTATGATCCACTAGATTCGTCGCCATGCCGCCGTATATGTTCCCAAAAACTAGTGCAGCTACCAAGACGGCGCTGAACGAACACAGAACTCCTCTTCTTGCAATAATTGGAAGACGCCCCCGTTCAAACAACATGGCCAGTGTCACAGGGACGAAGAAAAACCACCCATAGATGCTGATCTGATCCCAATTGAAGGGGAATTTTAACAGCGCACCGGCGACGCTAAATACAAAAAAAGCTACGCCAAGAAGAAAAAAGTTTGCATAGCGTGACAAAAATCTTAATGAGTCTGCTTTCACTCGAAAAAAAGCGAGCGCGATTGAAAAAACGATGAATAGCACAAAAAAAGCCCTCTCAACAAGAACCGGGAGAACCCAGTTGGAAGGCGGCTTGGCCGAGGCCACTTCAATGTTAAGTTGCTGCGTAAATGCGCCCACGATTGCTGCGATCGGTCCGAAGAACGCGAAGGTATAATAAGCAAAGACAGCAACTGCCGCCACAAGAAGTATGCTCATGACGTTTTCGTTTCGCAAACGCAGTTCAGGATGATAAATCCTCAGGATCTGATCCTTAAGTGCTAAGACGCCCAGCGCTGCAATAAGAAAGACGACTGTCAAGTCATGGGTGAACACAAAGCAACCAATTACGAAGAAAGCGAGAATCGTGAAAGCCAATCGATTGCGTGAATTCCGCATAAAAACAAGAGCTAAAACTAGCAAAAAGAAAACAGTGCCCAAAACGATGTTATTGAACGTGTTTGCATAGCCAATCACAAGAACGAACGAGGCAACTACCGCGAGCGAGAGCAGTGATACTTTGTTGCCAAATCTTTCCGAGACTAGGGAATAATAGATCGCCGAAAAAACGACCATAAGTAGCAACGGTAGGTATTTTGCAACGGTGATGTACGAGGAGTTCGTGACAAGCACCAAGGCAGCGCCGAGCATTGACTGCATCGGTAGCGAATACGGCGAATGGATCAAGAGGGTCTCACTGCTTGCCAGAGTCGACGACCACCCATTTTGGAGTACGAAACTAATAGAGTGCATGTATAGTACCGAGTCAAGATCGAACGGCAGGGGGCCAGAACCAACCCAGACGATCAAAAACAGGGACACGCAAAAAGCCCCGATTGCGAGCGCCTCCACCCAGCTATAATAATCGCTTCGAGAACTGGCAATGAGATAAAACAATGAGGCGAAAACGAGAAACACTGTAATATAGAACAGATTTGGACCTGTCCAGAGGACTGCGCCTCCCTGGGCAAGGTTGCTGTAACTAGCGACTAAGAGCGTTAAGAAAATAAACAACAAGCTGTAGTACGTCTTTCTAAGTCGGCTTAGTGTCATATAGTTCCTTGATCACCTGCTCCAGCGTATCAACAACTGCTTGTAAAGAATAACGCTCTTTGACCGTTTCATAGCCGTTCTCGCCCAACTCCTTTCGCACATCAGTGTCTTCGATAAGTCTTCCGATGTCGTCCACCCATTCTTGGGGACTTGACGCAAGAAACCCATTGCATCCGTGATCTATTACATAGTTGTTTTCTCCAACCGCGCTACTGACTGTTGCTAATTTCATTGACATGTATTCTAGCAGCTTCATTGCGCACTTTCCTCTAGACCACGGGTCATCGGTGAGCGGCATAACGCCGATATCAAAGTCCGCTATCAGTTCAGGGATCTGTTCTATAGGTACCCAGTGATCCAAGCCAAAATCGACTTCGAATGGTTGGTCACTGAATTCTGCTCTGACTGCTTTTGATAGCGCGCTCACCAGTCTGAGTTTGAAATCGTATTGACGAGCTAACGTATTGAGAGGATCCTTCAGTATCTTAAGGTACGACAAGTGATATCGCGTGCCTGCGCCGAGCCAGCCGATTGTGATTCCCGCCCGTTGCTTTTTAGGTCTTACGCTTGGCTTGAAGAGTGTCATATCCACTGCGCTGGGCAGCAAAGTTACGTTTTCATTTAGTTTGGATGCAAATTCGCTCAAATAATGGCCCCCCGCAGTCACGGCATCCGACATCGACAGTATCTTCTTAAGGTGTGAATATGAGGCCGTCCTCCCAAGTAACTTTAATTCAAAAAGTGCATCGTCGTAGTCGAATATTACTTTGGTCCCCTTTTTCTTGATTTTTTTAATCATCTCATGATCGACAGGATTTGAACTCCGATGTAGGACAAGGACATCTGGGCGAGCGTCAACAACTCGCCTCCAACGTTCAAGATGCGTCAGCAAATTGGGAGCTCCGAGTGGCAGTACACGTGATTGGGCGCACTTCGATTCATAACCACGACGGCTGAGTTCTTGTGACACTGCCAGACAACGAATAACGTAGCTGGAAGTGTGGCCTACTGCCAGAAAAAAGACTGAGAGTGCTTTTCGACTTGCCATCTGCTGCGCCTTCCGATTTTGCTCTCTAAGTGTTGGTTTTTTTGTGCGTAATTTAGCTGGCAATTGCGTTGGTTGCCCGGATTTCTTCAAATGCCTTTCGTTACTATGCTAGTCCTTGCCGAAACTAGATAGTGAGCCACAATGTAAGTCTATCGTTTTCCTAAACATTCTCGACTGGGCATTTTCAAATCATCAATGATTTTAACGATCCTTTCTAGCTCGTTTTCTTCGCTCTATCGGGCCTTCAGTCCTAATCAAGCAGCTGTTGCTGATTACCTGCAGCGCGGCGATAGGTCCTCTCGATTTCATCAACTACTGAAGGCCAGGCAAATCGTTGTGCCAGCGTCCTGCAATTATCTTTAAACCGCTGCCTTGTTTGATCGTCACACAAGACAGTGGCGATTGCCTCAGCCAGCTCTTTTTTGCTGTAGTCAGTGACGTACCCTACGAATCCGTCGATCCAGTCTATTGAGTCTCCGCAACGTGTAGTGACGATAGGCGTGCCGCAAGCGCAGGATTCAAGAAACGTCAACGGGAAGCCGGTATAACGGGGAGTGACAAACACGTCCGCATCTGCGTAAGCATTTATCTTGTCGTACTCATCAACATGTCCTGTGAACAAAGTGGAGTCATCAATGTTCAGACGATTAACTTTGTTCCGCAAAGCAGAAGCATAGCCGTCATCCACCCCAGCGATCACAAGTTTCACGGTTTCAAAACGATTTCTAAGGTCTGAAAAAGCCTCAACAAGTAAGTCGATTCCTTTTGAGCGGTGTATTCTTCCTAGGTAAAGAACGACTTTGTCGTCAAGACTTATGCCGAATCGTTTTCTAAATGCTCCGCTTTCTGGGGCCTGATACTTTGAAAATTCTATTCCGTTGCCTATGCTGTCGATGCGCTCCCTAGCGATTCCGCATCGTTCATAGTACTTTGTTTCCGTTTCAGTCAAGGCTATAACTCGCTTCGAATCTGCTAATACCTTACGACTAAAGAGATTGTCTAATAACCACTTAGGCACATACCCGGTTATAGGTTCAATGTATGACCCGTGTATTTGTGATACATAGGGAAGCGCTTGCTTTGTGGCGTAGTGGTGCATTATTATGCTTTGGAAAGAGCGAATATCATGCACGTGAGCAATGTCAAAAGCGTCGATGTTTTTCTTAAAATATGGTATCAGTCTTGGCATCACATAGAACCGATTGTAGCGGATGGTACATGGAAAATAATGAATTTTAATGCCGTCCAAAATGAATGGGGCGCTGGGCGTTGTTTCGCCACCAATGTCATCCCTTACGGCTGGAGCGAGTATCGTAACATCGTGTCCGCGCTGAACCAGTTCTTTGCTGATGTGGTAAACGACGTGCACAGTTCCACTTTCAAAATTCAAGGGAGTGGTGGGAAAACGATTGACTATTTGGAGTATGTTCATATTAGTTTACTTTGCTGGGGCTCGTGTTTGGGCTCGCGGTCGACCGCGATCAGACCATTTCGCTCAGGGCGAAGATCTTTTTGAATCGGAGCGCTAGTTTTGTCTGCTTTTTCAACAGATGAAAGGAGTCCATTAAAACTACTTAATAGGCTTCTATGCAAATGCAGCGGTTCTTTGGTGCTCGTGCCCGACATCACCCAAAAGCCCATCGAAATGAAGCTTGCGAGGATGAAAAAGCCATGCGAGGTTGTACGAAAAAAACATAAAAAGCTGACTTTGCGTGCAAAGATTGACATGAGCTTTTTTGGTTGCCTTGAGCGCAACAAGATTCTTCTGCTTTCCCCAAAGTCCGTGATATCTATAGATTCGCCTATGCATTGAGCCGATCACGAAGGGCGCCTGAGAAAACGGTAACGGTTATTCTATAGTATCGTTTGCGTTGATGCGTTCGGGCGAGATTCCACCGCGCCGATGCAAGATGTCCTTTTCTCCTAGCTTTACGTAACAAACTTGGCTTTTTCGCCAAGCGCGGCAGTTTTGTCAACACGGCAATACGGCTTGAGCTCCGATAAAATTTCGATTTGAAGTCTCAGAGATGCACTGAATGTATCGCGCCAGAAGGTTCGTTCTTAAGGAAAGTTTTAAGGCGTGAGAATGACCTAAATCCAGCGTGCCTGGGTTAATTGCTGTTTTCAATAAATCGCAAATCGACGATGACACTAAACAAGCTGCGATAGCTGAAAAAATATCACAACTTCTGTATGACAAGGATAAATTCACCGAAATCGTAGTTCAAAAACCTGGCATCTCAGCAAAGATCATTGATAACCCTACGGGTTATCACGGGGTCATTGCGGATGATAGATTTTTGATAATGTGGTATGGGCAGTTGTTTTACAAAGAACGCTTGATAAATAAAGATCAGATTGAAGATATTTACAATGATTTATTCGTCGATTGCAGTTTTTCCAGTTTGACCGGACAGTTTAGTTTGATTGGTTATGATATAGCAAAAAGAAGTCTTCTGAGCATTGCAGATAAAGTAAGTTCGCACCCAACGTATTTTGTTGAGACCCCGCAATACGTCATTTTGTCTCCGGAGCCATTAAGTTTTAGAGGCTTACGGCAATTTGGCTGGAAGCCGACCATTAGAGAGGGTGCAATATATGAATTCCTCGCGGTTGGAAACTTATGGGGAGATGGAACGTTTTGGCAAGAGGTCAAACGACTTGGACCTGGTCAATATCTTACTTGTGATACTGATAAAACTGTCGCGCGGTTTTACTGGAAAATGGAATACAGCCCGCAAGCAAAGATGAATTATGTTTCTGAGTTCTACAGTGCTGTGACGTCCGATCTTGAAAAACTGCCTTCGGGAGGAGGTGCTCTCATGCTCAGTGGCGGATTAGAGTCAAAAGGTTTACTGGGCTTGATGCATCGGGCGCACATTGACTTTGAAGCAATAAGTTACAGCTTTGGGGAAGATTTTGACGAAGGAAGTGACGGCCTCGTCGGAAAGTACTTCGCAGACAAATTAGGGGTGACCCACCACCTCTATAAACCAGATATTACGAACGGCCCTGAACTAATCAAACGTTTTGAAGATGCCGTAGTAGCGACCGGCGGAGAGATAGACGAAGCACTTTCTGAAGATGCGTTGTTGGGCGAGTGCTTTTACGAGAGATTGGAAAAAGAATTTGACTATTTTGTGCGAGGTGACGCAGCGTGGGGAGCTGCAATGCCTTCTTACGCTTTCAATAGTCAACAAGCTTTTTTTGCCAACTATTTACTAAACTTGGATGAATTCCGCCAACCAGCGACTATCCTTGCCAAGGATAAATATGTTGCCGGGGTTCGGCACTTGAAATCTAAGAGACGAGAGTACGAAGCTGAGTATCCTACAATTCACAATTATAACGACCTAAAAGACTATCTCTACTGGCGTCTCCGCTTATCCCGCGGGATGGCATATGTCCGGCGTCGCGGTATCGTGCACATAGCTCCGTTCGTGCTCGATAACACATTAGCAGTATTGAGACAGCTGCCGATTAGATTAAGAATACGTAAAAGACTCTACAGGCAGGTAATGGAGAAAGAATTTCCAGAACTGTTCTTAGATAAGCATCACACAAGTCCGTACATGCCAGATGTCACGCCATTTGACATTATATATCAAAATGAGAAAATTCGACAGTTTATCATAGGGTGCGTATTAACAGACCCTCCAGAGTGTCTTCGAAATTTCTTTCAGTATGAAAATCTAAAAAGTTGGATGGATTCAACCTTTCAATCAGAAAGAAAAAGACATCAAAATGCCTATTTGTGGAACGTGTTTAAATACATAAATAAAACACTGCAAAAAAACGACATTATTGTGGGATTAGCGCACTATGTAGCACTTAAATTGTTTAGAATCGGCTTTCCAACGCAAGACCAGAACTTTTTATTTCGCTTATTCGTTCTGTCATTAGCTTTAAAAGAGTATGAAAAACTCGAGCATTGACATTATAGATTCAGCAATCTTCACGAAAAAAATCACGCGTAAAATAAGCTTTTTTCGGCGCAAATCAGCTCCGCAATTCTTTTTGTGCCCATTTGTTTCTCAAAACTCCAGCGTAGCATCTTAAGCTAAACGGCGTGATCGACCACAACAAGAATTCAACAAAATGACGAATACCGTACTTTTTGATTCGGAGAGCGAAACTCTGTAGAGAATCGCGCAAATAAACCTCACCAATTTGCTCAAACCACCATTTTTCCGTCATACTGCCATTCGTTAAAGGCTGAGAGATGCGGCCTATAAACTCAAGCGCGTCCTCCTTCTCTGATCCGCCCACGACGGTGGGAATTTCATTTGCGGGGATCTTGAGAGGAATCAGGGTGTATTCGACAATGCCCGTTTCATCGATATCAATGCATATGATAACGGAGTTGTTTGATCGAGCATCCCCTACCTCCGCGTACATGTCGAAATTGCCTAACGAATAAGCGATCAACCCGTCGCGGTATCTCTCTATTCCTTGAACAACGTGCGGATGATGCCCTAAAATGATGGAAGCACCCTGGTCAATAAGGGCATGGGCCAAAACAACTTGACTTGGAGCCGGATAGAAGACGTTTTCTGTTCCCCAGTGCAACGAGACGACGACGAGATCGCACAATTCTTTGACTGATCGAATATCTTGCGCAATCCTCCGTCGCTTTATCTTGTTTACATTGATGCCTGCAGGCACAGCAAAGCGTCCCAATGTGTAAGAGAGAAAGCCTAACTTTATGCCTTTTTTTTCGATAATGAACGACTCTGGGATCTTCTTGGAGTTGCTCGCACCTACGTACGCGATGCCCTTTTCGTTGAGCAGTTGCAGCGTATTATTCGCTCCCTCAAAGCCTAAATCTAACAAGTGGTTGTTTGCTACGTTTACAACGTTGAAGTCAGCTTGCTCTAGGAATCTTATTCTCTCCGGAGGTGAACACAAGACCGCTGCTTTTTCTGCTCTTTTTCCTGATTTCGATAAGACCACCTCTAGGTTCCCAAAGAGGATGTCCTTTTGCTTTAGTAGCTGCTGGACGTTCTGAAAGGGACCCCTATCATCACTACTTTGGAGTGCGACGTCACCGACAGCAACAAGTCTTAATCTGCTCATAGACGGTCAAAATCACTCTCGCTTCAGAAGAAGCTTTTGTATAAGCAATTGACACTCCCGCTTCGGTGCGCGGAGTAGCCTCCCAAGCGGAGTTTCGACTTTTTCCCGGAATCTGGCTCCTGCCACTCCGGCGAACGGCTGCTCCTGATCGCCGAAGGCCGTGGTTGCTGCTCGTTCTCACGGGAACCGGCTTTATTCTAAGCTTCAGCGACGAGAGATCCTCTCCCTTTAGACTCGCCCCGCAACTTTTAACTCTGGGGTTGCTTGTCCGATCCGACGGTCAGTTTCTGTATTAGCCAGCGATGCTTACCAGCTTCTGAAGGCGGGATGTGGTCCACAAGACGGACTTCTAGATCCATTTCGCCACCGAGTTGTTCCATAAGTGCAGCGAACATTTGCTCCGAATCCATTTTGCCGTAATCATTACCAGGCACAATATTTAGTATCAATTCTCCGGGTTTGTCTTGAAAAAACTGAAACTGCCTTACACGGTCAAAATCTGAAGAAAAAAACACCTTATCGTTCTGCCAAATGGCGGTCACAGGGATCGCTCTGCCAGTGCGATCTATAACGAACTCGTTGGCCCTGCCTTCTATGCGACTCAGCAACGCGTGATGACGTCCGCACTCACACGTAACGTCTGCGTATTGCGCCAG
>Ga0187884_10001340_pt1 | contig 22742 bp, 21 predicted proteins | sample June2016WEW_20_4_FD_132983 | JGI IMG/M metagenome (GOLD analysis project Ga0187884, IMG submission 132983) | Peatland microbial communities from SPRUCE experiment site at the Marcell Experimental Forest, Minnesota, USA - June2016WEW_20_40 | ecosystem: Environmental > Terrestrial > Soil >...
CATCCGCTACGAAGGCGTCCACAAGATCCGCGACTGGGACGATCTGCGCCGCCGCATCGATCCGCCCGACCGCCGCTGCTACGCCTTCTTCCATCCGGCGCTGGTCGACGAGCCGCTGATCTTTGTCGAGGTGGCGCTGACCCGCGAGATTCCGGCGGCGATCGCGCCGATTCTTTCCGACAAGCGCGAGGCGGTCGTGCCGGAGCGGGCCAATACGGCGGTGTTTTATTCGATCACCAACTGCCAGCGCGGCCTTGCCGGCGTGACTTTCGGTCACTTCCTCATCAAGCAGGTGGTGGAGGAGGTCTCGCGCGAGATTCCGCGCATCTCCACCTTGGTGACGCTGTCGCCGGCGCCGAATTTTGCCGAATGGCTCAAGCGCGAGCGCGCCAACGCGGCCTCGCCGGCGCTCGATGAGGAAGATCGCGCCGCGCTCGCCGCGCTCGACCACGCCCATTGGTGGCGCCAGCCGGATCTGGTTGAAACGATCCGCGCGCCGCTGCTGCGCGCCGCCGCCTGGTACTATGTGCGCGCGCGCAACGGCCGCGGCCTGCCGGTTGACGCGGTCGCCCGCTTCCATCTCGGCAACGGCGCCCGGCTGGAACGGCTCGACTGGCCCGCCGACACCTCCGACCGCGCGCTTGAGCAATCCTACGGGCTGATGGTGAATTACCTCTACGATCTCGATTACATCGAGGAGAATCACGAGGCCTATGCGCAGCAGCACGCCGTGGTCGCCGCCGGCGCCGTGACCCGGCTCCTGCGCGCGCCGGCGCGCGAGGTGGTTCCGGTCTCGGGGTAAGTGTTTCGCCGTCGCAGTGCGAGCGCGCCCCTGCGCTTGCGCGTCAATAAGCGGGAAAGCCCATGCCCGACCTGCTCGGCGTTCTGGAAACCTCGCTCTATGTCGAAGAGTTCGAGCGCGCCTGCCCGTTCTACGAGCAAGTGCTCGGGCTCAACAGCATCTACCGCGATCAGCGGCTGTGCGCTTACGACGTTGGCGGACGCGGCGTGCTGCTGTTGTTCCTGCGCGGCCGCTCGTTCGAAACCGTGCAGCTGCCCGGCGGCACCATCCCGCCGCATGACGGTCATGGGCCGGTGCACATCGCATTTTCGATCGCCGCCGAAGAGCTGGCGGCCTGGGAGGAACGGCTGGCGGCGGCCGACATCGGCATCGAAGGCCGCACCAAATGGCCGCGCGGCGGCGAAAGCCTCTATTTCCGCGATCCCGACGGCCATCTGCTCGAACTGGCGACGCCCGGATTGTGGCCGGGGTATTAGCGCATGATCCCGAAAAGCGGATACCGGTTTTCGGAAAAGATCATGCTCAGACCAAAAAACGCGCTACGACTTGCCGTACACCGGCACGACGGCGCCGCGGGTGACGCGGTTGTCCGGTGAGGCCAGAAACAGAATGGTCGCAGCGACTTCCTCGACTTTCGGCCACAGACTGTAATCGGCCTTGGGCATGGCGGCGCGATTGGCCGGCGTATCCATGATCGAGGGCGCCACCGCGTTGACCAGGATGCCGTCCTTGGCGACCTCCTCGGCGAGCGCCACGGTGAGCGCGGCGACCGCCGCCTTGCTGGCGGTGTAGGCGGCCATGCCGGCGCCGCTTCGCCATTCCAGCGCGGCGCGGGCGGCGACATTGACGATGCGGCCGCCATAGCCTGGCGAATTACCTGCCATCGCATTCACCGCGGCGCGGCAGCAGAGCAGGCAGCTGACGAGATTCATCTCAATCTGTTGTTGCAGCGTCGCCACGCTGGTTTCGGCGAGCGGCGCCGCGGCAAAACCGCCGGCGAGGTGGATCGACGCCCAGAGCGGCGCGATCCCCTGGTAAAGGAGCCTGATCGGCCTTTCATCGGCAAGACTGCCGGTGACGGTTAGCACGACCTGCTTGTGCTCGCGGAGCCGGAAGCGCTGCGCCTCCGCCGCATCAAGGCAGGGGACGTGGCAAACAGCGCCGGCTTCGACCAGCGCTTCGACCAAAGCGGTGCCGAGCGCGCCGGCGCCGCCGGTGATCACCACGTGACGGTCACGAAAGTCCATGTCGCATCATCGCCGATCCCGGGCCGGAGACAAGGCCCGAATGGGGATTTGATAGTCTGCGGAGGCGCGATCAATGGCGCCGGCGCTTGATTTGTCGGCGATTTGGATTTGCGTTACAAAGCTGCCGGAGTTTACCGCATGCCGCGGCTGAAGTGGGAATGCAGAGGGTCGGATCGAAAAAAGATTTTGCGCCGTGGACCGATCCCAATCAGCGTCCGCTGCTGCGCATCGAAGTCCTGACCAAACGCTTCGGCGGTACCGCGGTCGTCGATCATCTGTCGCTCGACATTTATGAGGGCGAGTTCTTTGCCCTGCTCGGCCCCTCGGGGTGCGGCAAAACCACGTTGCTGCGGCTGATCGCGGGCTTCGAACGGCCGAACACCGGGCGCATCCTGCTCGACGGGGCCAATCTTGCGTCCGTGCCGCCGTATCGGCGGCCGGTGAATATGATGTTCCAGAGCTACGCGCTGTTCCCGCACCTCACCGTCGAAGGGAACGTCGCCTTCGGCCTCAAGCAGGAAGGTCTGCCCAGGCACGAAATCGCCGAGCGCGTCGCCGAGATGCTCGCCCTGGTCAAGCTCGAACGCTACGGCGGCCGCAAGCCGCATCAGCTTTCCGGCGGCCAGCGCCAGCGCGTGGCGCTGGCGCGCTGCCTGGTCAAGCGCCCGCGCGTGCTGCTGCTCGACGAGCCGATGGCGGCGCTCGACAAGAAGCTGCGCGGCGAAACCCAGTTCGAGCTGATGGAGTTGCAACGGGAACTCGGCCTCACCTTCGTCATCGTCACCCACGACCAGAGCGAAGCGATGATCGTCGCCGACCGCATCGGCGTGATGGATCGCGGCCGGCTCATGCAGGTGGCGACACCCGCCGCGATCTACGAGCGGCCGAATTCACGCTGGGTCGCCGACTTCGTCGGCAACATCAATTTGTTCGAGGGCCGGCTCGGCGACGATTGTCAGAGCGTCGAGGGCACGGCGGCCGGCCGCGTGCGCGTCGCCGCCAAGGTCGACGCCGGGCCGGGCAAGGTGGTCTGGGCGGCGGTGCGGCCGGAGCAGGTGCGCATCGCGCGCGAGCCGCCATTGCCGGGCCTCGACAATTGCGTCCCCGGCACGGTCCTCGATATCGGCTATCTCGGCGACACTTCGATCTACCAGGTGCGGGTCCGCGACGGCTCGCTGGTCAAGGCGGCGATCGCCAATATCGGCCGCGGCGCCGGCCGCGCGGTCACGTTCGATGATCAGGTGTGGCTGAGCTGGCCGCCCGAGGCCGCGATCGTGCTCACGCAATGATCCGACAGCGGCGCAGCGCAATGAGAATGCTATGAAGCGACACCACGGGCGCTCGTTTTGGCAAAGCCTGGTCGTGCGGATTCCGTATCTGTGGCTACTTGCTTTCTTCCTGGTGCCATTCCTGATCGTGCTCAAGATCAGCCTGTCGCAGACGGCGATTGCGCAGCCGCCCTACGTGCCGGTGCTCGACCTTGCGGTCGGTTGGCCGGGGCTGAAGGCTTTTTTCGCGGCGCTGTCGCTCGACAATTACGTCCTGATCGGCTCCGATCCGCTCTACCTCTTGTCTTATGTGAAGAGCGTGGAGATCGCCGCGTTCTCCACCCTCATTCTCATCTTCATCGGCTATCCCATCGCCTATGCGATGGCGCGCGTGCCGCGGCGCTGGCAGGCGGTGCTGGTGGTGCTGGTCGTGCTGCCGTTCTGGACCTCGCTGCTGATCCGCATCTATGCCTGGATGAACATCCTGCAGCATGACGGACTGCTTAACCAAGCGCTGATGGCGCTCTCGATCGTGAAGGAGCCGCAGGCCTGGCTCGCCACCGACACCGCGATCTATATCGGCGTCGTCTATTCCTATCTGCCGTTCATGGTGCTGCCGCTTTACGCGACGCTGGAGAAACTCGACGAATCGCTGCGCGAGGCGGCGGCCGATCTCGGCTCTCCGCGCTGGAAGATCTTCTGGCTGGTGACGCTGCCGCTGTCGTCGTCGGGGCTGCTCGCCGGCGTGCTGTTGTGCTTCATCCCGATCGTCGGCGAGTTCGTCATTCCCGATCTGCTCGGCGGCTCGCAGTCGCCGATGATCGGTCAGACGATCTGGATGGAATTCTTCGGCAACAAGGATTGGCCGGCCGCCTCGGCGGTGGCCGTCGTGCTGGTGTGCCTCCTGGTCACGCCGATCGTCATCTATCAGAACCAGGCGATGCGGGCCCTGGAGCGGGAATGATGCGCAGGGTGTCCGCCTTCAATTTGCTGGCGATCCTGCTCGGCGTCGCGTTCCTCTATCTGCCGATCGTCGTTCTGGTGATTTATTCGTTCAACGCCTCGCGTCTCGTGACGGTGTGGGGCGGCTGGTCGACGCATTGGTATGCCGAGCTGATCGCCGATGCGCCGCTCGTCGACTCGGCGTTCATCAGCCTGGCCTGGCGCTTGTTTCGGCGACCGCGGCGACGATTTTGGGGACGCTGGCGGCGCTTGCGCTGGTGCGTTTCGGACGCTTCCGCGGCCGGCTGCCGTTCGCGGCGATGATCTATGCGCCGCTGGTCATGCCGGAGGTGATCACCGGGCTGTCGTTGCTGCTGCTGTTCGTCGCCGTCGCCGTCGATCGCGGGTTCTGGACCGTCGCCATCGCGCACACCACCCTGGCGATGTGTTTCGTTACCGTGATCGTGCAGGCGCGGCTCATCGACTTCGACATCAGCCTCGAGGAGGCGGCGATGGATCTCGGCGCCCCGCCGCTGCGCACGTTTCTCGCGGTGACGTTGCCGCTGATCCTGCCGGCCATTGCCGCCGCCTGGATGCTCGCCTTCGCGCTGTCGCTCGACGATCTGGTCATCGCCAGCTTTACCACCGGGCCGGGCGCGACCACGCTGCCGATCCGCATCTATTCCGAGGTTCGCCTCGGGGTGAAGCCGGAGATCAACGCGGTGTGCAGCATCATGGTTGGCGTGGTCGGCATCGCGGTGATTGCCGCTTCGCTCCTCGCCAAGCTGACCGGCACGCGGGGTGCGGCGGCGCGGGCATGAGCCCGATGATGAGCTAGTTCGGGCTGTTGGGCGCCGGCGGCTTTGGCGCGGTGGCGGCACCGGGAGCCGCAAACAGCTTGTCGATCACCGAGCGGACCGCGGCGCCGGCGTTGCGGGCTTTGATGGCGTCGAGGAGCGGCGCGGCCGCGCCCGAGCGGCGGATCAAGCTCTGCGGGTCGGGCAGCATGATCGGGTCGTCCCACTGGCCCTGGACGACGAACGGCAGGTCAAACTCGTTGGCGGTCGCGTCCGAGACCAGGGTCGCGACCCCTTTGAGATCGAGATCGCGCGCCGGCACAGAGACTTGGCCGTCGACCGCAAGCCGAACGGCCGGACCGTCCAGATGCATGTCTTCGATGGACACCTGGCCCTGCTCGATCTTGAGGCTGAGGGCAAACTGGTCGAACGGGGTGCGTCCGCTGCGGAAGTCGCCGTTGCCGGACAGCGGCCGGCGCTCGAGGCGGCGCAGCAATTGCTCGACGTTGATGCCGGCGAGCGCGCCGTTATGGGCGGTGAGGCTTGCGGTGCCGCTGAGCGAGTTCGTCACGCCGAGCACGGAGGCTCCCGATCCCTCGATGTTGAGCACCAGATTGCCGCGGCCCGCGAGCTTGCGAATCCCGAACACCTGGCCGAGGCAGTTTTCCAGATCGACATCGACGAATTGCAGATGCGAGGCCACTGCGACCCCGCCATTGGCGCTGGCCAGCCCAAGCGAGCCTTTGGCGGTGCCGCCGAAGGCCTGCGATTCTCCGATCGTCAGGTCGAACTTGCCGTTGCGGATGTTGGCGGCGACCGCCGTTCGGCCCAATTGCGCGTCCGCGATCTTGACGCTGGCGGCCGAGAGCCGCAGATCGAGGTCGAAGTCGGCGAATCCGTCAAGCGTGATCGGCAGTTGATCCCAGCTGCGTTCGTTCGCGGCCAAGAGGCGAATTCCGGACACATAGGGCGTCAGATCGAGCGCGTCGACCGCGAGCGTGCCCTGCACGTTGCGATTGTCGGTCGAGAGCGTGATCACGCCTTCGGCGGCATTGCCGTCGAGTTCGACGTTGACGCCGGAGAGCGAGACCAGGCCGCCGGCGAGGCTGCTCTGCGCGCGCAGCGCGAAGCGCCCGAAGCCGCCGAACGGCAACTCGCTGGTCCCGGTCCAGCGCAAGGTGTCGCGCAGCGAGGGAGCTTCCACGCTGAGCGTGCCGTCGACCTTGAGCGTCGGCTGATCACTCGTTGTGCCGTCGAAGGCGACTTTCACCGGCGCGCCGGACAGCCGCAGCTTGACGCCCGAGCGCTCGCCGTTCAGCGCCGCCAGGAAATCGCCGAGGGTGAGGCTCGCGTCGACCGGTTCGCCATGCCACACGAAGCGGCCTTTGGCGCCGAAACTGCGCGAGATCGACGGCCACGCCAGCTGGAAATCCACGCCATCGAGCCGATCGGTGAAATCCTTTCCGGCGCGTTGACCGTGGACCACGACGACGCCATCGTGGATGCCGATCTCCGAGAACGATCCGGTGCGCCCGGGATTGGGTTCGAGCGCGCGGGCCAGCGATCGCATCAGTCCCGACCAGTTCGACTGGCCGTTAGGCAGAAGCGTCACGGTGATCGCCGGCCGCACCAGCGCCACGTCGGCGATCTCGATCCGCCCGGCGAGCAGCGGAAAATAGCGCAGATGGGCGATCAATTCGTCGGCGGTCAGGGCGGACTCGCCGGTCTGGTCGTCGCCGAACAGCACGTTGCGGAAACTCACCGTGCCGGAGGGAAACAGCGACACCGCGATATCACCGCGCAGCACCGGGTCGAGGCCGGTGACCGCGTGGATCTCCTTGGCGACCGCGTCGCGTACCGCTGCGGCCGGAATGAGAAAGGACAGCACCATCAGTGTGAGGAAAACCGCCGCGACCACGGCAGCAACGGCAATCGCCAGGCGTTTCAAGCCAGTAGCCGCGGTCACAGGATGCATTTCCGATGTTCGCTGTGCCGATCGAATATACGGTTCGGCGGGTAAGCGGCAAACATGCCCGACATCTGTGTCGCTTTCGTGGCCGCAGCCGCGGCGGGCCGGGTCAAAGTGTTGCTGCAAAAGGGTAAAAGCGAGCCGCCCGTTACGCTGCCGCGCCGGTGGCGAAGGCCGCCTGGTGCTTGCGGCGGACCCTGGCCGTCAACGGACCGCCGCATGAAGCGATGGCCTCGCGCCCGCCTGTGCCACCTCGGCGATCATCTTCTTGACGATGGCTTGGCCAAACGAATTGAAGTTCTCCGCCACCAGGACAAAGGCGCCGGGGCCGCCGATGACATTGTTGCGGTAATAATTTTCCAGACCGCCCGGCGGATTGGTGTGGTCGGGATTCCAAGCTAGCGGCGTCTCGCTAAGGATGACAAGACCGTTGATGGTAACGCCTTGGGCGACGGCTTCGTCGCGCGCCAGCGTCACGTCGCGGCCGGCATTGTTGGTGCCGTCGCCGGAGACGTCGACGGTGCGGCGCGCGGATTTGTAGGGGGCGCGGGCGAGCTGCCCCATGGCGAATTCGATGGCGCCGCTGATCGACGTGCGATCCGCGAACGATCGCGGCGCCTCCAGCAGGTGGTCGCCGAAACTCCTGGCCGATTCTGCGTCGCCGACGGTCGTCCAGTCGATCACGACCCGCTGCGAGCCGACGCCCGACCACTCGACGAAGGTCAGTCCGATGCGGCCGTTGCGGCCCGAGCGAATGGCATCGAGCACGCGCGGATCGGAGACGGCGGCGGCATAGCCCTCGCGTTGCAGCTGGAATTTGGCGTTGTCGACGCTGCGCGAGACATCGGCCGCCAGCACCAGCAGGAGATCGACTTGCTCGGCTGCTGTTGCGGCCGCAGGCACCGCCGTGACAACGGCCAAGATCAACAGCAGGAGGGTCCTGACAGTGCACATCCCCGCACCCTCGCTGTCACGCCTCGGCGGCGGCATGGATGGCGGCGCGGACGCGCTGATAGGTGCCGCAGCGGCAGATATTGGTGATCGCCGCATCGATATCGGCATCCGTCGGCTTAGGCTTCTGCTTGAGCAGCGCCACCACCGCCATCATCATTCCGCTTTGACAATAGCCGCATTGCGGCACGTCGAGATCGAGCCAGGCTTTTTGCACCGGATGCAGCTTGCCTTGCTCCGCCAGCGCCTCGATCGTCGTGATCTCCTCGGCGCCCAGCGTGCCGACCGGGACCTGGCACGAACGCGTGGCGACGCCGTTGATGTGGACGGTGCAGGCGCCGCACTGGGCGATCCCGCAGCCGTATTTCGTGCCGGTCAGCCCGATCGTGTCGCGCAGCACCCACAGCAAGGGCGTATCGGGCTCGACGTCGACCTCGTAGGTTTTGCCGTTGATGAAAAGTTCCGTCATGCTCGGCGTTCCGTTGGCGCGCCCGGCTGAAAGTCGCGGTGGCGCCGCCCGCTGGCGACAGGTGATTTTAGCCTGTTGCAATGCGAAGCCAAATCGAAAATCCGCCCGAAGCGGCAAGACAACAAGGGCAAAGCGCCAATCCGGCGCGGCAGAAACAGGCCGGCCAGCCGGTCACATCCGCCGATAGACGTAAGGCGCGTCGTCCCGCACGGCGGCGAGCGCGGCGACTTCATGGTGGCGGGGCGCCAGATGGCAGACCGGGTCGGTGGCGTGGGCGTCGCCGGTCAGCGCGAAGGCCTGGCAACGGCAGCCGCCGAAATCGATCTCGCGTCGCTCGCAGCTTCGGCACGGCTCCTGCATCCAGTCGGTGCCGCGGAAGGCGTTGAAGGCCGGCGAATTCGCCCAAATGTCGGCCAGCGAATGCTCGCGCACCGACCAGAATTCGAGGCCGGGTATCGACTCGGCGGCGTGGCACGGCAGCACCTTGCCCGCCGGCGTCACGTTGAGCGAACGCCGGCCCCAGCCGCCGACGCAAGGCTTCGGCAGCCGCGCGTAATAATCCGGCACGACGGCATCGATGACGATCTCGCCGTGGTGCCGCCGGCGCAAGTCCTCGACCGCGGCGGCCGCGCGCTTGACCTGCTCGGCGGTCGGCATCAGCGTGGCGCGGTTCTTCAGCGCCCAGCCGTAATATTGCGCATGCGCGATCTCGACGCGGCTGGCGCCGAGCGCAAGCGCGAGCGTCACCATATCCTCGATGCGGTCGATGTTGGCGCGGTGCATCACGGCGTTGATGGTCAGCGGAATTTTCAGGTTGACGACTTCGGCGGCGAGCGCGCGTTTGCGCGCGAAAGCGCCTTGGTAGCCGGCGATGTGGTCGGCGGAGGCGGGCTGGCTGTCCTGGATCGAGATCTGCACGTGATCGAGACCGGCTTCGGCGAGCCCCCGCAACGTTTCTGCGGTGATGCCGACCGCCGAGGTGATGAGATTGGTGTAAAGGCCGGCGGCATGCGCTGCCGCCGTGATGGCCGGGAGGTCGCGCCGCGCGCCCGGTTCGCCGCCGGACAGATGCACCTGCAACACGCCGAGCGCCGCCGCCTCGGCGAAGACCCGCGCCCAAGTTTGGGTATCGAGCTCGTCCGCCCGCGGATCGAGCGCCAAGGGATTGGAGCAATAGGGACAGCCCAGCGGACAGCGGTGCGTCAGCTCGGCCAGAAGACCGAGAGGGCTGTGTAGAGCGGCACCGTTTCCGGCCATGTCGAGGGCTCATCCGCCATGGCCGGGCTTGTCCCGGCCATCCACGTCTTCCTGCTCAGCGAGTTATAAGACGTGGATGCCCGGCACAAGGCCGGGCATGTCGCCTGGTGGTCACAATTCCAGGAGCCGTTTGTCGGCAAGCCCCCGCAGCAGAGCCGTCACGTCGGCCAGGATGCGCTCACGCGGCGCCGCGAAGGTTTTGGCCAGATCGTCGACGATGGCTGCGAAGGTGGCCTCGCCGGTGCAGCGTTTGACCACCTCGGCGGCGATGGCGTCGGCCTTGAACACCCGCTCGGGAGCCAGCAGCACCCATCCGCCCTGTGCCTCGTTATGAATGAGCCGGACGCCGTGCGGCAGGCGCGGACGCGCATCGTCGGCGATCGCAGGCGTGGTCTCGTTCACGGCCGCTCCCTAATCGTGCGGGACAAACGCGCCGGGCGGAACTTGCTTCGGCGCGACGTAAGCGTGATACAGCGCGTCGAGCATCGCCCACAGCACGTCGCATTTGAATTCGAGCGCGGCCAGCACGCTGTGCTGTGCTTCCGGCGTGCGCGCGTGTCGTTTGACGTAAGCGAGGGCAAAACGCGAGTCGCGCTCGGCCTGCGGCGGACGTTGCGAGAAATAGGCCAGCGTCTCCGCCGTCACGAAATCGTAGTTCTTCAGCATGCCCTCGATGCGCTCGCCGATGATCTGCGGCGAGAACAATTCCGTCAGCGACGAGGCGATGGCTTCGAGCAAGGTCTTTTCGCGCACGAAATGCACATAGGCGTCGACGGCAAAGCGCGTCGCCGGCAGCATGCCGCGCAGCGACACGACATAGTCGCGGTCGAGGCCCAGCCCGTCGGTGAGCTTGAGCCAGCGCGCGATACCGCCTTCACCCTCGCGGGCCCCGTCGTGATCGACCAGGCGGCTGCGCCATTCGCGGCGGACCGCCGGATCGTCACAGCGCGCCATCAGGCTCGCATCCTTTACCGGGATCATCGCCTGATAATAATAGCGGTTCAGCGCCCAGGCCTGGACCTGGCCCTTGTCGCAGGCTCCGCCGTGCAGGAGCTTGTGGAACGGATGCAGCCGGTGATAGCGCCGCGCGCCGATGTCGCGCAGCCGGGCTTCGAGTTCTTCCGCGCTCAGTGTATTCACAGCACGATCTCCATCCCGTCCTCCGCGATCTCGATGCCTGCGGCCTCGACCTTGCGCCGTTCGACGGAACCCTCGATCAGGATCGGGTTGGTGTTGTTGATATGCGTCAAAATACGGCGGCCGGGAAGGTCGGCAAGCGCGGCGAGCGTGCCGTCTTCGCCGTCGACCGACATGTGACCCATGCGCCGGCCGGTTTTGCTGCCGATGCCGGTCAAGATCATCTCGTCATCGACGAACAGCGTGCCGTCGAACAGCACAACGTCGGCGCGGAGGAGCCGCGCGCGCAAGGCTGCCGTTACGCCCGCGGCGCCGGGTACATAAACCAGCCGCCGCGCCCCGCAGATCAGTTCGACGCCGACATTGGCGCCGGTTTCGGCGGCAAGTGCGGGATCGTCGCCTTCGAGATAGAGCGCCACCTTGCCGGGAACGGCGAACAGCTCGGCATCGAGGCCGCCCGGCAGGGAAAAGCTCTCGTCCTGCGCCACGGCCTTGCGCGTCACCAGATCGGCGGCCAGCACTCCGAAGATCGGGTTGGCGGCAAGCGCCGCAAGCGTGTCGGCGGTGGCAAACACGGTGAAACCCTGGCGTTCGCGCAGCGTCAGCAGCCCGGCGACTTGATCGACCTCGGCGCCGGTCAGGACCACGGCGCTAATCGGACTGCCGCGCGCACCGGGCCGCGGCTGCAGCGCAGGCGTCGCTAAGAGCTGCGCGCGCAAGTCCGGGGAAGCGTTGAGCAGAATCCAATGCTCGCCGTCAGCCGAGACGGCGAGGCTTGCTTGCGTGCGCGGTTTTGCGCGCCTGTCGCCGGTCCAGGCGAGGCGGCAGACCGGACACTGGCAGTTCCATTGCGGAAAACCGCCGCCTGCCGCAGCACCGAGGACGATGGCGGTCAGGCGCCCCATTCACGGGGATTGCGGTAGACGAAAGCTGCGGATCAGAACTCGGCCGGCAGGTAGCCGTTGATCTCGAGGCCGATGCAGATTTCGACGAGGGTCGGAGTGGTCCAGGCCATGGTCGTTTCCTTTTTTCATACACGAGGAAGCCGTTGACGAAGCCGATCGCGCTGCCTCGAGCAAGGATATAGTAAATGGAAGCGGCCCCTTCGACAAGGGGCGGGGCACCGCTCGGGAGCCCCCTGTGTGCGGATAGCGCGGCGTCGCGTGCCGACCCGGATTTGCATGCACGAGCCGTGCATTACGGGTTGTCGCGATGAGGAAAGTCGGGCCAGCTCGCAGCATCGTGATGCCGGGGAGCTGGCTTGGAGGGCGAGCTGACCAGCGCCAGGCGAGGTTCAGGCAAGGCTCACACTTCGAGCCAGGCTTGGCGCACTTCGGCGTTGGCGGCGAGCTCGGACGGAGTGCCTTCGAACACCATGTGGCCGTGGCCCATCACATAGACGCGATGCGAGATGCGCATGGCGATGGTGAGCTTCTGCTCCACCAGCAGGATGGAGATGTCGCGTTCGGCGATCTTCTGCAGCAAATTGGCGACGCGTTCGACCATTTGCGGCGCCAAGCCCTCGGTCGGCTCGTCGATCATGATGAGATCGGGGTCGCCCATCAGCGTCCGGCAGATCGTCAGCATCTGCTGTTCGCCGCCGGAGATCACGCCGGCCGGCGCTTTGGCGCGCTCCTCCAGCCTCGGGAACAGCTCATAGGTGTCGGCCATGCACCATCGCGACGCCTTCTTGCCCGCCTTGATGCCGAGAATGAGATTCTGCTCGACCGTCAGCGTCGGAAAGATGGCGCGATCCTCGGGAACGTAGCCGATGCCCCGCTGCGCGATCTCGAACGGCTTCAGCCCGGTGATGGCTTCATCCTTGAAGGTGATCGAGCCGTGCGGCGGCACGTCGCCCATGATCGCCTTCAACGTGGTCGAGCGGCCGACGCCGTTGCGGCCGAGAACGCTGACGATCTCGCCGGTGCCGACGCAAAGCGAGACGCCCTGCAGGATGTGGCTCTTGCCGTAATAGGCATGCAGGTCGCGGACATCGAGCATCATGCCGCGGTCCCCAGATAAGCGGTCTGCACCGCGCGGTCCTGTTTGATCCGCGCCGGAATGTCGCTGGCAATGATTTGCCCGTACACCAGCACGGAAATGCGGTCGGCAAGGTCGAAAACGACGCCCATGTCGTGCTCGATCATGATCAGGGTGCGGCCCTCGCTGACCTTGCGGATCAGCGCGACGGCGCGCGCGGCCTCGGCCACGCTCATGCCCGCGCTCGGCTCGTCGAGCAGAATGATCCCGGCGCCGCCGGCGATGGTGATGCCGATCTCGAGCGCGCGCTGCTCGGCATAGGCAAGCACGCCGGCCTGGACGCGGCGGCGGTTGATCAGCTCGATCGATTCGAGGATGGCCTCGGTTCGCGCGCGCACGTCGGGGAGTGCTTCGATGCCGCGCCAGAAGGCGTACTTGTAGCCGAGCGACCACAGCACCGCGCAGCGGATATTTTCCCAAACAGAGAGCCGCGGAAAGATATTGGTGACCTGGAAGCTGCGGGACAGGCCGCGCCGGTTGATCACGTGCGGCGGCAGCCCGGTGACGTCCTCGCCGTTGAGCCGGACCGTGCCGGAGGTCGGGGTGAACCGGCCGCTGATCAGATTGAAAAGAGTCGATTTTCCCGCGCCATTCGGCCCGATAATGGCATGGCGCTGGCCGGCCGGCACGGACAGGCTCACGCCGCGAATGATCTGGGTGGCACCGAAGTTCTTGTGCAGGTCGACGAGCTCGATCGCGGGCGCGGTCATTTCACGCTCCCGGCGCCGCGCGCTTGCGCGAACGCCTCGTGCCAAGCGGCGCCGACGACCGGCCAGGTCATGCGGAACAACCAGAACCCGCCGGCGATGAGTATTGCGGCGGCCGCCCACGACTTCGCACTCGCAGCGTCGACCGCGATGTGGAAAACCGAGATCGTGGTTCCTTCGGTCGCCTTGACGCTGAGATGGTAGGTCATCTCGGTGAACAGGATGAGCCCGGCGAGCAGCACCAGCGCCGGCGCCAGCGCGACCAGATAGACCAGCGCCAGCCGCAGCATCGGTCGGTAGGCTCGGGCCTGCCACAGCGGCGCATGCATCATGATGAGGCCGGCGATGCCGTTCGGTGCGAACATCACCATGCCGATGAACAACAGACCAAAATAGAGTTGCCACACGTCGGTCACGTCGCTGAGCATCACCTCGAGCCAGGTGACGAGGACGGCGCCGATCACCGGGCCGATGAAGCTGCCGATGCCGCCGATATAGGCGGCGAGCAGCACCAGACCCGATTGCCCGGCGCCGACCTCGGATGAATTGACCAGCTCGAAATTGACAGCCGCCAGCGCGCCGGCGATGCCGGCGAACAGCCCGGCGAGCGAGAAGGCAATGAAGCGCACCATACGCGGATTGTAGCCGACGAACTGCGCCCGCTCGGGGTTCTCGCGTACCGCGTTGCACATGCGGCCGAATGGGGTGCGCGTCAGTGCATACATTGCGATCATACACAGCAGGCACCAGCCCGCGATCAGATAATAGACCTGGATCTGCGGGCCGAAATTGAGACCGAATACGTGCAGTAGCTTGGTGCGATTGGTGCTCACCCCCTCCTCGCCGCCGAAAAACCCGCGCAGGATGAGGGAGCTCGAGGCCACGAGTTCTCCGAGTCCAAGCGAGATCATGGCGAACGCGGTGCCGGCGCGCCGCGTCGAAACCGACCCGAAGATGATGCCGAACAGCAAGCCGCTGAAGCCGCCGACCAGCGGGATCAGCGGCAGCGGGATCGGCAAGCGGTCATGGATGATCGTATTCATGGCGTGCACGGCCAGGAAGCCGCCGAGGCCGTAGTAGACGGCGTGACCGAATGACAGCAGGCCGGTCTCGCCGAGCAGCATGTTGTAGGACAGCGCGAACACGATCATGATGCCCATCAGGCTGAGCATCGTCAGCGCCGATCCGGAGGTGAAAATCGCCGGCAGGATCGCGAACGCGACGGCGAGCGCGAGCCACGGCGCCGCAAGGCGCACGACCGCTGCGGCGCCCGGTTGAGACAGGGCCTCGCGCGCCGGGACGTTTGCGACGCCGCTTGCCACATCACTCAATGTTCACGCGTCCCCATAAGACCGGTCGGCCGGAAGATTAAGATCAGCACCAGCAGCAGGTAGGGAATGATCGGAGCGATCTGCGCCACCGTCACATTCCACAGGTCGAACAGCGGGCCGCCGGCCGGCGGCGCGACGCCGATGCCGCCCAGCACGTCGGCGACCGAAAGGTTGATGGAGACGGCAAACGTCTGGACGAGCCCGATCAGCAGCGAGGCCAGAAAAGCGCCGGCGAGCGAGCCCAGGCCGCCGACCACGACAATGACGAACAGAATAGGGCCGAGCAACCCCGCCATATTCGACTGCGTCACCAGCGCCGGCCCGGCGATGACACCGGCGACCGCCGCAAGTCCGGTACCGACGCCGAATACCAGCATGAACACCCGCGGCACGTTGTGGCCGAGCATCGCCACCATGTGAGAGTGCGTCAGCGAGGCCTGGATGATGAGCCCGACGCGGGTGCGGGTGAGCACGGCGAGCAGCACCGCGAAGATCGCGATCGCGGTCAGGAGCTCGAACATCTTGTAGGCGGGATAGTTGGTCGAGAACGCGGTGAAGGCGCTGAAATCAAGCAACGCCGGCACCCGATAGTCCACCGGGGCTTTGCCCCAGATCATTTGCACGACTTCTTCGATGACGAAAGCAAGTCCGAACGTGAACAAGAGCTCGGCAACCGGGCCGTGCCGGTGCACGTGGCGCAGACCATAGCGCTCGACCAGCGCCCCGATGCCGCCGACCAGCACTGGGGCGATGAAAAAAGCCGGCCAGAAGCCGACAATCTGGCTGATCTGGAAGCCGAAGAAAGCGCCCAGCATATAGAAGCTGGCATGGGCGAAATTGAGCACGCCCATCATGCTGAAGATCAGCGTCAGCCCGCTCGCCATAAGGAACAACAGCATGCCGTAGAGCACACCGTTGAGCGTCGATATGGTAACGAGCTCCAGCACCCCCAGCCCGGCTTAGCAGGTTAGCTCGGCCGGTTCATCTTGCAGGTGGTTGAGACCATGGTGTCCGGGGTGTCGATCTTGCCGCGCTCCGTCCAGCCCCAGCCGGTGTTCTCCTCCGCGAACGGCTGGTCCTTGGTAAGAGGACCGAAGCTGGAGATATACATCGGCTGGAAGAACTGATGATCGTCGGACCGCATGAAGCCGTCGCCGCCGTTATAGACGGTGACCTTCATGCCGTCGAGCTTGGCCGCGACCTTGATCGGATCGACCGACTTCGCTTCGTCGGCGGCCTTGACGAACATGCGGATCTCATTGACCGCGCGGGGATAGAATAGCGCTACGCCAACCTTGTCGCGGAACGCCTTCTCGAATTCGCGGGCCGGCTGGTACGGATCGTTCGGCACGCCCTCGGCAATCGAAAACACGCGGTCCGTCAGATTGGCCTGCTTGATCGCCGTCGGGCCGCCGGTGCCCCCGGCATAGTAGGTATACCAGTCGGCCTGCAATCCGGCGTCGGCCGCGGCCTTGATCAGCAAGGCGATATCCTGGCCCCAGTTGCCGGTGATGACGCTGTCCGCGCCGGAGGCCTTGATCTTCGCGATGTAGGGCGAGAAGTCGGTGACCTTGAGCAAGGGATGCAACTCGTCGCCGACGATCTCGATGTCCGGCCGTTTGGCGTTGAGCATCTTGCGCGCCTCGGTGCGCACCGACTGGCCGAACGAATAGTCCTGGTTGATCAAATACACCTTTTTGATGTTCGGGCGCGTCTTCATGTAGTTGGTGAGCGCGGTCATCTTGATGTCCGAGTTCGCGTCCCAGCGGAAATGCCAGTAGCTGCATTTGTCGTTGGTCAGCACCGGATCGACCGCCGCATAGTTGAAGAACAGCACTTCCTTGCCGGGATTGCGGTCGTTGTATTTCGCCACGAAATCCTCGATCGCGGCCGCGAACGCCGAGCCGTTGCCCTGGGTAATGTAGCGGATGCCCGAATCGATCGCTTTCTGCACCTGAACCAAGGTCTCCTGGGCGTTGAGCTTGTTGTCGTAGGCGGCGATCTCGAGCTTGTGGCCGGCAATGCCGCCGTGCGCATTGGTCCAGTCGGCAAGATACTGGAAGGTTTTCAGGCCGACCTCGCCGATGCTCGCCCCGCCGCCGGAGAGCGGATCGACGTAGGCGATCTTGACGGAGTCCTGGGCGGTTGCGGGCAGCGCCGCGACCACGGTGGCTGCCAGAGCGCAGAACATGGTGCTGAAGCGCGAAATCATGGACGTCCTCCCGTTTGTAACGTTGCGCGACCCGGCGCTGTCGGCGCATAGAACCCCGGTCGACTGCTGTTCGTCAAGAACTCTCGGTCGCTCGGTGGCGGAACCCGACGCCATTCAGGTACGTGAAATGCCGGCCGGCACGGGCGGAGTGTTCATGAGATTGCGAGGCACGGCAACCGCCGAAACGCAGCACCGGCGTCAAAACGGAAAAAACGCATGGATTTTTCACCGCGCTTTACGGCGTTTCGCGCACTGCCCTATAGTGGTTATGTTTTAGGCATTTGTGATCCGCCACATGGAAGTGACACCATGGAGATGCCGATGACGTGGATGCTGCTTCGTCGAAAGTCAGTGGCCGTTGCGGCCCTCTATGTTTCGCTTGCCTCCGCGGCCTTCGCCGAAGATCCCAAGCTGGCCATGGAAAGCTATATGATTCCGTCGGCTGATCCCGGCATTCAGCTTTACATTCGCAACAAGCATCCAGCCGGCGTCACGACCTTTCCCGGGGACAAGATCCTTCTCTACGTCCACGGCGCCACTTACCCGTCCGAAACCGCATTTGATTTGCCGCTCGCGGGCCGATCGATGATGGATTACGTCGCCCAGCAAGGCTGGGACGTCTATCTGGTCGATGTGCGAGGTTACGGCGGCTCGACGCGGCCGCCGGAGATGGAAAGCCCGCCGTCGGAGAACGAGCCCTTCGCCGATACGGTTGCCGCCGTGAGAGACGTCGAGGCGGCGGTCAACCACATCGTGGCAAAGCGCGGCGTTGCCAAAATCAACCTGATGGGTTGGTCGTGGGGTACGGCGATCATGGGCATGTACACCGCGCAGCATAACGACAAGGTGAATAGGCTGGTCCTGTATGCGCCGTTGTGGATCTTCAGTACGCGCCCGATCATCGGCGGCGACGGACCGCTCGGCGCCTACCGAACGGTGACGAAGGAGTCGGCGAAGGCACGCTGGCTGTCCGGCGTCGCCGAAGACAAGAAAGCCGATCTGATACCGCCCGGCTGGTTCGAACAATGGGCCGACGCGACCTGGGCGACCGATCCAGAGAGTTCGCAACACAGCCCTCCTGTGCTGCGTGCGCCGAACGGTGTGTTTCAGGACCTGCGGACCTACTGGGTCGCCGGCAAGGCGCAATACGACCCCGGCGACATCAAGGTGCCGACGCTGATCATCCATGCCGAGTGGGACGCCGACTTGCCCAGTGATCAGGCGCGCGGCTATTTCGCCAAGCTGACCAATACTCCTTACAAGCGGTTCGTCGAGCTGGGCGAGGGGACGCACACCGTCATGATTGAGAAGAACCGGATGCAGTTCATCCATGAGGTGATGAATTTCCTCAATGAGTCCGATCCGCAGGCGTTGAACTAGCGCGCGCCCGAGATCGCCGCGGGCGCGCCAGCACGGCGCGTGAAGCGTTCAGTCCGCACTCTGCGGCGGTTGAGACGGCCGCGGATGGGACAGTGAGCCGATTGCGGATCTGGCCTGCGAAACCAAACGCCAAACCCACGGCGTTTGCTTGATGAAACGTTTGATGCGTCGCCGCACCCGCGAAGACCAGCATGCCGGCAAGCCGCGCCAGGTCGCGGCCGCAACGTAATCGTACAATTTGAGGTCCGTATCCGACCAGTCGAGCTTGTACGGCTCGTCTCCGATCGTGAAATCGAAGCGCTTCAGACCCAATCCGATCGCGTGCGCCATCAGCTCGCGCAGGTGAAATGCACCCGGTCCGTAGTGCGATATTTCGCCGTCGTCGTCAAAACTTGCGAGCACGTGGTAATAGCAGTCGCCGAAAACGATGCCGAGGTTCGCCGCCGCGCAGATCGTGCCGATCTCCACGCGGCTGATATGGACCAGATGCCGGGTTTTGGGATTAGACGCGACATCAAGATAAAATTCGCGGTGTCCCGCCGGGGCAAAGATGTCGGCAATGCCTTTGCAGGCGAGCGCTCGGCTTTTTTGCTCCATCAGCATTTCGAGCGTGCGCCGCGCGTCGTCCGCATCCGACGCGGTGACGAAGCGGACTTCGCCGTATTCGGACATGTGCCTGAGCTTGGCGCGGTCGCGTCGGCGCGTCGCTGAAGAGCGCTTGGCGGCATAGAATTTTTCCCAGTCGTCGCCCAGCTGCATCAAATGCACGCCGCTGGCGTTGGGGGTGACGCCGAGATAGGTGAACGGATTGATCTGGCCGCCGATTGTTTGCGGCATTTTCTCGAACTCGATCCAATCGTAGCGCAGCAGGGGATCGCCTTGCAGCTGGTTTTGCAGCCGCCGCCAGGCTGCGAGAAATCGATCGGGCGTGACGCGTTGCGAAAAGTCCGGCGCCAGCAGCGGCGCGGGGTAGTCGCACAGCTCCTGGCCGAGCCAGCAAAGGCGTCTGGCCGAACGCGCCGGCGCGACGCCGAGCGGCAGCACGAAAGCGGTTTCACCGTCGCCGTAGCGGCCGACGGCGATCGCCGGACGGACGCCGTCGCGCCGGCCAATGTGTTGTTGCCATGTCGCCAGCCAGTCGAACGTCTGGAACGCGGTGCAGTCGGCAACACGTTCGAAGCGGCGCCATTCGGCTTCGACCGCGGCCAGGTCGCTGTAGATGCGCAGGTTCAGGTTGGGCGGGACCTCGCGCAGATGCTCGCCGCTGCAGGGCGCCACCGCCGCCTGGCCGACGTCCACCGCCGAACCATCGGTCCTGAACGCCGTCAATGTCGTCGCCCGTGTCACAGCATTCACCAACATGAGTTGAAGCCGCACTTCCGCGTGATAATCGACAATAGCTAAGGTCGCCTCGCTACCCGATGGCACAATTGCGTTAAGGTAAAGCAGATGTGAGCCGCCGCGCCGCCACGAACACGGTCGTGAGCGGGACGCTTTCGCAGGTTAGTCGGCTGTTAAGGTTAACGAGACATGATCGCAGGGAGGTGAAACACCTGGACGAAGCACGATGCGTCGGTGGGTACTTCCTTTGGCAGCGCTCGGATTCGCTCAGGCAGCCGGCGCAGCCGAACTCAATTCGGAAAATCTGCGCGGCCCGATTGTACCCACGTATCCGGTCGTGCAAACGCCGGCGCAAGCGTGGGATCTGCCTGGTTCCATGGGCTACGAACCAGCTTACCAGGGCATCCCAACACCAGCGCAAGAATGGAACGCAGGGCTCCTCAGCCCCGCCGCACCGGCCGGTTGGGCCGGCCCCTATGGAGGCCTCATCGCCGGGGGAACCTGGGGGTCATACGACCCTAGAACTTCGACCGTAGCCGGTGGTTATATGAGGGCGGCCGGGGCGGCGGCCGTCACCGCCGCTGGCACCCAAACCATCCAGCCGGTGGGTTTCACCACCGGCGTCGAGGGCGGCTACAACTGGCGGACCGGCAACTGGGTGTTCGGCCTGGAAGCCGATCTGCAAGCGCTGCATCTCAACGGTGCGACGAACAGTGGCGCAGTCCCGTATCCGGGGGCGCCGGCCATCGCATTCACCGTCACATCCTATGGCGACAGCAACTGGCTGTTCACGGCGCGGCCGCGCATCGGATTCGTGCTGCCGAATAATTGCCTTTTCTATGCCACCGGCGGTTTCGCCCTCACCCAGCTGCAAAACGATTTCTCGTTCGTCGACAGCAACGGCGTCTTGGAATCGGGTCGGCTTGACGCGACCAAGGCGGGTTACGCCGTCGGCGGCGGCGTCGAGGCGCCGTTGACGGATCGCCTCAGTCTCAAGGCCGATTATCTCTTTGTCGACTTCGCCAATAGCGCAGGGGCAGTAACAGCCAACAATCTCACGCCGTTCTTTCCCGGCCAGGTGTTTACGCATTCCGGCGATCTCAAGGCCAATATCATGCGCGCCGGCCTCAATTATTGGTTCGGCGGTTCTGACGCGCCCACGGGCGGCCCATTCCTGCCGCTCAAGGCGCCGGTGTGGAAAGCCCAACCGCCGGTCAACACTGATTGGCAATTTGAGACGGGGGCACGCGTCTGGTTCAGCTCCGGAAGCGTCGGCGCGCCGCAACCCTTGTTGAACGCGCCCCCGACGGTGCTCGCTTCCAGGCTCACCTATAGCGGCCTCGATGCCTATTCCGGCGAAACTTTTGCACGCGCCGATCACGTCAGCGGATTTTTCGTCAAAGGATATTTGGGTGCGGGCGGAATTAATCGCGGGCAGCTGAATGACGAGGATTTTCCCGCCGGCACCGCTTATTCGAACACGCTGTCGAGCGCTTCCGGACAGATCGGCTACGCCACCATCGACCTCGGCTACAATTTCCTCAGAGCGCCGGGCGCCAAGGTCGGAGCATTCGTCGGTTACAATTATTACGCTCAGGCGATCAATGCCTACGGCTGCACCCAGGTCGCGGGGTCCGATATTTGCGCGCCCGCGCTGGCGTCGACCCTTCTTGGCTTAACCGAGAATGACAGCTTCAACTCGTTGCGCGTCGGCCTGTCCAGCGAGGTCATGTTGACCGACCGGCTGAAACTGACCGCCGATGCCGCCTATGTACCGTGGGTCAATTTCACCGGCTTGGACGATCATCTGCTGCGCCAATTGCTCCTCCCCGAAGCTTCGAACAACGGCAATGGCGTGATGCTCGAGGCAATCCTGGGCTACGATATCACCAACAATTGGAACGTCGGCATCGGTGGGCGTTATTGGGCCTGGAATATGAACACCGGCACCGAGACGTTTAACTTCTTAGGAACCCCGCCGCCATTCTTCGTCGAACCGGCACGCTTCACCTCCGAGCGCTACGGCATGTTTGCGCAGTCGAGCTATAAGTGGGGCGATACTGCGCCGGGGGCCGGGGCTGTCGTCGCGACGGCAGCGCCGATGAACTGGACCGGATTCTATGTCGGCGGCAACGTGGGCGGCGGCTGGAGCAATGGTAATTGGTCGGATCCATTCGGCTCGGCGCCCAGCGGTTTCGGCGGCACCAATATCCCAGGTTTCGGCGATACGACCCATGCGATGGGTCCGCTCGGCGGCGCTCAGGCCGGCTTCGATCTGCAAAAGGGACCCGCGGTCTTCGGCGTGCAGGCTGACGCCAGCGCGGCGAGCCTGCGCGGCGAGAACACCTGCTTCTCGGGTATTGGCGGCATCGACTGCCAGCGTGTTGTGAATTGGCTCGGCACCGTCACCGGCCGCGTCGGCTACGCCTGGGGCCGCTCCCTGGCGTACGTAAAGGGCGGCGGTGCCTCGACCATCGCCACCTACAATCTCGACGGCAACACCAATGCGCTGGCCCTGGGCACCGGCAGTACAGGCGTGACCACCTGGGGATGGACCGTTGGCGGCGGCGTTGAATATGGGCTCACCGACAACTGGTCGACGATTCTCGAATACGACTACATCGGCGTGCCCAGCACGACGGCGAAATTCCCGACAGTTGCTGTGATCAACGCCCAAAACATAGCAGTCGGGGGAGCAATCAATGTCGTCAAGCTTGGCGTGAACTACAGATTCAACGCTTGTTGCGAAAGACTGATTGTCAATTGATTGCCGCGGAATTGATCCACCTCTTCGCGGTGTGGAAACGTCCTTCCTGATCTTGGTACAGCTGGGTGGACTCGAACCACCGACCTCCTGATCCACAGTCAGGCGCTCTAACCAACTGAGCTACA
>Ga0187884_10001341_pt1 | contig 22742 bp, 25 predicted proteins | sample June2016WEW_20_4_FD_132983 | JGI IMG/M metagenome (GOLD analysis project Ga0187884, IMG submission 132983) | Peatland microbial communities from SPRUCE experiment site at the Marcell Experimental Forest, Minnesota, USA - June2016WEW_20_40 | ecosystem: Environmental > Terrestrial > Soil >...
TCCAACGAAACATCCAGTCCGGCAAAATACGTCATGGCTGCTCTCCTTCTCAATGCCTGCGGCCGCGCGAACCAGCCCGCATTTTAACACTTGCGCGGACAAGACCCCCAATCATCCCATCTGACTCATAATATTCGTGATGGATATCAGGGATTTGCAAGCCGGCGGGTCATGAGCTGAACGGCGGCGGCCAGGCGCGAAAGCGCGGGAGCGCACTCGCCATCAAGCGATCAATATGGCGCGACCGGCGGGGGAGGGGCGTGCTCTTCAACTCGCCTTGCGCGGCGAGGCAAGCGGCAGGTCGAGTTCCACCCGGTCAAAGAAGGACGTAACAGTTTGCTCGTAAAAGCTTTGCTGACATGAACGATCGCACAGCGCTTGGAAACCGCATCAATTGATGCTAAATACGTGCCTGTAGTTCGGAGGAGCCTGCGATGCGGACGACCCTTGCGCTCGATGACGAGCTTATGGCCAAGGCGCAAGCTTTCACGGGCCTCAGCGAGAAATCGGCTATCGTCCGGGAAGCGCTCAAAGCGCTGATCGAACGCGAAAGTGCGCGCCGGTTGGCACGTCTCGGCGGCAGCGAACCGAATCTCGTAGGCATATCTCGCCGGCGGCCGGAGACCGCGTGATTCTCGTCGATACTTCAGTCTGGATCGATCATCTGCGGTCGGCGGACTCAAGCCTTGCCAGTCTCCTGGAGGCCGGCCGTGTCTTGACGCATCCTTTCGTGGTGGGAGAATTGGCGCTGGGCCATTTAAGGCAGCGCCAGCTTATTTTAGCTTCCCTTCACGATCTGCCCGAAGCGAACGTCGCGACGGATCGGGAAGTGTTTCATTTCATCGAACAGAAGGCTTTGATGGGCCTAGGGATTGGTTTCGTCGATGTCCATCTTCTGGCGGCTACACAATTGACCGCTGGCTCGACCTTTTGGACAAGAGACAAACGCCTATCGCTCGTTGCCGGGCAATTGGGTCTTGCAAGCCAGCTCGTCAATTGATCTCTATCTTGCCTTCTCGCCCGGACCGTGCTCCCACACTCCCTTCGCACCCCCGCAAACCTCGCCCGAAAACGCTCATGCTCAAAGCCCGTGTCATTCCCTGCCTCGACGTCAAGGACGGCCGTGTCGTCAAGGGGGTCAATTTCGTCGATCTCGTCGATGCCGGCGATCCCGTCGAAGCGGCGATCGCTTACGACGCGGCGGGCGCGGACGAGCTTTGCTTTCTCGACATTACCGCCAGCCACGAGGATCGCGGCACCTTGCTCGATGTCGTCCAGCGCACGGCGGAGGCCTGTTTCATGCCGCTCACCGTCGGCGGCGGGGTGCGGAGCGAGACCGATATCCGCAATCTGCTGCTGGCGGGGGCGGACAAGGTCTCGATCATGACGGCGGCGGTGCAGGATCGCGATTTCGTGCGCCGCGCGGCCGAAAAATTCGGCAATCAATGTATCGTGGTCGCGATCGACGCCAAGCAGACGGCGCCGGGCCATTGGGAAATCTTCACCCATGGCGGGCGCAAGGCCACCGGGATCGACGCGGTCGACTATGCCAAGGAGGTGGTGGCCTTGGGGGCGGGCGAAATCCTGCTGACCTCGATGGATCGCGACGGCACCAAATCCGGCTTCGATCTCGCGCTGACCCGCGCGATCTCCTCGGCGGTCCGGGTGCCGGTGATCGCGTCGGGCGGGGTCGGCACGCTCGATCATCTCATCGAGGGCATCCGCGATGGCGGCGCGACGGCGGTGCTCGCCGCCTCGATCTTCCATTTCGGCACGTTCACGATCGGCCAGGCCAAGCGCGCGATGGCGGCGGCGGGCGTGCCGGTGCGGCTCGATGGAGTGGCGGCATGAGCGGCTTCACCCTCGACACCCTCGCGGCGCTGATCAAAGCCCGCGCGAGCGCCAGCGCGGAAAAATCCTACACCAAATCCCTGCTCGAAAAGGGCGTGTCCCGCGTCGCCAAGAAATTCGGCGAGGAGGCGGTGGAGCTGGTGATCGCGGCTGTCGAGGGGAATAAAATTCCAGTCATTGGCGAATCCGCGGATGTCCTTTATCATCTCTTGGTTCTACTCGAGGCGAGTGCCATATCCTTGGACGAGGTCGTCGCCGAACTCGAACGCAGGACGGCGCAATCCGGCCATCAGGAAAAAGCATCACGCCCAGCGGATGGGGGAATTTCCGGGGATTGAATGGACGAGCGCACGGCTTCCGGCCTACAAGTCTTCTCCCCGTACCATCATTTTACGCGCACGCAATGGGCGGCCTTGCGCGCCGATACGCCGCTGACCTTATCGATCGACGATTTGAAGCGGCTGCAATCGATCAACGAGCCGATCACCTTGGAAGAGGTGATCGCGATCTATCTGCCGCTGTCGCGTCTGCTCGCGCTCTATGTCGCGGCGACGCAGGGGCTGTTCAAGGCGACGCAGCGGTTTCTCGGCGCCGAGGACGGCAAGGTGCCCTATATCATCGGGGTCGCGGGATCGGTGGCGGCGGGCAAATCGACGCTCGCCCGCGTGATGCAGGCGCTGCTGGCGCGCTGGCCCAATACGCCCCGCGTCGAACTCGTGACGACGGATGGCTTTCTCTACCCCAACGCCATCCTCGAGCGCGAAGGCTTGATGTCGAAAAAGGGTTTTCCCGAAAGTTATGACGGGACGGCGCTCTTGCGCTTTCTGTCCGACGTCAAGGCCGGGCGGCGCGCCGTTCACGCGCCGGTCTATTCGCATCTCACCTACGATATCGTGCCCGGCGAAACCGTGGTGGTGGACCGGCCGGATATTCTCATCGTCGAAGGGCTGAACGTGCTTTTGCCCAACCGCCGGGTCAAGGACGGCCGGGCCAGCGCCTTCGTCTCCGATTTCTTCGATTTCTCCGTCTATCTCGATGCGGACGACGACGATTTGGAGCGCTGGTATGTCGCGCGTTTCATGCGCCTGCGCGAAACCTCGTTCCGTGATCCCCGCTCGTATTTCACCAAATATGCCGAATTGAGCGACGCCGAGGCCGATGCCAAGGCCCGCGAGATTTGGCGCGAGATCAATCTCGCGAACTTGCATGAGAACGTGCTGCCGACACGCCAGCGGGCGAATCTGATCCTCACCAAGGGGCCGAGCCACCGGATCGAGGAAGTCGAGCTGCGGAAGTTGTAGCGCTCTACGCCAAGGCGGCGAGGCTCGCGGGAAGCAGCCCGAGTTCTTCCGGAGTCACTGCCGCGGTCTTTTCAGCTGGAATGCCGGTCGGCAAATTCGGAGGGGAATAAGTGGAGCTGTCCCGTTTCGCGATCGCGCTCCAGTGCACGCGTTCGTTGATGTGGACCTCGCCGGGAACTGGTCTGTTCGTCAGCCACCCGTGATGGATCGCATCCGCCGAGAGGATTTTGCGAAAATGCGGGAACGCGGAATCGATGGGCCAGCCCTGGGTGGAATTATAAACCGCGCCGCTTGCCGAGGCGCTTGCCGTCGCGGCTTTTACGGCATCGATGTCGAACGCCAGCCCGGTCAACTTGTGCAAGCGGGCAATCATCCAGAGCAGAGCGATGTCCGAGAGCGCGTGGTCCGGCTCGCCGCCGCCGACATTGCCATGCGAGCCCGCGAACCAGGTCTGTTCGATGATCGCATCCGGCAGCTCGTTCCGAGGCGCCGTCCAAAGCGTCGGCACGAACGGACGCCGGTGCTCGTCGATCGCGAGACCGTGAAGCCCGATCTCGACATGCGTTCCAAACTGGGTGTCGTGAAAGCCAAGAAACGCCAGTGTGATGTACCGGCCCAAGGCGGCAAGGCCGATCCCGGCGGGAATGCCGTAGGATCCGACCGTGTCCCACACCGCGACGCATTTGATCCGCCGCTCGTCATGGACTTCGCCGCGTGACACGAGAGCTTTGTAGTCCGCGATGGCTTTCGTATCGGCCTCGCCGGCCGTGGCGGGCGCATTTCGGACGCTGGGCGCAACGCGGTAGTTTTGCCATGCGATTTCGAATTGACCGGGATCGGAGCGGCGCTGAATTCCGGACGCGCCGATCATGCCGGCGAGTGCCCGTGCCGCATAGGCCCCACGGGAGAAGCCGCAAATGATGAGGTCGTCGCGGGGATTATAGTTTTGTACGACGGTCTTGTAGGCGTCGAGAACGATTTGCTTCACGCCAAGACCGATCGCGCCGCCCAACCAATGCTTGATGAAATCGGGCTCCGCGCCGACCCCTTTATGATAGCAAACGATTTGTTCGATCCCGTCGTCCCCGGTTTCCCTAACGAGGGGCGGGCCGGCTTTCGTATTCTTGGGATCGAGCTTCGCGACATTCGTGTCGATGCCGGTCCCTTCGGCGCCCCAGGTTCCATCGATGAGAATGACGAGCCGCTTCATGGGATCTTCCCCCGGAGTCGAACGATTTTATCGAAGCGCGCTTCGCGTGTATTTGCAAGAATACTAAAGTTGCGTCGAATTTGTTGCGCCGGCAAACCAGCTTCCCTTCGAGGCCGGCGGATCGTAGCTTATGGGCGCCGGCATGGTTGGCTCTAAACTTCTTCGCGGCGCCATTGGAGAACCCTGCCGATGAATTCGTTGCGACGCGGGTTGGCGTGGATTGCCGGAGCGCTTGCCATGCGCAGCCCTACGGCCGGCGCCTATGTGTTCGAGCAACAGGTCCGGGCCCGGCTCCTTCAGCAACAGGCCAATCGCAAGCTCTTCGACGGCACGGCCTTGCGGGTCATTTTGGGCGGCACGTCCTCGCCCCTCCCCGATCGGGATCGCGCGAAGAGCTGCGTCATCGTCGTCGCGGGCGCGCGCGCCTTCGTGGTCGATACGGGGCCGGAATCGTGGAAGACGCTCGCGCTCATGGGGTTTCCAGGCGAGCGCATCGCGGGCGTGATGTTGACCCATTTCCACTCCGATCACATCGGCGATTTGGGGGAATTCCGTCTCCAGACCTGGATCGCAGGACGCAAATATCCCTTGCCGGTTCATGGTCCGCCTGGGGTGGAAATGGTCGTGGCGGGCTTCAACCAAGCCTATGCGCAAGACGACGCCTACCGGACGGCGCGTCACGGGGCCGCCCTCGTCCCGGCCGGCGCGGCGGCGCTCGCGGCGAAACCATTCCGGGTTGGAATGCCGGAAACGCCGGACCAGGCGGAAGTGATTATCGATGACGGCGGCCTCAAAGTGACTGCCTTCCAAGTCAATCACCCGCCGGTCAGACCGGCCGTCGGCTACCGCTTCGACTACAAGGGACGATCCGCCGTCATCAGCGGCGACACCACGAAATGGCCCAATGTGGTGACGTGGGCCAAGGGCGCCGATCTGTTGATCCACGAGGCGCAATCTCAGCGCATGCGCAAGATTTTGGCCGATGTCGCGAAAAGCGTGGGAAACGAGGCGCTGGCCCAGATCATGGACGATATCGAGACGTATCATTCGAGCCCGGTGGACGCCGCGAACACCGCCAACGAGGCCGGCGTCCGGTTGCTCGTCTACACGCACTTCACGCCGCCGCTGGCGTCCGCGATCCTCGATCCCCTGTTTTTCGAAGGCGTATCGGCCATCCGGCCCAAGTCCGGCTGGACCATCGGGACGGACGGCATGCGGTTCGATCTCCCGTCCGGCAGCGAACACATTATGCAATCGCGGATGCCGATGGGCTTATTTAGATAGAGCGGCGGACCCGGAATCTGATCCGGCCGCCGTCTTGCGAGCCTCCAGCGCAATGGCGATGAGCGTCGTGCCGCCGAACACCAAATCGATACCGACGAGCAGGCCAAGCGCCCAAACCAGCGTCCCCGGCAATCCCGAGATGATAATGCCGGCGAGGACCAGATCGATGAGGCCGTTGAACAGCATCCATTCCCATTTGCCCGACAGCTCGCGGCGATGCTCGATGGACAGAAAGATGATCGCGATGCCGTCGATGATGAAATAGGCGATCAGCACATAAGTCAGGGTGATCAGGCTTTGGAACGGGCTCCAGAGCAACACCGCGCCCGCGACGATGGCCACGAGCGCCGACAGCAGCGACCATCCGAAACCCGGAGCCTTTTTCGCTTGCCACGTGAAAACGAGGCCCACGAGCCCGGCGACCAGGAACAACCACCCCAGGAAGAGAGTGGTGACGAGGCCCGCGACAGCCGGAACAATGATCGCCCCGAATCCGAGGATGGTGAGAATGATCCCCTCGGCGAGAAACAAGCCCCAATGCTCGTGCATCGATCGGGTTAAATCGGCCGAGGCGTTGGAATTGAGCGACGATTGCAGTTTAAACATCGAATTCCCCTTTGTTTCCGGGGTTGGTTTTACCACGCGGGACAGCCATCCGCTAACGTGTTTCCCCATCCGCGCCGGGGAAAGCCATCAAAACCGGAAATGGTTCACGCTCGTCGTGCCTTCGCTTTATGCAGCGACACGGGGGCGTGATTCGCGTCACGCTTGAAACACCGGCCCAGCGGCTTTTCGAACGAAGGTTTAGCGGCCCGGACTCGCGTGAAGCCGGCGAGCGGCTTCCTTGGTGTGGTTCATCGAGGCCTGATTCATGGAAGCCTGATTCATGGAGGCTTGGTTCATGGAGGCTGGGATACGGGCGGCCGCTTGCCCAATCTTGAACTGGCTGACCATTCGGCCGAGTTCAGTGGCCTCTTGCGCCAGCGTATGACAGGCGGCCGTGCTTTCCTCGACCATGGCGGCATTCTGCTGGGTCATTTGGTCCATCTGCGTGACAGCCGTGTTGACCTCGTGCAGGCTTCCCGCTTCGTTTTTGGACGCCGCGGCGATATCGACGACCAGCGTGTTGATTTCCAGGACGCTCCCAACGATACGCTGGAGCGATTGACCCGCCTCGCCGACCAGTTTGACGCCGGACCCGACTTGCTTGGCGGATTCGGAGATCAGCGTCTTGATCTCCTTGGCGGCCTCGGCGGAACGTTGCGCGAGTGCGCGTACTTCGGAGGCGACGACCGCGAAACCTCGTCCCGCGTCTCCGGCTCGCGCGGCCTCGACGCCGGCGTTCAACGCCAGCAGATTGGTCTGGAAGGCAATCTCGTCGATGACGCCGATGATCTGGCTGATCTTCTCCGAGGATTTTTCGATTTGGCCCATGGCGGCGACCGCGTTGCGCACAACCTCGCCGCTCGATTCCGCATCCTTCTTGGCCGTCGAGACAACGGCGCAGGCCTGCGCCGCGCCGTCGGCCGTCTTGCGGAAGGTGCTGGTGATCTGCGCCAAGGCGGCAGCCGTTTCCTCGATGCTGGCCGCCTGTTGCTCGGTGCGGCGCGAGAGATTGTTCGATTCTTGGCTAATCTCTCCGGTGCCGGAGCGGATCGCTTCGGTGGAGGTCGAAATTATCCCCATTGTTTCTTGAAGCTTCGCCGCGGCGTCGTTGCAGTCTTGCCTGATCTTGGCATATTCGGGCGGAAGATTATCGGCCATGCGATAGGTCAGATTGCCTTCCGAGAGAGCGCCGAAGGCCTCCGTGACGGATGCGATTACGGCGGCGTTGGTCGCATGCATGCGGTCCTCTATTTCCTTCCTGCTGGCTTCGGAGGCGCTGATATAGACCGAGATGGCGAAATCCATGTCGAGCATGATCGCCTTGATCATCGCACCGGTTTCGGCGGCGACGGTCTCGACCTCGGGGCCTTTCCTGAAATAGCCTCGCCGTGGCCAGCGAGCCTTCAAGATAGCGCCAACCAAGGATTCCGTCAGGAGTGCATAGCCGCCGATATACCAGCGCGGCTCCAGGCCGATACGAGCGTGAATCTCGCCGATCTTGGTGACGGCGGCGACATAGTCTTGATCCAGCTTGCCGCTCGAAATCGTTTCCCAATGGGCCATCTGACGGGCGCCCGCCGCATCCATGTGCTGATCGCTCGAAAAGAACTTGCGCGTCTCCGGGAACAACCGCACTTGTCCATAGAATTTTGCCAGGGCACCGGGTAATTCGGTCATGATCAAAGATTTGACCGAGCGCAGATGTTCAAGCGCCCGTTCATCCAGCTTCATGAACTTGAGGCGGTCGTCAAGCGTGCTATCGACGGACATGATATACTCCGTATGAGGTGTTGATGGGACGATCGCATTGAGTTGTCTGAGCAGATTTTAGATTTTACTATACTTAACCATTAGGATACTTTAGCGATATTCCGTCTTATTTAACGCAAGTTCAAGGCTACAGGAAAATATATTCGTGCGATAGGCTTCATTCGTACAAGGGTACGTTTTCACGCTCCTTTAGGCGTTCAGAAAATAACGGATCTAACCTGCGTGACGAGCCGGTCTTAGAGAGATGGATCATCAGCTCCAAGATCTGTCCGGATGTCATTTCGTCCGGTTTAAGATTGCCATCCCTCAGGAAAGCTCCAAGACTTTCCCTATTTTCGCTGCCTGGCTGCACGAGAGCTAACCACCAGCTTCCGAATATCCGGTCGTGAATATTTCTGGCATCGACTATCGTTATATTCGAATGACGTTCGTCAGCTTCGATGCGTTTGAATGTATTCCAGACCGCAGTCCGCTCGCCTTCCAACGTTTGAAGAAACCACCGCTCGTCGAAGACCAAGGCGCCGGTCAAGCCAGATGCGTTGTTGTTTTTGCTTGAGGCCTCTAAGATTGTGCCCAATTCGCGGAGGACTGATCCATCGGACGAGTCGATCTGATTCCTACTGAAATACGTTAGTCGCATAACGAACATATAGCCGCTTCCGAAACCTTTCCGACTTATGGTATAGGTCGGGTATATTTATAAAAGCATAATTAAATTCAATTTGAGTTTCTTTCCCGCCCGAAAGATATAGCTATGCCATTGGGTGTTTAGACAAATGGCTAAGGGAAGGCTTCGAAATTCTCGTGGCACAGTTGTAAACACCTAATTCTCGAACACGCCCTGGCGTTTTTACCAACGGAGGGCTTCAGCCCGTGCCCCGGCTCGTCCCGGTAGAAAAGAGCGGGTCTGGATGCTGTCGGGTCAGGAGCGCTCCTCCGGCGTTCGCCCGTCCGTCACGCCGCCGATCAAATTCGCGGCGAGCAGGGTTTCCGTGGTGGGAATCCGCTTCAGCGGTTGCAAGAACGAAGGTGTCCCGTTCACCTGATCCTCGAGCGCGAGGAGCGCGGCGCGGGCCTCCTCGGAACTCACCTTGATGAAATGGCAACTTTCGCCGGGCCGCAGTTGCGCGAGCCGGCCAATGTCCGCGCGGGCGACATGGGCGATCTTGGCGTAGCCGCCCGTCGGCGCGCGATCGGCCATTTGCACGAGGGGCTGGCCATCGCCCGCGATCTGTACGGCGCCCAAGGCCACGCCGTCCGTCACGATGTTGAAATCCCTGATATGGGCGATGCGCGGACCGGTGAACTTATAGGCCATGCGGTCGGCGGCGGGCGTCAAAACGAAGGGCTCGCCGAAGAAAACAGCGAGGGCCTCGGGGCCGAAATAATCGTCCTGCGGCCCGGGAACGGCGCGGATCGGGGTAAAATCCTGTGCAAGCCATGCCGCGCCGATGACGGCCTCGTCGCCTCGCGTTCCCGCGGGTTGGGCCGGCAAAAGCAGATCTCCCGGCGTCAGCATGCGTCCGTTCATCCCGCCGAGATTCGAGCGCATATGGGTCGACCGACTCCCCATCACTTCGGGCACATCCACGCCGCCGGGCACGGCGAGATAAGAAAAACTACCCCAGGCGCCGGCCCTCGCGGTCAGGATGCCGCCGGGTTGCAAGGTGATGCGGGCGGCGGGCGGCAGCCGCTCCCCATCGCGTTTCCAGGAAAAATCCCCGCCGGCGAAGGCGAGGGTCACGGGCCGCTCCTCGCAGGTCACCGTGAGCCCCCCGGCCGGAATTTCCACGGCGGCGGCATCGGCGGCGTTGCCGAGCGCGAGATTGGCGGTCCGCATCGCCACCCAATCCATCGGACCCGCGGGGGTGACGCCGAAACGTAGCAGGCCGTGGCGTCCGCCATCCTGGATCGTCGCGCCGGGGCCGACGGCCGTGATGCGCAGGCTCATAGCGCCTCCCGCATGACCGGCCGCCCCGCCAAGGCCTCCGCCTCGAGCGCGGCGAAGCGGGCGGCATCGATCCGCTCGAACCGGACGAAATCGCCAATGCCGAGGGGAAACACGGGATCGCGCGCGGGATCGAAGGTGCGCGCGGGGGTGCGGCCCAGCATGTACCAGCCCGTCGGCATGGCGACCGAGGCAATCAGGGCTTGACCGCCAGCGATGGTCAGGGCACCGGGCGGAGCAGGCGCGCGCGGGATCTGGCGGCGCGACAGCGCCAGCGCGAGCGGCAGGCCGCTCAAAAAGACAAAGCCCGGCGCGAAGCCGTACATAATCACCCGGTATTCGGCTCCGGCATGGAGATCGGCGATTTTGTCCGGCGCCACGCCAAGGATGGCGGCGGCCTCCGCGAGATCCTCGCAATGCGGCGGATCGTAACATGCCGGTATATACCATGTTTTAGAGGTAGGTACCTGTAAGTAACTTACCTCAAGTTTATCAAGCTCTTGCGCCAAAGCCGGGCCGCTCCAAACCCGCGGGTCGAAATGGACCATCAACGCGCGGTAGGAGGGCACGGTCTCCAAAATGCCGGGGATCGGTCGCGCGGCCAAGGCGCCGTCGAGGGCCAAGACCTGGGCCTCCGAGACCGGATCGATCGTGGCGCCGAATTCGACGCTGAGCGCCGATTCGCCCGCGGGCAGAAAGCGCGCGGCGAGGCTCATGCCGAAAACGGCCGCAGCGTGAGGCCAGCCGCCTCCAGGCTCGCCCGCACCGCTTGCGCCAGGGCGACGGCATCAGGCGTATCGCCGTGGACGCAGATCGAGTCGATGCCGACCGGGATGCGCTTGCCGGAAAGCGCGATGACGGCGCCCTCGCGGACCATGACGGCTGCCCGCCGGCCGGCGGCCTCCGGGTCGTGCAAGACGGCGCCTTGTTGCGAGCGCGGCGCCAGCAGCCCGGAATCGTCATAGCCGCGGTCCGCGAAAATCTCGCGCGCCACTTGGAGCCCCGCCGCTTCGCCTTCATGTTCCAACGGCGTGCCGGCGATGGCCAGAAAGATCAAGCTGCGATCGGCGGCGCGGACGGCCCTGGCGATGGCGCGGGCGGTGGCGGCATCTTCCGTGGCCATATTGCTCAAGGCGCCATGCGGCTTCACATGAGTCAGGCGGTGACCGGCCAAGGCGGCCAGCGCTTGCGCCGCGCCGATTTGATAGGCGACGAGGCGCTCGATCTCCGATGTGGAAAAGGGGAGCCGCCGCCGCCCGAAGCCGGCGAGATCGGGAAAGCCGGGATGCGCCCCCACGGCCACGCCTTTCGCCAGCGCGGCCTGGAACGTCTTCGTCATGATGTTGGGATCGCCGGCATGAAAGCCGCAGGCGACATTAGCCGAGGTGACGATCTCGAACATGGCGGCATCGTCGCCGAGCGTATAGGGGCCAAACCCTTCGCCGCAATCGCAATTGAGATCGATGCGATCCATGACCACCTCGCGAAAAGCTCACCGCCGGAACAGCCAGCCCGCCTTGCCCGAGAAAAAGCCGGTCAGCGAGAGTCTGGCGCGCTGGATGGTGATCCGGGCCTTTTGCTTGAATTCCGCCGCCAGCCGCCAGGCCTCCGTGGTGCGGAACCAGGCCAGAATGCGCTCCTTGAAGGCCATCACCCAATTGAATAGCGCCGCGAACCAGCCAATCGTCATCAATTGCGGCTTGCCCGCATGAAAAGTCCGCTCGCAAACGAGAATGCTGACGATATAGGCCCCCACGAAGATCGTGAACCCCGTCTTGAAATGGCCCGTGCCCATCAAAAACACCGCATAGGCCTTAGCGAGTTCCGCGATGGCGAAGGGCACGACGAGCAAGACCAGAATGACGTAAGGCGGCAGCGAGACGATCCAACGCTCGATGCGCCGGATAAGCTCCAAGCTCGACAGAAAGCGCATGACCGGCCGGAACAAGGGCGCGATCAGACCGTCCAGGACGACGTAAAGTCCGACGACCACCTCGGCCAGCGCGCGCAGGATGCGGCGGACAATCGTCTCGGTCTCGCTCATCGTCGATCCTCCTGGGCCGGGAAACGCGTCACCTTGCCGGTGGAGGAGAGGCGGCGTCAAGGGCGGGTGGCGTTGGAGGGTGTTCCCGTGCGCATCACAGGCCTTTGCTGGTGTTCGTTCCTTGCCTCCGTATCGCGGCCAAACATCGGCCGCCGGCGAACGGGCACGTCGCAACCCATTCGCCGGCGATCATGTCATAAGGCCGCCCGCATTAGACCTGTGCCGGGATGACAGTTTACGTATTCGTATAGCTGAGCGGCCGGATCGAACACCGAGACCTCATGATACAATTTCAGGTTTTTGAACTTCTTGGCGAGCCTGTTGAAGGTCACGAAGATGGAGAGATGCGTAGGATGGGACGAGGCCCAGTGCTCCAGATGTTCCAACGATCGCCAATGACTGACACCGAAGCTCTTCTCGACCGGATTTCCCTTGGCATCCATGTGCCGGACGTAGCGGTTGCTGTAGCAGCCGGCTTCTAGCCCGTCGTCCCTCAAATAATCCATGCCCGCGCGCAGCGTTGGCTCTATATCCTCGAGATAGGTCCGGCGTTCCTCGCCTTCCGTTTCCGTCCAGTCTTGCCCGGATCGTATGACGGCTAGGTTCTGATGGCCGGCGATGACGACACGGCCCCCCAAAGCTGGCTTACCTTCCTTGACCGCCAGATCGCCCGACGGCTCCATCGTGTCCGTTTGCGAAAGAGGAAAGCGATCGCGCATGGCACCCCAGTACCCGTGTTCCAGGATCTCGTCGCTCATACCCCCCATGATGATCCCGACTCCTTCGAGAGGCTCCTTGGCGGTAAAGATCGTTTCGAACTGCTCGACTCGTGGCGCCAGGGTTTCCCGGAAATAGCCGATCCCTTCATTCAAGCGGTCCTTGGATTCCCACCAGCCGGCGACCGCCGGGTTTGTTCGCCAGCGTTCGTAGACCAGTGGATCGTCCCAGTATGCGATGGCGATCATGTTGTTATATCCGGCGGCATCGACGTAATGGACGAGGTCGTGATGCCGCGGTCCGCCGGCGGCCAGGAAGCTGTCGAGGATGCCTTGGAACGCCTTGCAAGCGCGGCCCTTTTGCTCCTCGCCCTCGGACTGAACGCCGAAATAGCCCATCACCATTTGCGTGACGCTCTCATCCGCCCGTGCCGACCACATCGGTACCGGCGGCTTGAAATTGTCACTGACCCGGCGCGTGCGCAGTCTGGGACATCTCAAGTGACTTGCGATTGAAGATTCCAACATGTCCTCCCTTATTGATGCGGCTTTTTGCAAGCCGGTTATCGAAACGAACCTCGTTTGGAAGGTTCGCCGCAGGCTTTTACGTGCCGCGGCGCGCGAGAGGCGCCAGTCCTGCCGCCGTTGCAATGCCCGCGCGGCCTTCGTCTTGAAACGCCGGCACGCGGAGGCACTTTAGCTTCGGCGGCGAGGTTTTGGGCAGGGCGTCCTTCCCGTCGTGGATTGGGAAGCCTTCCCGATCTCCGCGCCGGGCACTATCCTGCCCGCCGCCACGGTGTCAGAAAGATCGGGAATGGATGCGATCACGTGACCTTTGCGTTTAAGATGTTCCTCCGGCTCGCGGTCGTCGCGGTCGTTTGCCTCGCGTTGGGTGTCTTGTGGATCACGCACGACGCTGGACGCGCGCTCCGCGACGACGTTGCCGCAACCATGGAACGGGTCGCCTGGATCATTCAGGATAGAACCCGGCTCAACGGCGGCGATGCCTTCGAGACGGACGCCCTTTTACTCTCGGCGGTTAAGGTCATGAGTCCCGGCATATGCATGGATTTCTCGGGACCGCTCTACGATGGCAAGCGCATCTGCAGTGGTTGGGGTGACATAGGACCGGCCGCGCCGGGATGGTTCGATGTCCTTTTCAACAGGTTCTACTACGCCATGCCGGCTGGTAGCCGCGCGATCGTGCTGAACGGCCGGCAAGCGGGGCTTATGGTCGCGTCACCCGATCCGGGAGCGATAACAAGGCGCGCCTGGGCGCGGGTTAGGCTGGCCGCTTTCGTGGCCCTCGTCATGACGGTGGCGACCGCGCTGCTCGCGCTTCTCGCCGTCGGGCAGGCTCTCCTCCCGGCGAGAACCCTGATACAGGGCATGCGCAGACTCGAGGACGCCGATTACGAGGCGCGCTTGCCACGGTTCGATCAACCGGAATTCCGAAGAGTCTCCGAAGCCTTTAACGATCTCGCCGGCCGTTTGGAGAACGCGAGCATTGAACGGAGGGCGCTGACGCGTCGCCTGTTCCAGGTCCAAGAGGAGGAACGCCGCACCCTTGCGCGCGAGCTTCACGACGAGTTCGGTCAATGCCTCACCTCGATCGGAGCGTTGGCGGCCTCGATCGACGTTGGCGCGCCCGCGGAGCGCCCGGACCTCCGCTTCGAGGCGCGCGCGGTCTCCGACATCGTGATGCGGATGACAGCGACTCTTAGGGGCGCGTTGGAACGGTTACGCCCTCCCGAGCTCGACAGTCTAGGTCTCGATGGCAGCCTTCGGCATCTGATCGGCGTCTGGAACCGCCGCTTCGGCCCGCGGATTCGCTTCCGGTTCGAAAGCGACGGCGACATTCCGCTGCTTCCGGAGCAAGCGGCCGTCGCGATCTACCGCATCAGTCAGGAATGCGTGACCAACGCCGTGCGGCACGGCCGTCCAAGCGAGGTTACCGTAAGCCTCGGTTTTGGCCATGGCGAAACCGGGCATGTGCTCCTTATCGTCGAAGACGACGGCGGACGCGATGGCCGGCCTCGGACCGAGGTGAAGGAAGGACAAGGCATCCTCGGGATGCACGAGCGTGCCGCGGCCTTGGGCGGCCGGCTCGATTTAAGCCGTGGCGCCAAAGGTTTTAAGGTCTCGGCCGTCATTCCGATCTAGGAGCAGCATGCCGGTGAACGAACTCAAGATCCTGCTCGTCGACGATCATCCGGTTGTTCGCGAGGGCTACCGCCGGCTGTTGGAGCGGCAAAACGGGTACCGCGTCGTCGCCGAAGCCGACAGCGCCCGGGACGCCTATCTCGCTTACCGGCAACACGCCCCAGACTTGGTCATCATGGACGTATCCCTAACGGGTCCCAGCGGAATCGAGGCCGTCAGGCACATCAGGCAGTGGGACCAACAAGCGAAGATCCTGATGTTCACTATGCACGAAAGCGCCGGGTGCGCGATGAAAGCGATGGAAGCCGGCGCCTTGGGGTACGTGACCAAGAGTTCCACGCCCGCCGAACTCCTTCTTGCCGTCGCGAAGGTCTCGCGCGGGTCCATTGCACTCGGCGACGATATCGCGCGGGCCATCGCCGAAGAGCGGGTTGCCGGACGCCACGCACAGTTGGATGCCTTGGGCGTACGGGAGACGGAGATCCTGCGTCTTGTGGCGCAAGGAGACACCGTGGAATCAATCGCGGGGATCCTGAACCTCAGCCCGAAGACGGTCCACAACTACCGTTCTCAAATCAAGTCCAAGCTGGCCGTGGCCACGGATGCCGATCTCGTCTGGTTCGCGATCAAACATGGCCTCATCCACCCCGAGGGCGCCGTTTGAGAGGAAGGCGTTTCGATATCGATGTGACTCGGTGCGAGCTTTCGAAATACTTGAATGCGGGGGAGATTGCCGCGGACGGACGGGCGGTGTCCGCCTTTCCCTAACGGCGGGACAAATGACAAACGTAAAATCGTTTATTTGACGAGCGCCATCTTGCCTAACGGCAAAGGTTCGGGCTTTGTGGGGCCCTCTGAAATGGGGGGATTAAAATGAAAGCATTTTTTGTTGCGGCGGCACTCGCATTTGGGGCCTTCGTGGGCCTTTCCGGCGTGGCCTACTCCGACGAAGCCAAGCAGGACTTCACGCTGGTCAACAAGACCGGCTACGAGCTCAAGGCGGTCTTCGTCTCGCCGAACAAGTCCGACGATTGGGAAGAAGACGTTCTCGGCAAGGACACGCTCGGCGATAAGGAATCTTGGGAGATCAAGTTCCATCGTGCGACCAAAACCTGCAAATGGGATTTGAAAGTCGTCTATAGCGACGATGATTCCAGCGCCGTGTGGCACGATATCGACCTTTGCTCGGTCGAAAAGATCACGATCCATTACGATCGCAAAGCCGACACGACGTCGGCGACGTTCGATTGATCTTTCCACGAAAGCTAAGACATGGCCCTAAAGCGAGGCCGCTACCTCTTCAGGGAGATAGCGGTTTTTTTATTGAGGCACCCGCGCCGGCGCCGTGATCCGCTCGCTCACACTTCGGGATCGTCCGGCTTGCGCGGAACGCCATGCGAGGCATGGCCCCCCTTGCGTCCGGCTTCCGATGCCAGCGTGTGATTTTGCGAAAAGCTCCGCTTCTTCGGGTTCACGCTATGCCCGCCCTTGCGGCCCGCCTCGGCCGCGAGCGAGGGGTTTTGTGAAAAGCTCCGCTTCTCGTTCGGCACGCTTTCCCCACCCTTGCGCGCGATGGCTCGCTGCTTCTCAGGGTCCATGGACGCAAAGCCTCGTGTCGATTTTTTGATAGCGGGTTCCATCTTGATGACCTGTTTGTGACGAAAACCACGATGCAAAAGTTAACCCGGTCCGGAGGGGATGGTTCCCGTCCGGCCCGGCTAAAATCAAATTTAACGCGCGGGTTGAAAAAGCCTGACGCGCGGGTTCGCGGTGTCAGGCCATTTCATGCGACAAACCAGCCACTTAGCTGGGAAGCGTGGTCCCCTTTGTTTCTAGGGCGAGGGGAATCACGAAAAGCCCCAGGCCGAACGCAATGGCCGTGAGCGCCACCGGCGTTCCAATCGTATGCATGGACAGAACCAGAGCGCCGAGGCCGAAATTCACCCCCGCTCCGATGAACCGCCCGATCGATGTCGAGAACGCAAAAGCCGTCGCGCGCACCCGCGTTTCATATTGTTCGGGCAGCCACAGGCTGAACACGGCGAAATTGCCGCCGCCGAACCCGAGGAAGAACAGCGTGACGATGAAGGGCACGAGGCCATTGTCGAGATAGAAGGCCCAGCCGAAGGCGAGCGGGATCGTCACCAGCATGATGACGAAATAGATCGCCAGCGTCAGCTTGCGGCCGATGGCTTCGGCGATACGGGGCAGAGCCAGGCAGCCCAGAATCGTTCCGATGGAAAGAACGGCGGTGGCGATCGAGACCATTTTGGCGGCGGCCGGCGCGTCCATGCCGGCTTTCTTGGCCAGGATGGTCACGGCGGCGGGTTCATAGACCGCGCCGGCCCAGAGGCCGATGATGGCAACGGTCAAAAGCGTCGAATTGACCAAGGTGCGCTTGAGATAGACGGGGCCAAAAATCTCCGCGATCGGATGGCGCGTGGCGTGTCCCGCCTTGATGAAAAGCTCGGGTTCCTTCACCCGCAAAAGCGTGAAGACCGACACGACCACCGGGAACAGGCCGCAGAGGAACATGGCGCGCCAGCCGTAATGCGCGCCGACCGTGAAGTTGAGGGCCGCCGCCGCGAAGAAACCGGCGTAATAACCGGTTTGAAGATAGCCCGCGCCCATTTTGCGGCGATCCTCGGGCCAGGCCTCCGCGACATAAGTGCCGGCCATGGCCCATTCCCCGCCGATGCCGATTCCCGCCAGAAACCGGAACAGGCCGAGTTGCCAGACATTATCCGCGAAATAGGCGGCGCCGGTGAAGACGGCATACATCAAGATCGTGGCCGCCAGCGTCTTGGTGCGTCCGAACCGGTCGGCGATGGGCCCCCAGATGAAGGAAAAGCCCCAGCCCACGAGGAAGACCGCGAACAAGATCGAGCCATAGGTTCCGATCGTCTGCGGGTTCGCCGCAATGCCCGATTTCGGCAGAAGCTCGGTGAGGGCCGGGGCCAGCACCAGCGCATAGATCACGGAATCCATGCCATCGAGCATCCAGCCGCCCCATGCGCTCCAGAAGCCGATGATCTGGTTACGATCGAGAGGTGTCTTCGGTTTCGTGATCCGCTCGCTGGCGAGCGCTCCCGGGAGAGCCATGTTTCCAACCCTAAACTGCCCGGACGAGCCGGGCTTTTCATTTCGCGCGCACTAGCTATGCAGCAGAGCCTCAGGTGCGCCAAGCGTTTGCGCCTCCCGCATTCGCCGGAGGGCCGTTGGATCGGGATTTTAACAAAATCGGGAAAGGCGGTTCCGGTTTTCCGGTAAGACTCCGCGCCGAAACAAAAACCTCAGGTGACTTTCGCCGTGGACGATCCACGCAAGTCTATTGCGAAGGAACGCCGCCGTGCAACTTCTGGCGCTATGTCTTGTTAGGGAATTGAAGGCCAAACATCCGCGGATTTGTTCAGCCTGGCGAATGGTTGCCAATTTGTAATGGCGCGTTGTTGCGAAACAGTCTTATTCTGTGTCCAGCGGAGCTCACGTTTTCGAGTCGTATGGATGACTCGGGAAGGCAGGGTAGCCGCGCCGGAGCCCGCCGGGAGCGGGGGCTCCTCAGGAGGTTTGTTATGGCTGCTGCCTTACCAATGATTTCCGGCGAAAGCGGGCTTTCTCGTTATCTCAACGAGATTCGCCGCTTTCCGATGTTGCAGCCGGAAGAGGAATATATGCTCGCCAAGCGCTGGCGCGAGCATGAGGATCCCGATGCCGCCCACCGGCTCGTCACCTCGCATCTGCGCCTCGTCGCCAAGATCGCCATGGGTTATCGCGGCTATGGCCTGCCGATCGGCGAGGTGATTTCCGAGGGCAATGTCGGCCTGATGCAGGCGGTCAAGCGGTTCGAGCCCGACAAGGGCTTTCGTCTCGCGACTTATGCCATGTGGTGGATCCGCGCCTCGATCCAAGAATATATCCTGCGCTCCTGGTCGCTCGTGAAAATGGGCACCACCGCCAGCCAGAAGAAGCTGTTCTTCAATCTGCGCAAGGCGAAGAGCCAGATTTCGGCGCTGGAGGAAGGGGATTTGCGCCCCGATCAGGTCGAAATCATCGCGACCCGCCTCGGCGTGAGCCAGCAGGACGTGATCGACATGAACCGCCGGATGTCGGGGGATGCCTCGCTCAACGCGCCCTTGCGCGAGGAGGGCGAGGGGGAATGGCAGGATTGGCTCGTCGATGGCGCGGCCAGCCAGGAAATTTTGCTGGCCGACCGCGAGGAAAGCGACAACCGCCACGGGGCCCTCAATGCCGCCTTGACCGTTCTCAACCCGCGCGAGCGCCGGATTTTCGAGGCGCGCCGGCTGGCGGACGATCCGATCACCCTCGAAGAGCTATCCGACGAGTTTAATATTTCACGCGAGCGCGTGCGGCAGATCGAAGTGCGCGCGTTCGAAAAAGTCCAAGCCGCCGTCAAAAGCGGCATGGCGAGCCTAGAAGCCTCCGGCCGCGCTTTGGCCGGCCCGGTGGCTCCGGCTGGGGTTTGAGGGGGATAGCCTCTTAATAGCTGTAAGAACCCCTTGCATTGAGGAGGCGAAGCCGTCTCGAAATGCGAGGGTTCGTTAGGCCGGAGCATTCCAAACGCCTCCGAGACCGAGGGACCGCCCTCGCCCTTCGAGACGCACGCCTCCGGCGGCTCCTCAGGGTGAGGGCTAATGGATTGGTTCTAGCGGTTTAGAGATTCGTGGCGGGTGAACCTCGTCTCCCCGGAGACAACGGCGCGAGGTTTTGTGTCCCAATCATTGCAATCCGCAATCTCTGAAACATCTGATCATCGCATATTCAAATGACTCTTCCTGGTCTATCCTTCGCGCCGGAGGAGACCCAATCGATGCCTCTCACCCATGTCGCGATGCGCGCGGGAAAATCGCAGGCCTATCGCGATGCCGTTCTCGACAGCCTCTATCTCGCCATGCGCGAGACCTTCGATGTGCCCGAGGACGACCGGTTCATGACCATCAGCGAGCACGAGGCCGGTAACTTCGCCTATGGCAAAACCTATCTCGGCATCGCGCGCGACGACGATCTCTTGCTGATCCAGATCACCGTCAGCAACACGCGCCCCGTCGAGAAGAAAAAGGCTCTGTTCGCCGCGATTGCCGCCCGCCTTGCCGAAAATCCCGGCGTGCCGCCGGAAAATGTGTTCGTCAATCTCGTCGAAGTTTTGCCGGAGAACTGGTCGTTCGGGCACGGCCTCGCGCAATATGCGTGAGCGTTGACGAGGGCATGGAAGCCACGGCCCAAGTTTGCTAAGCTAATCTTATGAAACGCGACGAAGCCATCAGCCGGTTGCAGGCGCACGAAGCCGATTTGAAGCGGCTCGGCGTCGAGCATCTCTATCTCTTCGGCTCGACCGCGCGAGGCGAAAGTCGCGACGATTCCGATGTCGATCTGTTTTTCGATTACGAGAGAGGCAAGTTGGGGCTGTTCGAACTGATGGATGTGAAAGCCTATACCGCCGGGATCCTCGGCGCCAAGGCCGACATCATGACTCGCGACAGCCTTCACAAAGTGCTGCGGCAGGGCATCGAGGCTTCAGCGGTCCGGGTGTTTTAATTTTTCTGTTTCATTATCAAAATCAACCCATTAGCCCTCATCCTGAGGAGCGCGCCGGAGGCGTGGCGTCTCGAAGGGCGAGGGCGGTCCCTCGGACTCGGGGGCGGTTAGAATGCTCCGGCCTAACGAGTCCCTCGCATTTCGAGACGGCTTCGCCTCCTCAATGTGAGGGGGGAGGGTCGAGCCGTTTTCCGCGTCCGGACTTCTCAAGCCCCTACCCCAACAAATCCTCCAGCGCCGGAATCAGCGGCGCGTCGGCGGGCGGCATCGGGATGTCCCGCAATTCCTTCGCCCGCAGCCAGCGCAAGGCCTGGCCCTCGCGCGAGTGCACAAAACCGGTCCAGCGGCGGCAGATGTAGAGCGGCATGAGCAAGTGCATGTCGGGGTAGGCGTGGCTGGCGAAGGTGAGGGGCGCGAGGCAGGCGTCCTCGACCGTGATGCCGAGTTCCTCGTCGAGTTCTCGGATCAGCGCCTGTTCCGGCCGCTCGCCCGGCTCGACCTTGCCACCTGGGAATTCCCAGAGGCCCGCCAGCGCCTTGCCTTCCGGGCGCTGGGCCACCAGCACCCGTCCGTCCGTATCCACGAGCGCCACCGCGACGACGAGGAGCAGGCGGCTCAAGAGCGGTAATCGCCGTTGATCGCGATATATTCCTTGGTGAGATCGCAGGTCCAGACCGTGGCCGCGCCCTTGCCAAGACCCAGATCGACCTTGATCGGCACATGTGGCTCGCGCATCAAAGCGGAGCCTTGCGCCTCGTCGTAAGCGGGGTCGCGCAGGCCCTTATAGGCCACGCGGATGCCGCCGAACCAGATCGCGAGCTTGTCGCGATCCGCCTTCTCCCCGGCCTTGCCGACGGCCATGACCACGCGGCCCCAATTGGCATCCTCGCCCGCCACCGCCGTCTTCACCAAGGGCGAATTGGCAATCGAGAGCGCGATCCGCTTCGCCGCCTTGGCGCTTTCGGCGCCCTCGACGGTGATCTCGATGAATTTGCGCGCGCCCTCGCCATCTTTCACGACCTGATGGGCGAGATCGAGCAACAAAGCATCGAGCGCGGTCTTGAAGCTCTTGAGCCGCGGATCGCGGGCGCTTTCGATTTTCGGCGCGCCGCGCTTGGCGGCGGCGCCGGTCGCAAACAGCAGCAAAGTGTCGGATGTCGAGGTGTCGCTATCCACCGTGATGGAATTGAAACTGCCCTTCACGCCTTTGCTCAAGAGCGCCTGCAAGACCGGCGCGGCGATGGGGGCGTCGGTGAAGATGAACGAGAGCATGGTCGCCATATCGGGCGCGATCATGCCGGCGCCCTTGGCGATCCCGGTGATCGTCACGGCCACCCCGCCGATTTCCGTCGTGGCCGTCGCCAGCTTGGGAAAGGTGTCGGTGGTCATGATGGCTTCGGCGGCGTCGTAGATGCCGTCCGGCTTGGCCTCGAGGCTGAGCTTTTCGAACACGCCTTCGAACTTTCGGGCATCCAGCGGCTCGCCGATCACGCCCGTGGAGGCGATGAAAATTTCCTTGGCCGGCACGCCCGCCGCCGCCGCCGCGAGCTTGGCGGTGAAAGCCGTGGCATCGGCCCCGGTCTTGCCGGTAAACGCATTGGCATTGCCGGAATTGACCACGAGCGCGCGGGCCTTGCCGCCGGCGAGCTTGGCGCGGCACCATTCCACCGGCGCCGAGGGGCATTTCGACGTCGTGAAAACGCCGGCCACCTTGGTGCCCTTGTCGAACAGAGCGAGCAGCACATCGGTGCGCCCCTTGTATCTGATGCCGGCCGCGCCCGTCGCGAAACGCACGCCCTCGACCTCGGGCATATCGGGAAAAGAATTGGGAGCGAGAGGAGAGACCGCGGTCATGGGAGGCGCCTTTTCAGCTAGACCTTATCACGCGGTCATGTGCGCGAGCAGCGGCGCGGCGTCAAGGCGGGAGAGTAGGCAATTCCAAATGACCGGTGTGCGGACGTTCTCATTGCGAGCCGGGGCACGACGGCGGAACGTGCCGAAACGCGAATTGCCCCCGTCCTATTGCTACTGAATCACGAACCTTTCTCAAGGGCCGCGCCGTCCTTCCGGGTCGCCGGAGGCGAGCCCGGAACCCAGGAAAACGCTGATCCCGTACGAAGCGGAACCGTTCAGCAGCCGGATCTTTTGTGTTCCTCGATCAGCCACGTTATCTTGGGTTCCCGTATCTTGGCGTTGCTGCGTTATCGTAGCCTTTGCGAATACAGTCCGATGGGTTCCTGATCTCCCAAGTTCGTAGCCCGGCATGGGCGTGTTCGCTTTGTTGAACGATCGAACA
>Ga0187884_10001345_pt1 | contig 22723 bp, 20 predicted proteins | sample June2016WEW_20_4_FD_132983 | JGI IMG/M metagenome (GOLD analysis project Ga0187884, IMG submission 132983) | Peatland microbial communities from SPRUCE experiment site at the Marcell Experimental Forest, Minnesota, USA - June2016WEW_20_40 | ecosystem: Environmental > Terrestrial > Soil >...
CCCGCGCTGCTAACTGCCCTGGCCAATGCGGTTTCTAAGAAGACGGTTGTCGAGCAAGGAAAGGTTGCGTAACCTATGACGGTCGAGAGTCGCTAACTTTCAACGGAGTTCCGGGCAATCTCGAATGGACACGCGCAAAATCACCACGGGAGACTATATCCGTTGCGTGTAATGTTACCCGGCCTATGTCAGAAAGCGCATTTTTGCGACGGAAAGTAGCTAGGATCATCGCGGTTTTGCGCAAAGAAATAGACGCGATCCATCATGCAAATCCCCTGTATTGGAAGCAAAATACAGCGGTGACCGATGCCGCGCAAAAGGCGTATCAACGAAGACAAGATCGACTGGAAGAAATCCGCCAGGCACTCCTTATTATCACTTGGCGGCAGGCAACGTTATCGAGATGAGAAAGTCTAAATAAACCGCAGGGTCTGCAGAACGCTATCCTATCCCTACTCTATCAGCGTGTGAAGGGCAGCGCGAGATTGTCAAGTTCTCGTAAGGGACAGTAAGTGTGTGTAAATAGGTGTTTGTCCCTGACGGCTTGGTCATTACTCAGTTCGCGCGCAGGTACACCGGTACACCAATGCAATGTTCCGCGCGGCATCGCCTCACTATTTGCAAGTAAGGAACCTCTAACGATTCTTAACGATATGGAAACATATCTTAACGAACCGGGAGCCGCAAAAGCGCTAACTTAGCAGCATCTCGAATTGAAGTTTCCATCGACTAGAAACAAAACCAATCTTAAGGAGTAAATTGTGAAAATATTGCACAGCCCGACCCGCCAAGTGGCCGTCTTGTTGCTGACTGGAGCCATGTTTGCATCATCTGGGTGTGGTGGTGGCGGCGATAAAGCACAGTTACGAGCGATGGATGCGACCCCGCAAGAATCCGAAATCGACGTTTCGCTCGATAGCAACAGTTTCGCTAGTAATGTCGCGTATGGCACAGCTTCGGATTATAGTTCCGTGGGCTCTGGGTCCCACACTCTGCAGATCTATCCGCCCGGTGTCGCCACGCCCTACATCGACGAAACCATCAGTCTGACCTCGGGTGATAAGTACACGGTGCTGTCGGCTAATGTGCTGTCGAGCGCCAATGCCTTATTATTGATCGACGAAAACTCCTCCCCGGCTTCGAACACCGCCGAGTTGCGAATCGTCAATGCCTCGCCGGCCATAGGAACTGTGGACGTCTACATAGTCTCCCCCGGCACGGACCTCAGCACCGTTTCACCAACCATCGGCGGATTGGCGTTCGAGGCAGTTTCGACTTATCAGTCCCTGACCGCCAGTACGGCGTACGAAGTCTATTTCACGCTCGCCAATCAGAAAGCCGCACAGATCGACAGTGGTCCGGTGACATACTCGAACGGAGAGGTTCGCACGATGGTTGCTCTGAACGGCGAGGCGGGTGGCTATACTCTCGCTATATTGAAAGACTTAAACTAGGCTGCCTCTCAGATGTGTGTCCAGATCAGGCCGAGGAAATCTCTCCGCGGAACGTTTCTAATTCCTACTCGTGCCGCAATGCCTCGATGGGGTCGAGACGTGCCGCGCGCTTCGCAGGCAAATATCCGAAGATGACGCCGATAGCCGCCGAAAAAACGAACGCTATCACATTGATTTGAGCGTTAAATACGAACGGAACTCGCATGCCCTTGGAAAGAAGAACGGAGGCGATCGTGGCTAGAAGTAGTCCCACAATTCCGCCGACCGAGGACAGCGTGACGGCCTCGACCAGAAACTGCAGTAGGACTTCACGTTCCCGGCCGCCGATCGCGAGCCGAGTGCCAATTTCACGGGTGCGCTCAGTGACCGAGACCATCATCACGTTCATGATGCCGATGCCGCCGACCAGCAGACTGACTGCGGCTACGGCGCCGAGCAATGCCGTAAGCACGCGCGTCGCGCCAGACATGGTTTGGGCGATTTCTTTGGTATCGAGAACGTTGAAATCTTCCTGTTCGTCGCCGGTGATGTGACGACGCTCGCGCAAAAGGGCTTCAACTTGTCTCTGGACCGTCTCCGTCGACCGGCCCGCGTTCACAGATACCATCACCGTGCTCACATCCTGCGAGCCCGATAGGCGCCGCTGCAGTGTGCGCAGGGGTATCACGACGGTGTCGTCCTGGTCTCGTCCCATCGAGGCCTGCCCCTTGGAAGTGAGCAAGCCGATGACGTCGCAGGAAAAATTCTTCACGCGGATTTCATTGCCGACTGCATCCTGAGTCCCAAAGAGATTCTTTCTTACTGTCTCGCCCACGACGCAGACGGCTTTGCCGGCTCGCTCCTCCGCATCCGTGAATGTTCTTCCCGAGCTCAGATGCCAGCTGCCGGCGGTAAAGTAATCATCCGTGGTTCCCGTGACCGATGTTGTCCAATTCTTTCCCGCCGATACAACCGTGATACTTTCACTCGCGGTGGGCGCAACCGCCTTGAGCCCGCCGATCTGGGAGCGGATGGCCTCGGCATCGCTGAGTTTGAACGCTTGCGCGCTGGCGCCGGCGCTCCCTGCTCCGAAACGTTGACCGGGCATCGCGATCAACAGATTACTCCCCAGGCTCGCGATTTGATCCGAGACCGCCTTCGTGGCTCCGTTCCCAAGAGTAACCATGGTGATCACCGCCGAGACGCCGATCACAACACCGAGCACGGTAAGAAACGAGCGCATGGCATTGCGCTGCATCTGTTTCACCGCAAGCACCAGAGTATTCCAGATCATCGCCGAACACTCCAGGTGTGAGTGTCGGACTCGATTAAGCCATCGACAAATCGAACGATGCGGTCCGCATACGCTGCGACATCGGGATCGTGCGTAACCACGAGGACAGTAATACCCCGGTCGCGGTTGAGCGAGCGGATCAGTTCCATGATCTCGCGTCCGCGTTGCGAATCGAGGTTGCCGGTGGGTTCGTCGGCCAAGAGCACCAGCGGTTGCGTAACGAGCGCGCGAGCCATCGCCACTCTTTGCTGCTGTCCGCCGGAAAGTTCAGCGGGGGTATGCGTTTCCCAGCCGGTCAGCCCTACCGAAGCAAGCGCCTGCCGAGCAACTTCGCGCCGGTCCGAAGCAGGCTGGTGCCGGTAAAGCAGCGGTAGCTCGACGTTTTCGAGCGCCGTGGTACGCGCCAGCAAATTGAAACCCTGAAAGACAAAGCCGAGGAAATTCCTTCGCAACAATGCGCGCTGATCGCGGGACAACTTCTCCACGTGCACGCCCTGAAATTTATAGACGCCAGAGCTGGGGGTGTCCAAACACCCCAGCAAATTCATCACAGTGGATTTACCCGATCCGCTGGGGCCCATAATCGCAACGAACTCGCCTTGAACAATGCTGAGATCGATTCCCCGAAGCGCTGGGAACGCGGAGCTTCCCTGGCCGTAGGTTTTGGTCACGCCGATCAGCTCGATCAGCGCCTCATCCGGCGACTGGGAAGCGATCGCCTCCGGCGGAATGTGATTTAGCGTGGCGTTCATTTCGCGCTCATCTTGCGTGCATTGTGCGCTCATTTTGGAAGAGACGCATTGTCCGTAATCGCCTGCATCCCTTCCTTAAGATCTCCGCCAGTAATTTCGGTGAATCTGCCATCCGTTACTCCGATGGTGACTGGTATTGCCAACGCTTTCCCATCCACCAAGGCCCAGACTTGCTGTGAGCTTCCTATCGGTTTTGTCGCCGCCCTTTGGGACGATTTGTCGGCTGGCGGATGCGGCAACAGGCTGTCCAACAGACCGCCACTCCATGGCTCGCTAGTGGTAGTAGCGGGCGTGAAGCGCAGTGCCGCATTGGGGACCAGCAGAGCGTTGTCGCGGGTGACAGTGGCGATCTCGGCGGTGGCCGTCATTCCGGGGCGCAGAGTGAGATCGTCATTCTTGACTTTCAGCACCGTGGAATAGGACACCACATTGTTTTTCGTGGTCGAGCCATAGGCCACGCGGGTCACGCGCGCGGAGTATTTGCGGCCCGGGTACGCATCCACAGTGAAAGTGGCGGTCTGGCCCTCCTTGACTCCGCCCACATCCGCCTCATCGACATCGACTTTCAGATCCATTTGGCGCAGATCTTCGGCCACCGTAAACAACGTTGTCACCTGCAAACCAGCGGCAACCGTTTGTCCGGGCTCGGCCGCGCGCGAAAGCACCACGCCATTCACAGGCGACCGTATGGAAGCTTTGGAGAGATTGGTCTGATCGGAACTCAACGAGGCGCGCCCCTGATTCAGGTCCGCGCGCGCGCTAAGCACGTCCGCTTGCGCGCGGTCCAGCGTGGCCTGGGCGCTCTCCATTTCGGTTTTCGATGGAACCTTGCCGCCGGACAAACGCGAGACTTCCTTGTCTCGATCAAGGCTGGCCTGGTCCAGCTTCAACGTTGTTTCAGCCTGCGCAAGTCTTGCCTGGTATGAGGAGAGAGCGGCCTGGGACTTGGTGATCTGATCCTGCAATTTTGAAACATCGAGCCGGGCCAGGACTTGACCTTTTGTCACCCGATCGTTTTCCTGCACCATCACGGTTTCAATCGTCCCCGATTGTTCGCAGCCGATTTCAATCTTATTGGTGGGCGCTAGATTTCCCGTCGCCGACACGGCTACGCGCAGGGTGCCTCTGGTTACAGGCTCGGTCTCATAGAGTGGCAGTTGATTTTGCGACCGCGCGGTCAGGAGACGGTATCCGACGATCACCGCAAGCAGCGCCAAAGCGGCCGCGACCCAGCGGAAATACTTAGGCCGCCGGTTGCCGGTCAACTCGGCGTCAAGTATCCGGGCGAGTTCCCGATTGGGCTGCGTGGCAGTATCGCTCATGTTTGGTTCCCTTGCTTGCCGGCGGTGACGATCGTCGCCTCTGCCCGCCAACCGCCGCCCAATGCTTTGTACAGTTGGATCAGTGCGGTAGTGCGATCCGCTTGCGTTTGCGCGACGCTGTCCTCGATGGTTAGCGCGGTGCGCTCGGTATCGAGGACGGTCTGGAAATCGATCAGTCCAGCCGAGTACCGATCGTGCGCTAACTGCGCCGCATTGCGCGCAGCCTCGCTCGCTTGGTTCAGAGCCTCCAAACGCTGGCGGCTGTTCTGAAACGACACTAGGGCGTTTTCGACATCCTTCAACGCGGTAAGGACTGTTGATTCGTAAGATATGACAGCCTGCTCCTGCACCGCGTTTTGAACCTCGATCTGCTGGCGGATGCGGCATCGGTCGAAAAGAGTCTGCGTAATGCTCCCCAAGCCCGTTCCCGTAGCGGATGTGCTCGCTGTCAACGAAGTGAAGGTGCTCCCGGTGACCACTCCCAATGCGGTGCCGCTCAGCAACTGCTCGACGATGAACGAACCGCTCAGGGAAAAAGTTGGATAACGCGCCGCATCTTTCTGCCAGAGCCGCGCAGTCTCCGCAACGATCTTTTCTTCCGCCGCACGGACATCGGGACGCTGCCGCAGAGTTTCGGCGGGAATTCCAACCGTTAAGGTGTCGGGCGCGGACGGAATGGGCGCGGTTGCCGCAAGCCGCGGATTCAACGCGCCAGGGCTCAGGCCGAGCAGAACGCTGAGCTCATGCTTGCTTTGCGCAGCGCTAGTTTCGAGCGTAGGGATGGTGGCGCGCGTCTGCTCCAGATTCGAGCGGGCTTGCTCGACGTCGATACTGCTTACGAGTCCAGCTTCAGCTCTCCATTCGGTCAGCTGTAGCGTTTCCGCCTGGCTGGCTTCGTTGCGGCGGGCAATCTCCAACCGCGTCTGATACGAACGCAAGTCCACGTAATCTGTAGCAACCTCGGCGACCAGCGCGACCTGCGTGCTATGGAGGTCGGCCGCGGTCGTGGCAAGATCGGCGTCCGCCGCGCGCAGCGCCTGGCGCTTGGCGCCAAACACATCCGGGTCCCAACTGGCGTCGAGTTCCGCTGAAACTGTATTGCCGGTGGAACCACCCGCCGAATTGCTCTTGCTCCCGCTACCCGATACCGTGCCAGTGACGGTCGGAAAACGATTGGCGGCGGCGAGGTTCCGCTCAGCGCGGGCCTCACGTAAATTTGCTCGCGCGGTTCGAAGGCTGGTGTTCTTCTTGAGCGCCTGCGCAATCAGATCGGATAGAACAGGATCCCCAAGCCGCGTCCACCATTGCGATAAGTCTCCCGTGGGGCTCTGCGCGGTATCGGGTCCGGCAGCGCTCCATGATGGAGGCGCCACGATTTCAGGCTGCGTCGGCCTGGCTCGCACACACCCGCCGAGGAGCAACGCGCCTGTGAGCAGCGCGATGACCACAGCAGTACGCGGCAGCGCTCTGGCGCGAAGCTTAACCATGGTTGTCATCATTACTACTCTCCCCATTAACTACTTTCACGATCACTCATGGGCGTGGGCGGCATGGCCGACTCTTACTTCTACCCCATTCGACCATGCGTACCAGCCCTTAGTTATTAAGTGTTAGTGAACGAGGAGTAAAACTTTGTAGCGCCACGTAGCTGCTGAACGCCTGGTCCAACAGCGCTGGCTGCTTACTTTGAATCTAATGCAAGGGCCGTTTTGACATAAGTGTCTGCCGCCCTCTTCGCCTCAGCAGCGAGACGACGGTGCAATTCCCGGTCCTGCTGGTCGGAGGGTCTCTCGGTGTACGCCATGAGCGCGCGTTGCGCTACTCTCATAGCGTGCTCGGCTGCTTTTAGCTGCTCCATCGTTGACATGTCATAATGCGCCGTCGAAGCAGCCGCCGAGAACGACTGCTTGGTCGGCCTCTGGCAGGTTTCGACGTTGACTCAAGAACTCGTGCTTCTCGCGATCAGCACTGTCGCGGAAATCTCCAGCGCCCCCACTCTGCATTATCCGACCACATAGACGAGCCTTGTAACCGTTAAGTGTCAGTTAACGAACCGTAAAGATTTGTTAGTGCGAAGTGCACCACTGTTCCCGGATTCCCCCATGCCGAGTTCTCTTCCCCGAGGAAGCGAAAGCTGGAGGGCTGCCCACTCTGCGTCGGTATCCGAGCAGTTTCCCCGAAGGCGAGTCGGCAATCTTTGCCGGATCGGCATGGGCAGGGTTTGCCGGGTTGCTTTCTGAACGCCAAGCAAAGGCTCTGAGCCCTCCGCGAAAGTATTGTCAACGGCGGAGCTCGCCAGCTCGCCCGTCAGAAATGCGTTTTGGCATCCGTATTGCTGCTACCGATTGGGACTTAGCGGCACCTAAAGTTCAAGCAGCAAACGCCGATAAGGACAGACAAGACTTCGGGAGCGAATCGTTCCCTTTTAGGAGATAACATTATGTCGGTTTCTGGAATTTCCAGCAGCAGCTTCAACAGCGGCGATAGTCTTCAAAACACAATTCAGAAAGAGTTCCAACAACTCGGCCAGGATTTGCAATCCGGGAATCTCTCGGCGGCACAGTTGGACTTTGCAACCTTACAAAGTCTTGGTCCGCAGAGCAATTCCACGTCATCGTCGCAGAGCAGCAATCCCCTTGTCCAGGCCTTCAACCAACTCGAGAAGGACCTGCAATCGGGAAATCTCTCGGCGGCGCAGAAGGACTTTAAGACGATTCAGCAGGACTTCAAGAATCAAGCAGCGCAACAGCAGAATGATCAGGCTAGCGGGAGCGGATCGAATGCGGTTAGTCAGCTATTTGGACAGCTCGGCCGGGAACTGCAATCTGGCAACCTCTCTTCCGCGCAACAGACTTTCAGCTCCCTGCAGCAGGAGTTCCAGCAACAGATGTCATCGACGCAATCGTCGAATAGCTTGTCGATTACAGCCTGATCGCCGGAACGGTTCAGGCAGCAAAAGTGAACAAAGGTTCCTTAGTCGACGCCGCACTACGTGCAGGAATAAAGGTGAACGGCAGCGGGAAGCGGTAGAACAGACCAGCGGGACGTGAGGGCGAAGGGGCGCGACGCCCTTCGCCTTCAGCTGCTTCTGGAGTATGGAAATGTTGACGGAGCCTGACTGCGACACGCGCGAGAGGAGACTCCATTATTAGGCAGCCGACTGGGGACTCTGAGTGGGCGACCCGAGCAGGCTTTTCACTATCTCGATGAGGGCATCGAGGGGCAAACCCTTGACTGCATGGAAGTCTACGTACACTAGTTCACCCCGGCCGGGAGATGCGAGCGTCTGGACAAGAGAAGTATTTGTGCCCCAGGTTCTAAAGCTCTTATTTCCTGCGCGAGTTGCGCCCCTGTCATATCAAGCAGTTCGTAATTGAGAATCATCACATCGAAGGCATACCTGGCTGTCAGTTCCAAGGCTTCAATAGCGCATTCGGCTGTTCTGACTAGAAAGCCCGCTCTTTCCAAGTCCTCAGCCAGTCGTAGTCTTCGCGGAGCACTATGTTCCGCATACAAAATAGTTGGAAAAGTATTTTTCACCTTGCCCTGCTTTCTAGTTCTGGCGAGGAAATGTGACTTCTCTAGATCTGCTGCCAGCGGCATCGCTTGCTGGGAGTTAGGATCGGTATATAACAAGGTTGGAAGAGTATCTTTCACTTTGGCCTCCTTTGGGAGTCGCTGGATCGCTTGAACAAATTGCGACCAGCGACGAAACCTCCACGATTCTGGCTCTTCGGACACACAGTGTTGAGCGGGCTAGAACCGGAGGACGATTCCCGCCGAGGGTTGCGCAGTTTGCGTAAAGCTGCCCCTACCCAAGCTGGAGAGTTGGAAATTCGGCGCGCTGAACACGAGGCCTCGATACTCGGCGCGTAGCGAGATTCGTTTCGTAATGGGGAAATTCAGGCCCCCGCCATAAGCGAAGGCGCCCCTGTTTTGGCGTTGTGCGCTGCCACTCGCGGTGCCGTACGCGTTGCCCGTGGGATCGAATATCAATGCGCCGCCCTCCGCTAAGAGGTAGGGGCTTATTTTCAACTTAGGCGCTACCGGAAGGTTTGCGACAAAACCCGCGGTCATTTGATTTACGTTGGCTTGCTGCCCGAACACACCAGTATCCGTGGAGAACTTTTGCGTGTTTCGTCCATAACCGTAAGCAGCTTCGACCGACAGCCAGCGATTGATGTGGTATCGATAAGAGGCCAAAATCCCGCCGGTCTCAGTGGCGCTTCGAGTCACGCTATTTCCACTGGAATTCTGCGTGAACAAACCCATGCCTTGCACGCCGATTTCCGAGCGGCTCTCCTGCGCTGTGGCAACTAAAGTGAGGGAAAAAACGACGCTCGCGATCTTGATGGCCGTTCGTTGCATGATCAACTTTCTCCTTTTACGCTGCTGTTTCGTTACTGAAAAAGATGCCAGTTGAAAAGCCTCTGGCGTAAAGACTCAGTTACGCTTCAGTAAAGATTCGTTATTGGAATTTGTCGAGGGTCCAAGCGAACAAAAACCCAGGCAGATCAATGCACACCGATTCGCTGGCGGCGTTCAACCTAACGAGGCAGATCTCGAACTGCTCTTGCGCAAAGGCTCTTAGATTTTTGCTCTAAGAAGTGTGACTCATCCGTGGGGCGAAACTCGTAGCGGGAAAAGTGATCGTTACTTCGAACCCTCCTCCTGTGGCATTGGACGCACTGACCTCGCCGCCGTGAAGCCGAACTGCGCGCTGTGCGATTGTCAAGCCTAGCCCTGCGCCCCCAGTCTTCCTTTCCCGTGACTCGTCGAGTCGGAAAAAAGGGCGAAACAGTTGCTGGAGAGAAGAATCGGGTACTCCGGGCCCGTGATCGCGAATCTTGACCACGGCTTCGGAGCCAACATCGGTCGTTCTGCAGATCAGCCGAACTTCAACCTCCGTCCGGTCGGCGGTGTACCGCACCGCGTTGCGGACGATATTTTCCACCGCACTGTGAAGCAGCTCTGGGCTGCCCACCGCGCGGCACTCGTCCGCCTCGTAAAGGACCACGCGACAGTTGCGATTACGGGCTTCAAAATCGGCATCGTCAACCACCTGGCGTAGAAGATCCGCTAGCTCAATTTCCTCTTTGTCCACTAGTTGTTGGCCGGCTTCCATTCTCGAAAGGGTGAGGAGCTTCCCGACCATTCCATTCAGCCGTTCCGTTTCCTGTTCTATGCGGGCTATCGCCGTACTGACCCCAGGACTGTCGACGTTACGAATCAACTCGACCGCCAGGTTAATCCGGGTCAGAGGCGACCGGAACTCGTGAGACACGTCGCTAATCAGCCGTTTTTGCGCGTGCATCAACGATTCAATTTGTTCCGCCATCTGGTCGAACTCTTGCACGAGTTGTGCGATTTCGTCGCGGCGATGATCGACATTCTTTTTTTTCGCGCGCGCAGCCAGGTTTCCCTTGGAAAGCTCTTGCGCGGCATTGCGCAGGCGAACGATGGGGGCACTCAAGTAACGCGCCAGCCAAAAGCAGACAATCCCCGAGATAATGATGGCTATACCGAGATCTCTCAATGGCCGTTGAGGGCCGGGTGGTGGGGGAAATTCGTCGACGGTACGCGGAAAGCCTACAACGGCCACATAGCTCGCTCCGCTATTCGTTACGATCGGTCGGGCAAAGAACTCTTTGCCCCCTACCACCACGGACTCTGACTCTAACTGCGCTCGGGCAGCCATCTCTTTCGCCTGCGGAGGAAGAATCTGTCCGGCAACTTCATTGCCCAGCCTGTCCAGCAAGTAAGCTTCGCCGCGCGAAGTCCGCTTGAACTGTTGCAGGTAACGATAGAGTTCCACCTTACCGCCAACGTCGTAGGTTTGCGCTAAGCTCCGCGCATACATTGCAAATGCGTTGTTATCGACTGCTTGCCGACGCGTCTCTGGCAGGGGAGCCCGTCTCCCCAAGAGGAGGACGGCGATAACGATGAAAATCGCCACCACTGACCAAAAGGAAATGAATATCTTCCAAAACAGAGTTCTCATCAGGCTCGCTACTTTTCTTCTTGCGCGACGGTGTAGATATAACCCACGCTTCGGATTGCCTTGATGCGGTCCTCTCCGGGAATTCGCTGACCAAGCTTCCGCCGAAGTTTGCTGACGTGCACATCGATGCTGCGATCCGACGCCGAGAACTGCCGACCCAGAATAAGCTTCGCCACCTGCTCGCGCGTTACAACCCGCCCTGCCGTCCGCAACAGCAATTCCAAAAGGTTGAACTCCAGCGCGGTAAGCTCCACTTCCTCACCAGCTTTCTTCAGGCTGCGGTTGCCTGTGTTAAGTTCCAGATCGTCCAACACAATCCGCGCGGGTTTGCCATTGCTGCCTGGCCTGCGAAGAATTGCTCGAATGCGCACCAGGAGTTCACGGGGACTAAAAGGCTTGGGAACATAATCATCCGCGCCCACTTCGAAACCCACGATTTTGTCGACTTCCTCGCCGCGCGCTGTGAGCATCAAAACCCGCGCGTCCGATTCGCTGCGTAATCTTCGCAGGACCTCGATGCCGTTCATGCCGGGGAGCATTACATCCAGGACGATAACCGAGTGTTCGCCCGAAAGCGCCCGCGTAAGGCCGTCTTCACCGTTGTGCACGGTTTCGACCGCGAACCCTTCGGAACGCAGGTATTCGTCCAGCATGCCGCACATTTCCTCGTCGTCATCTATGACCAGCACGCGATCCATACTCACCTTTGCGCTAATCACAGCATAGAACAAATGGTTTGTCACGGTTCGACAATGACAAACATTTACCGTGTCTTTGCAAACTCTTAACTTGGGCAGAACGCTGCTCCGTGCTTACCTGATCTTTAACAAACGCCTGAGGTGCAGATCTCATGACAGCAACCAGTTCCACCGGATACACCCCAGCAAATCAGGATTTAGCCCAAGGAAGATCCATCATTCCGATCCAAGTGTTGATCGTCGCGGAGCTATCCACCTGCACAAAAACGATACGCGCTTTGTTGGAACTCCAGGACCTTGGCTGCATTCAAATCATTGGCAGAGTGGAAAGTGGAGTAGACGCCTTGCAGGCCATGATGATCCTGCTCCCGGATCTCATTATTCTGGATCATCGGCAAGACGTGGGCCCTCTGCCCCTGAGTTCAGTGCTGGCAAGCAACTTTCCTGCAATCAAGCTGCTTTGTTTCGCCGAGGAAGACTCGGCGCGGCTTACAGAAGCCAGCCTGACTTGCCGAGTACAAGCCATCCTTTCAAAGGCAACACTGCGCGCGAACTTAGTTGCTGCGCTGGAGCAGATTTCAGGTTCCGTCATAAAGCAGCCAGCTTCTCGAACCTGAAGACTGAGCTGAAAACAAAGTTCGGGTACGCGAAGCGTGTGCTGAGCAGCGAGTAGTCCAGGAGGGTTGAAGTCCCTCTGGCGCTCAAATGAGGGGCGCCATATCCAAAAGCGGGGGTAATTCCTCGCTGGCCGAAGAAGGCAGAAGGTATGCAGACGTCCAAACGGGCACAAAGGCGAAAGCTGGATACAGCCAAGGCGGAGCTAGAGCCACTGCTGGCAGTGCTTCGGAGGGCAGGGTGTCCACCGCGAGGTGGAATCTGAAGGGCCTGCGGAGAAGTACCGGGCCGTAATCGAGGGGAAAACCCCAGATGAACCGGTCGGCCAAAGGTGGGGCAAGGTCGAGTCTGCGCTTCGACGACGAAGGCGATCTCATTCACCCACCGCAACAAGGTGATTGCGGGCGGCACGGTACGGAAGGACAACGCGTGACCTCAGGAGAACTGGCCGAGTCCTCGGGTGACACCGGGGTAAACGAACCTATAAGCGAACGCGAAGTGGGGAGTGATGCTCGGTCAGTAGTCGGACTGCCAAGTAGTACCGCAAGCACGGCGAAAGCCGCGTGACCGAGCGAATCGGCGACCAGAGTGGGTCGGGGAAGGTGGCAGGCGAAGGCAGGAAGGAAGAGGCGGGCAGCCAGAAGAGTAAGGATGATGAAGGTGGATCAGTTCGCTTAGCGAAAAACCCGTACATCATCGTCTGAGGATACTGGAGGCCAATCTCAACCCGACGGATGTAAGAAAGGTCCACTTGGCGATTGCCTTTCTTTACCTCTCAGGTCACGTGTCTTCGTGAAAGCTGCATGCGGGAAAACCGCACGTGCAGTTTGAGCGGCGGACGGAGGCCAGCGCGTAAGCGCGCCTCCTCCGACCCGACTGGAAGTCAACTTCGCCTACTTCGGGCACGACTGCAACGCTCCTGCATCGGTCCCCGCTACGCTCTTTACAATTCTTAATTAATCTCTTGCGAAAGAAATTGAGGAGCCGACGTTCATGTCTATACAGAGGCTGCGGTAGCAGCCATCGCGTAAGCAGCGCTCGGAAGCAAGCCGCTTTGCGGCAGCTGCGCTGGAAGTAAGTAACGACGGGAGATGTTTTTTGGGGGGGAGAGACTCGTGCCGAGGGCTTGTCGGGTACTGCGTGTTTTTCTGCTGCTATTGTTAATAATGACTACGCTCTCGGCTTCGGAAACCGCATCCTCCGCCTTTGAACGCGGAAAAAAAGAAGAGGCAAGTCAAAATTACGAAGAAGCGTATCTCGCATACAAGGTGGCATATACTCTGCAGCCCTCGACCATTGCCTATCGCAGCGCGGCCACGCGCCTGCAATTTCTGGCGGCGGCCGTCAAAGTACATCGGGGAATACAGCTGCGCGATGCTGGCGACTTGAAAGAAGCCCTGTTGCAATTCGAATTTGCGCTCCAAATTGATCCCTCCAGTGCCATCGCCCGGCAGCAGATCGAGAACACGAAGCGAGCAATCATGGAGGCCCAGACGCCGAACGCGACAGATTCAAACGGCGAGGAAGACGCCTTGAATGCTGAACTCGACGCCATTCAGGGTCCCATAAAGTTGGCGCCCGTGGCTGATTTGCCGATCACCTTGAAGCTCTCAGAGGACAGCAAAGTCATTTATGAAACGATTGGGAAGCTGGCTGGAATCAACGTCCTCTTTGATCCCGATTACAATTCCCGACGCATGCGCGTTGAACTGACGGGTGTCAGCCTGCTGCAGGCGCTGGAGACACTTGCGCTGCAATCCAAGACTTTTTGGAGGCCGGTAACGCCCAACACGATTTTTGTCGCAGCCGATAACCCCGCAAAACGAAAAGAACTCGAACAGAGTGTCGTGAAGACCTTCTATCTTTCCAATTTGTCGCAACCCACCGAATTGCAGGACGTGGTTAACGCAGTGCGCACGGTATTGGAAGTCAGCCGGATCCAGCAACTGGCCTCCCAGCAGGCGATCGTGATGCGCGGAACGCCAGACCAGATTCTGTTGGCGGAGAAAGTTGTTCACGACATCGATAAGGCGCTCCCGGAAGTAGTTGTCGAAGTTGCCGTCATGCAGGTCAGTCGAGACAAGGTCAAGAATCTTGGTATCAACCCACCGAGCAGTGCGAGCGTGCAATTGCAGAGCAACACTACCAGTTCTTCCAGTAGTTCGAGCAGCAGTTCCAGTTCCACATCGTCTACCAGCGACTCTCTCAGCCTGAATTCGCTTGCCAACTTGAATGCCACCGATTTTCAGGTGACCATCGGAGCCGCTAGTTTGAATGCGCTGGCCAGCGACAGCTCTACGAAGATCATCCAAAACCCGCAATTGCGTTCGATCAATGGGCAGAAGGCTTCACTGAAGATTGGCGAACGCGTGCCCACCGCAACGGGATCGTATTCGTCCGGAGTTTCGTCGACGACGGTCAGCGCACTTGTGAACACGCAATTTCAGTATCTCGATGTTGGAGTCAACGTCGATATCACGCCACGCGTTTACGTCAATGGGGACATCGGCCTGAAGATTTCGCTCGACGTTTCTTCGGTCACCTCCTACGTAAGCATCGGTGGCATCAGCGAGCCAGAGATCGGCCAACGGAAGATCGAGCATGAGATTCGCTTGAAAGACGGAGAAGTCAATCTGCTGGGAGGAATGTTCGAGACCCAGGAAACCAAGTCGATCAGCGGAATTCCGGGCTTGTCGCAGATTCCGGTACTGAAATATTTGTTTTCCGAAACCAGCAAGGAGACGACGAATAATGAAATTGTGTTTGCGCTGATACCTCATATCGTGCGGGCACGCGAAATCGTACCGCTGAACCGACGAACTCTCGATGTTGGCACCGCCAACGGCATCCAGTTGCACTCCACTGAGAATCGTCCGGCGACAGCCGGTGCCAAGGGACAGCCGGCGTCCATCGTTCCCGTTTCTGTTTCTCAGTTTGCGGTGGCAGCTAAGGCAACTGCAGCCTTCGATCCGCCTTCCGTGTCTACTCGCGCAGGCGCAACCTTCGCAGTTAATGTAATGCTATCGAATGTCGAAAATGCATCCTCCGTGCCTCTGCGCCTGATATACGATCCCGCCCGTCTAGAAGTAGTGAACGTCTCCAACGGCGGCTTCCTCGACCAGGGAGATCAGATCGTCGCCCTTTCGCATCGGGAAGACACTTCAGCCGGGGTTTTGGAGTGTACAGCACTGCGGCCCAGGGGCAGCGGCGGCGCGTCCGGCAACGGTGCGGTGGTCACGGTCACATTTCTCGCAAAGAGTACTGGCCTCTCAAGGCTGACAGTCGCAGATGCCAATGTGGTTCATCCAGACGGCCAGATGCTAGCAATACCGGCAACCGAGATGAGCGTAACCGTGCAGTAATCGCGAGTGCGCATCTTTCGAATTCTTACTGGAGCTGATGTTGCTGCCGAGGTGTTGGAGGGGGTAATGGCAGCAACCAGTGGCGGCGCTTGTTGCAGAGGGCCGCCCGCGCGGCGGGGTCTGAGAACCATCCTTCCCGCACGGTACCCCGCCGCTTCCCTCGTCACGTTCTCAATTGTTTTTCAGACACGAGCAGTCGAAGGAGAGCAGATGGTGTTTTTATTGGCGAATACACAACTTTACAGAAACATAATGAAGCATTTACATGAGGGACGCGACGAACCGCATCTTTTCTCACTATGACCTGTCCCGGCGGACTGCGTGACTCGAGATCTATTCCATGCGATGAGTGCAGCGACGGTTTTCACCTACGGCGGTTCCAGATTTGCAGCGTAACGGCTTCTGCGAGATGAGTTATGACGAGATTGCTTGACTTTAGAAAAAAAACCCGCCGAGTTTTGTTTTCGTTAGTGTTGTTGTTTTTTCTCGGCGTAGCGTTGCTGGCACAGACACCGGCGCCTCGGATCACGGCGGCGATTGACAACGCCCAGCGGACAACCATCCCAGGAACTCATCCGCCAATGGCGAGGCAGGCAAACGACACTGGCCAAGTACGCTCAGGAACCAAGCTCGGGGGCATTAGCATTGTCTTTAGTCGCACCGCCTCCCAAGAGGCCAAACTACAAGCTCTCATCTCCGCACAGCAAAATTCCTCTTCGGCGTTGTATCACAAGTGGCTTACCCCGGAGGAGTTCGCCAACCAGTTTGGCGTAGCCGACTCCGATATCTCAAGGGTAGAGTCGTGGCTCGGGCAAGAGGGCTTTGCGATCGACGGCGTTTCGCGCAGCAAAAACCGTGTCACCTTCTCTGGCACAGCTGGACAAGTCGCAGCGGCCTTTGGTGCCGAGTTGCATTACTACACCGTGAATGGCCAAGTGCATTACGCTCCCTCGAAAGATGTTACCGTCCCCGCGGCGCTTTCTTCGGTGGTGCTGTCGGTCTCTAATCTATCAAGCTTCCGCCCCAGGCCCCAGGTGAGGTTCAGGTCGAACTTCACTTCCAGCCAATCCGGCGATCACTACCTCACGCCCAAAGACGTCGACACCATTTATGACATCAATCCAGCCTACAACGACGGTTACACCGGGACCGGACAATCGATCGCCGTGGTAGGGCAGTCGGAGGTCTATTTATCGGACGTGGAGAACTTCCAGAATGCCGCCGGGCTCGCCGTCAAGGATCCAACCCTGGTGCTGGTTCCAGATTCCGGAAGCCCAGCCGTCAGCTCGGGCGACGAAGCCGAATCCGACATCGATATGGAATATTCGGGCGGCATCGGCACCGGCGCCACGATTTATCTCGTCTACGTGGGCGACAACTCCAACTACAGCGTTTGGGACTCCATCAACTACGCCGTCGATACCCTTATCGCCCCAGTCATTAGTATCAGTTATGGAGACTGCGAGACTGACCTTGGGTCGAGCGATTATGCATCGCTTAACAGCGTGCTGGAGCAGGCAGCCTCGCAGGGACAGAGCGTGATCGCCACTGCCGGAGATGAGGGCTCAACTGCCTGCTATGGGGACACCGATCTTAGTACATCACAGCAGGAAGCCCTTGCTGTCAATTTTCCCGCCAGCAGTCAGTATGTCACCGGCATGGGCGGAACCGAGTTTCCTGCGGCCGACGTAGCCGCTTCAAACACGACATATTGGGAATCCGCAAACGGCAGCGATGTCATCAGCTCGGCACTCTCCTACATTCCGGAGCAGGTTTGGAATGACGACTCTTCGTCAGACGGCCTCTCTTCAGGTGGTGGCGGTGTGAGTACGCTGACGTCAAGGCCCAGTTGGCAAACCGGAGTGCCGGGCATCCCCTCTGGCAGCTACCGCTTGGTTCCGGATATTTCTTTGGACGCCTCGCCCAACAATGCCGGTTTCCTGTACTGTTCCAGCGATTCGGGCGCGACAGGCATCACTGGAAGTTGTTCGAACGGCTTTCGCGATAGCAACGACGAGTATCTGACCGTAGCCGGAGGCACAAGTTTCGACGCACCCATCTTCGCAGGCATGATTGCGATCATTAATCAAAAGCTGAATTCGACAGGGCAGGGGGTGGTCAACTCCACGCTATACACTCTGGCTGCCGACGCAACCACGTACGCTTCAGCTTTTCACGACATCACCAGCGGCGGGAACCAATGCGATGCGGGGTCAAGCTATTGCTCAACGGTAGGAGAGTCGGAGCATGCAGCCACCACCGGGTATGACGAGGCTTCTGGCCTAGGTTCGCTCGACTTCTCCAACCTGCTGTCAGCGTGGCCCACGATACCCGCCTCGTCATTGGATGCCTCCACAACCACGTTGTCTGCTGCAACGAGTACGCCCGCGAGCGGTGCGGACGACACGATTACCATTACGGTGGCTTCCGGTTCGAGTACGAGTACAACCACGCCGACTGGGACTTTGACAATTGAAGTGGATGGCACCACCGAGACTTCCTCCCTTGCCCTCACAGACGGCTCGGCTACCTACACTTTCTCTTCCAGCACCACCGGTTCTCATGTTGTTACAGCGACTTACTCCGGCGATTCCACCTATGCGCCTTCAACCGGCACGCTGGAATTGACGGTGGGTGGGTCGTCCAGCGGATCTTTTTCGCTGGTGGCCACGAACTTGACGGTTTCCGCTGGTAGCTCAGGCACTTCAACCATCACCATCACGCCACAGAAGGGCTATACCGGTACGATCGGGTGGAGCGTGTCGGCCAGTTCGTCGCTTTCGAATGCGTGCTATACCCTCTCCGATACCACCGTATCCGGAACCAGCGCGGTCACCACAACCATGACCGTCTACACCAGCGAGTCTGCATGTGCTGACGCTTCGGTAAAAGGGCCAAACGGCAAACACTTGTTCATCACTGGTGGCGTGATGCGTTCTGGGATTAACAATCACCCAACATCCGGCTTGAACGCTGCGAAAGCGGGCATGAGCATGGGAATCGTACTGCTCGTTGGGCTATTGGGATATCGCCCTAGGAAATTCCGTGCATACGCTGGAGTCTTCCTTATCGCTGCTCTGAGCTTTGGAATATCCGCCTGTGGTTCCGGATCGTCATCCAGCTCTACAAACGCGGCGAAGGGAACGTATACCTTGACCATCGCGGGCACGGATACCTCTTCGTCGTCGATCACTGCGTCGACCACGATGACGCTGACCATTGACTGAGCTGAGTAAGCATCGGCGCAAAGTTACTTGCAAAGTAACATATCAATCGTTCTAAAGCACATCGTTTATGAGATGGTTGCCAGCCGGATTCGCATTGTTGTTCGCCGCGGGCTGTTTGGGCGCTGAAACACTCCCGGCCGCGGGGCCGCAATTGGTCGCCAGCAAAGATGCTCTAGTCGGCAAGCCGCTCGGCGGGCCGCGTGATATCCACTATCGCGGCGATTCAAAGGGTTTGCTCACCGCGATTGCCGCGGGCTATGGGCTCTCGGTACTCTTTGACGACAACTTTCCCAACCGTCATGTGCGATTCGATTTAGACAACGCAAATTTCGCGACGGCTATGCGGCTCGCATCCGCAGTCACAAAGTCATTCAGCGTGGCGCTCGAAGATACAGTCCTTCTTGCCGTCGTCGACAATCCCGAGAACCACCGCATCTACGATCGCATGGGCATGCGCTCGTTCTTCATCCCTGGCGGCGATTCAGGCCAGGAGTTGAACGAAATTATGATCTCGCTAAAGACGCTCTTTGACTTCAAGTTCGTGAGTCTCGATGTCGCGTCCAGAACGATTACCCTGCGTGGGACGGAAGCGGCGCTGAAAGCCGCAACCCAGTTTCTCGGACAGATGACGGGCGAAAGGCCGGAGGTAATGCTCGACCTGCAAGTCTTTCAGCTGAGTCGCACCTACGCTCGGCAAATCGGCCTGCACGTACCAGATAGTTTCAATCTCTACAGCCTTGGGGCGGCTCTATCTGGGGTGAATAGAGGGGAGAGCGAGGCCACTCTTCTCACAACACTGGAGAGCGAGGATAGTTCGATCTTGAGCAACCCGCTGACAACTTTCGGAGGAGGAATCAGTTTCTTCGGGCTGAGCCTCGATCAGTTGTCCGCCGACCTTTCCGTAAACGAGAGTTCCGCACGGTCGCTCGATCATGTCCAGCTGCGCGCTTCTCAACAGAAGGACGCCACTTTCAAAATGGGGTTGCGGTATCCCATTCAGACGTCCAGCTATTCGTCGATAACCAGTTCTGTTAGTACGTCGACGTTGCAGTCTCTTGGCTTATCGTCCTCCCAAATGTCCGCTCTCACCAGTGCCTCTAGTTCGACGATTCCGTCCGTTAGTTATGAGGACATCGGCCTGGTGCTAAAGGCGAAGACTCTGGTTCACGGCACTTCAGATGTGTCGCTCGATCTAGAAATACAATTCCGCACTTTGGGCACCGAAACCGTGAACGGCAATCCAATCATTCTCAATCGTGAGTACAAGGGAGGAGCCCTGCTCAAAGAGGGAGAAACGGCGGTCGTGGCCGGAATGATCACCAAGTCCGACGAGAAGAGCCTGAGCGGCCTGCCTGCGTTCTCCACCGTCGCCGGCCTTGGCGCCCTCACATCGCAGCGTTCTAAACAGGAAGAGGATGACGAACTGCTGATCCTGATTACGCCTTACGTTGTCGACAACCCGAAGCGCACCGCGGCACAGGAAATCTGGATGCGCGACTAGTTAGCCTGAGCCGACAACACCCCGTTTGTGCTTTGACCCGCCAGACTAATCGGCCAAGAAATCCGTAGCTAGAATATTCTAGAAAGATTCAACGTGAACTTTTCACTTAAATTCGTCGAGACGGACCACTGTACTTCCACACTGTCCCAATACTCACTTGCACGTGATGCTGGGATTGTCTTTCGCCAACTCGAGACACGCCGCATGTTGCTTCGCGCGCTGCTGCTGATCCGCGACCGAGGCTGGAGTAGATGTGGGAGCCTTGTCTAGCATTGCTTGAAATGCCGCAATCTCCTCTGGCCGGCTCCAAATAAACTCCTGAGTCTGCGTTTGGCAGTAATCGTCCGGATATTCCCAAAAAGGCTGAACAGTTACCTTTGTCGTGCCCATGAGTTCCACCAAGGTGTACGACCACACCTTTTTTGTGGTCATGCCGTTACACATACTTGAGGCCGTGAAAATCGCATCTACGACGGGCATCTGCGCTGGTTTCGAGAAGCGAAACTGGAGCTGATTGTCGGAATCGAGCGTGTAGCCTTCCCTTAGATTCGCTTGGACGATGAGCACTTTGAGCGTTTGAGCAGACGATCTGCTGGTAAATACATAAGGCCCCGGCCGAGCCTTTGCTTTCTTATCGCGCGCCGCAGCCAAAGTCGATATCGCCAGAATTAGAATCAGTACTCGCTTCATACTTTTACCGGTTGTGAACTTTACGGAGATGATCCTCCGAACCGCCGGAACTGTTTCCCGTTGAAGTCTGTCGAGACAGGAGTGTGAGCCCGGCAGACTTGCAACGGGATCCGTACCACCGAAGCGGCACAGCTCTTACGCGCGATGAAGTTAACATCCTCCTTCTGATTTCATCGCGTGCTTAGAGATTGGTAAGATTCTTGCCTTCAACGCCTTGGCTTAACTGTCTGTAACGAGCGAATAGTTGACCCCAGATAGCGCGGGATCTCCAAGCACATTAAGTCGCTCGTGCTATGTAGGACATTGGAATACACACCATTCTGATTCGTTGTTAAGTGTTAGTGAAGCAAAGGTAACGTGTTGTTTCTTATCGACTCCTCACGTAAGAAGCGAAAAGAGTGGAACTATCGGTCTGCCCCTTAACGCGCGGTCGAAGATCTTTCAAATGGTCATGAACGAAAAGGCCGAGCGGAGGCATGGCCCGACTTCATGCTGCCACGATATTGGCAACACAGGCCGGTGGCACTCAGCTACACTCTCGCTGGCATCGAAGACTTAGAGTGTTTCATGGACAATTGGTTGGGTAGGCATTAGAGGTTCCCGTCCCCGGCGTGCTCTCGGCTAGTATCTTCTATACGCCGTTCATCTCTCCAAGTCCTTCCGCGCCGTGAGTACGATCAGCCGCAGAACAAAAGTCTTGGTTTGGGGAAACGAAAGCCGATTTCGCCAGAACCTTTCAGCGAAGTCGAACGGGTCCAGCCGGGCTGCGACCTCCGGCTCTCCGCCAGCACTCTTGAAGTGTCAGCGTTAGCCACCACGCGATTGCGGCACTCGTGTCCAACACATTCCAATTTCGCTGGCACTGCAACGGAAACTGTTGCGGGTCTTGCAGGATCAGGAATTCGAACGGCTGGGCGGGAACCAAACCTTGAAGGTGGACTTTCGTTTGATTGCTGCGACGAACCGCGATTTGGCCTGAGGCCGTGCGAGAGAACGAGTTTCGGAGCGATTTGTATTACCGGCTGAACGTGTTTCCGATCCGGGTCCCGCGGTTACGGGAACGGCGGGAGGACATCCGGCTGCTGACGGAACATTTTGTGCAGAAGTTTGCCCAGCGGATGAAAAAGTCAATCACGAGCAGCCCCACAAGAACCCTGGACGCACTGATGAAGTGGGAGTGGCCGGGAAATGCGCGCGAGTTGGAGAATTTCATCGAGCGGTCGGTGATTCTGACGCAAGGTTCAGTGCTGGTGTCGCCGTTAGGCGAAATGGAGTCGACCGCTAAGAAGGAGCAAGGTGCGGATGAAACCTCGGAAGCGACGGAGCGCGAGCATATTCTTCGCGCTTTGCGAGAGAGCCACGGGCAGATTGGCGGGCTGCGAGGGGCAGCCATGCGGCTGGGATTGAAGCGGACAACGCTGCAATCGAAGCTGAAGTATTTGGGAATTGATCCGCAGAACCTGTCTTAGGTCATCGAGAGAACTTGGATGAACGCCCGGAAGACTCACGACGGCTTCCACGCCAAGGCTGCACCCACGATCAATTCGGAAGCATCGTCGCTGCTTTTACGCCGGTGCTCGCGAAACACTCGAAGTCGTTTTCGCTCATCGACTGCATTTCAGTCGGAGTGGAGCGGATGCAGCGGAACTTCGAGCCGATGCGAAGGCTGGTCGAAGCCTGGCAGAGAAGCGAACTGACGGACGTCACAGCCAAGGTGGTCATCTATGAAGCGTTCGTTGAGGGCAGACTGGAAGCTCCCAAACACCTTGCTCGCAGCGTCCATGACCTCTACTTCGCGCCGAAGTATGAGGAATTCCGGCCGCGAACG
>Ga0187884_10001346_pt1 | contig 22704 bp, 19 predicted proteins | sample June2016WEW_20_4_FD_132983 | JGI IMG/M metagenome (GOLD analysis project Ga0187884, IMG submission 132983) | Peatland microbial communities from SPRUCE experiment site at the Marcell Experimental Forest, Minnesota, USA - June2016WEW_20_40 | ecosystem: Environmental > Terrestrial > Soil >...
GACTTCCAAATCCCCGGATTTCAAGGGCAAAGTCCTTGGTTAGATCTTATTCTGGCGGAGAGGGGGGGATTCGAACCCCCGGTAGAGCTTTTGACCCTACGACGGTTTAGCAAACCGCTGCTTTCGACCACTCAGCCACCTCTCCGCGAGTTGGTTGGTCGTCTTTTGCATCGTACCATACGGAGGCAGCAAGCCGCCGTTGAGCGCCGTTGCCCGGCATGTAAGACTGGAAAGCTGCACACTCGCCGTTGGCTTCCAGCCGGCGAACTCCTGGTCCGTATCCATCATGCCGAACCAACGTTTCAGGTGGATTCTTCATGATCACGACACAGAAACCCAGAGATCTCGGCCAACAACCTCGGCCGCTACAAAGCCGCTGCGATACGTGTGTTCGCCCGACTGCTATCACTACGACGATTCTGCCTATCCCGCACCCCGAGCCTCACCCTGACTGGCCAGCCGTCTTCTCCCCGCCCGATTCAGCCCAGCCATGCTATCGCCGATCCGCACTTTTGCAGGCAGATCGGCAGATCCGGCAGATCCAATCCCCATAGACCATCCCAGGGGCGGCTTAGAATTCTGCTGGTTGCTCCCAAATTGCTTATGTGTCGTTGCGCGACCGTGAGCGCCGAAGTCCGCGAGTATTAGAAGGTCCGGCGGCCAGTTTTTCTGCCATCTGTCTCAAGCGCTGTAGCCGCTCCGCATCCATCTGACCGAGCTTCTCTTCCATGAAGGTGTTCATCAGCGGCCTTTCTTCAGCGCTGCAAATCGGTCATCCAGATGTTGCCGGTGCGCTCGGCCATATTGAAAATGAACTTGCCGGGCGCCACGCCTGTTTCCAGAAAGCCCAGTCCCACATTCAGCATCGACTGCCTGGCCAGATGGGAGTGGTAGACGGCGAACATAGGCCCGGAAAAGCGCTGGTTCCCGGGGTCGAAAGGCCGTGCCCACAGGCAGCGAAATCCGTCGCGGTCGGAAAGTAAGTAGAGCAGCCGGCCGTCGGGCGACCAGCGCGGCTTGTCGTCCCAAACGGGGTTGTCCGTCAGTGGGATCCACTGGGTTTCGGGCGCTAGTTCGCCGGAGCGGAAGGGGGCTACAAAGATCCGGGAGGTCGCGGCCAAGACAGCAACGAATGCCAACCAGCGGCCGTCCGGAGAAAGATGTGGCTGGTACAGGCGAAATTGTTCGTGCTGCGCTATGAGCGTGGTGCGGCGCGACTTCAGGTCCAGAGAAGCGATGCGCCCAGACGCGGGAATGACGTAGAAAATCGTGCCGCCATCGGGCGACCAGCTCGTGTTGCAGCCGCAATCGCTGCAGATTTCCTCGGCGGCGCCGCCTTCGGCCGGTACCAGGTAAAACAGTAACTTGGGGTCCGCTCTAACGATGTAAACCACCCGCGACCCGTCCGGCGAGATAATGGGCGCGAACTTGTCGGGAGGACCGCTGGTGACCGGCATTTCAGAACCGCTGTCCAGATCCTTGACGTAAATCTGGTTACCGCCGAAGCGATTGGAACCGAACGCCAGCTTCCTACCATCCCGCGAGATCGATGGGGCCCTGTCGGATGCGCTTTCCTGGGTCAAGCGGACCGGCGATCCAGCGCTCCTTCCTCGGTCAGCGTCCAGTGCCAGGCTCCAAATGTTGGTGACCTCGGAAAGGCTGGCAAACACCACACGAGTTTTGCCCGGCGCGGCGAGCCCCACCGCTGGGGCCTCATCGACGGTTGTGCCGGAGGTAAGGCGCTGCGGCGGCCCGACCACCTTCCAGGTTTGCCGGGACATAGGAATGCGCCAGAGATTGGTGGGTTGGCCCTGGGGGACGGAGAACAAGACCGAGTCTTCTTGTGGCATCCAGTCGCCCGGAGCGAGGGTGAGGCCCCGGAAGAACTCGATGAAGCCGGTGGGAACTGCGGGGGTTGCTTGTTGATCCGTCTCCGCCGCCGCGACCCACCAATCGATTTGTCCCTTGCCGTTGCCCAGAAGAAGCAGGTGCTTGCTATCCGGGGCCCAGACGGGGTAGGTGGCCGCATCGAGACCAGGAGCAACTTGCCGCGGCGGCCCTCCTTCCGATGGGACCACGTACACTTTGCTGTTTCCGGCAGTCAAGGGGGCACCGCCGGCGCCGGCCCAGTAAGCGATCCACTTGCCGTCGGGAGAAAAGCGCGGCCGGCGCCCCAGGGGCGCGATCTTCCGGGGAGCGCCGCCAAAGGCCGGCACCACGTAGACGCCGCCGCCCTCGCGCGCGAAACGGAAGGCGATTCTGGTGCCGTCGGGAGAGAAGGCAGGTTGGTTGCCGCCGGCTCCCTCGGGGCAACGGATGCCGGCCGCGCCTGGGCGACGCCGGATTCTTCCTTGAGCGCCTGCAGTAGTATCGCGACGTCCTGGATGTGCTGTAAGCGGCGGCCGGGATCTTTCCGCAAGCACAAGCCGATCATCCTTTCCAGCTCGGGAGGCAGGCCCTCGATGGAGTCCCGCAAGGGCGCAGGCTCGTCGCGTAGGATGGCGGAAATGGTCGCTGCGGTGGTGTCGCCCGGAAAGGCACGGTGGCCTGTCAGCATTTCGTACAGAACCGCGCCGAAGGCAAAAATGTCGGAGGCTGCGTCGAGGGGTTTTCCCTGTGCCTGCTCCGGAGACATGTAGGCGGGAGTGCCCACGATCTCGCCTTCCAGGGTGAGCAGCCGGGTCTCGTCTTCCGTCAGGTTCAGGCGCCGCGCCAGCCCGAAATCCAGCACCTTCGCGCCGGGGTGTCCTCTAGGCCCCGTCAGCATGATGTTGGCCGGCTTGAGGTCGCGATGGACGATCCCACGACCATGGGCTTCGGCCAGCGCGCCGGCAATCTGCGTCGCCAGCGCCAGCGACTGATCCAGCGGCAGTGCACCCTTGGCTAGCCGCGCCGCCAGCGTTTCGCCTTCCACGAATTCCATCACGATGGCCGGTTGTCCGCCGAAGTCCTCCAGCCCATAGACCGTGCAGATGTGCGGATGATTTAGCGCCGCCACCGCGCGCGCCTCCCGTTCAAACCGCCGGAGGATCGACTCGGGGGATTCGCCGTCCGCCCCCGGCAGGAACTTGAGCGCCACCGGGCGTCCCAGTTTGAGATCCTCGGCGCGATAGACCACCCCCATACCGCCTTCGCCCAGCTTACCCACGATGCGGTAGTGGGAGAACGTTCTGCCGGTAAGATCGTCGGGATCCACCGTGCCGGCCGCAACTGGGTTCACAGGCGGCGCATCGCCTGCCGGCTGGAGCTGCGGCTCACCGACCCTTTCCACGTCACCCAGAAAACGGTAGCCGCGGCGCGCCACGGTCTCGACATAGCGCGGCCGATCGGCCGATTCTCCCAGGCCATCGCGCAGTTTTTGAATGGCCGCGTTGATGCCGTGATCGAACTCGACGACGGTGTTGTTGGGCCAGAGGCGAAGGCGGATCTCCTCACGTAGGATCACCTCGCCCGGATGCTCCAGCAGCATGAGGAGGATCTGGACGGGCTGCTCGCGGAGCTTGATGCGGATGCCATGGTTGCGCAGTTCCCCGGCGCGAACATCCAGTTTGAAGGGACCGAAACGAAAAAGGCGCGCGAGCGGAGGCGGTGTGCCGGCCATCGGTCGAGAGTGTCCTCGATCATATCACACAAGCCAACACTCATCGTTTCAATGGATTCCGCGACTACCGGGAGATTACCCGGAAATCGCCCGCGTCGCATTTAGGTAGCAGAGCCTATCCTTCAAACTCGCCCTCAGCCGCGCAACCCGCGGCGGGAGGACGAAATGAAACTGCAGTTCACAGCATTGATTCTGATGGCGGTCGCTTGGCCGGGCCTATCCAGGCCGGCGGCGGATGGCGAGCCGATCCAACAGGGTTCGGCCGTTCGAGTGGTCAGCCGTCAGCCGGTGCGGCTGGCTGAGGCGGAGACCGGCAGCGCGGGAAAGGCTACCGCGGGCGAACAGCCCTCGCTGACCATCTGCCTGCAAGACGCGAATCCCCTGAAATTCGCGATCCTGTCTCAAGCCGAGGCTGTGACCACGAAGATTTACGCAGGCATCGGCATACGTATCCGTTGGAGGGTTGGCGATCCGTCCAAGAGGGAGGGGGGCGCTGCCCTGCTGTTGCAGTTTGATTCTGACGCTCCGGCCAGCATCCCTGGCGGCGCGGCGGCCTACGCCACGCCGTTCGCGCACAGGGGCGTCACGATTCACATCCTCTACACTCGGGCGCTGAGCACCGATCCCAAACTGGTTAGCTTGTTGCTGGGCCACGTCATGGCCCACGAAGTCGGTCATGTACTGGAGCGTACCGACCGGCATTCCGCGACGGGCGTCATGAAGGCGCACTGGGGTCCCAGCGACTTCGACCAGATGTTGCGGCAGCCCCTGTCATTCGAGGCCAGTGATGTGGAAACAATCCGGCAATACTTCAGCGCTCGGTAGCCGGGGCGGCAGATCGGGATCACGTAAGGACCCAGGCGGCCGCCGGTCACCGGTCCGCGGCAGGACGGGCGAGCAATCCATCGCCGGATTGCGCCAGTAGCGATTCCACCCCGTGGGGCTGAAGTCGGAATCGGAGCAGGCATCCGCCAGAAACGCGGCGCGGTTCTTCGGCTTCCGCTCCAGGGCGGCATGGGCTAGCGGTGATGCAGGAGCCTCCGCATCCGAGTTCCGCGGACGTTGACGAGCTCGATGCCGCCATAGCGGCCGGCCGCCTTCCCGTGCGGACCCGGGACCTCTTTTCGGCTGATCCATCGTGATCTATCTTCTCGATACGAAGTCTCCACCAACCGCACTTCTCACCGGGACGTGTTTGGCGAGGTAAGCCGCGTCCGGCTTATGCCGACAGTTTTTCCGGCAGTCCCTCTCGCCTCCGCCGGCATTGCACCGCCACCATCTCGAGCTGCCGCAACTGCCCGGTGGTAATGCAATCGCCGTCGCATTCGATCACCGCGTAGGGAGTATCGCTTCGCAGCGAAAGCGCGTGAATCACCGCCGACGCCGTGTTGGCGGGCGCGCAGTTGAACGCGCCGATGTTCACATAGCCATCGAAGGCCCCCGATTCGAGCAGCGTGGCATATCGGCCCACCGTCATGGGGGCTTCGGTGTAACCATTCATCGAGATGCGCTTGTGGCCCTCGCGCTCCACGTCGCCAAACGCCACGTAGGGGCTGAACAGCAGTCCGGAGCCTGCCGCGATCCGCCGCCACCGCCGGTCCAGCATTTCGATGAATCCGATGCGAATCCGCGCGCCGAGAGCCCGCATGGCGGCCGGCCGGTCGGCGCCCGAGATCAGTTCCGACAATAATGCGGTCATCGAGCATTGGTCCACCGGGGCCAGGCGGCCATGCGAGAAACCCAGCCGCACAATGTCTTCGGCCTGGGTAAAACAGATGAACTCCGACATCTCGGTGGTCTTGGTCAGAATGCCGCGTTCTTCGAAGAAGTCCTTGACCGGTCCATCCACGAAGATCCGGTTCAGGCCGCCGAAGAGCAACACGCGCGCGCTCTGTTCCACCGGTGCGCGCAATGGCACGCCGGCCAGCCGCTGTGCCCCTTGTCGCAACTCCCGCTCGGTCGCCCACAAACCATTGTGGCTGGCGGCGATCAGGCTGCTTTCCAGTTCGCCCAAAAGCGCCAGGGCCGCACCGCGGTCCTTGGCCAGGCAGCGGAGCGCGGAACGCATCTCCGCCAGCACATCGCTCAAGACGTAGGCTGCCACCTTCATCGCGTTCAGCTTGTTGCCCTGACCCAGAAAGTTGTTCTTGGGCGTGGGCCAGGCCACCACCGCATTGGCTTCGCCCAGGCGCTCGAAGATGATGGGCGCGGCGTCGTACCAGGCTCCGATCTGGCAGGGGCCCTCCTGGTCCAGCAGTTGAAATACGGTCACCTCACCGGGCGGCCGTGTCTCCAGGTACTTCACCGCCTTGCCCACCATCGACAGGAAGGGAAGACATTCCCGTCCGGAGCAGACTCGCTTGGCATATTGCAGCGCTTCCGCGTCGGTATTCGGCGAGTACTTCCATCTCCAGCCGATGGAAGCGTAAAAGCCCGCATAGACGTCGGACACAAACTGCGGGCCATCGGCCAGAGAGACGTGAACCACTTCGGGAGCATCCAGCGCCAGGCGCCGTCCACTTCCCGTGACGCCTCCCGTGACGATCGATGCGCGCGTGCCGTCATATTCGAGACGCGCCGGGGTGACGCGCCTTTTTGCGGGTGTGACCGTCGCCGCGTGGCGCCGGCTGGCTTCGATGATGTCCAGGAACGCGCCGACGCGCGTTTCGATACCGGCATGCGCGGTGTGCGAGTCAATTTCCAGAAAGCAGAACGGCTGGCCTTCCAGTTCGCGGCGCAGCCGATGGTGAATGATGGCATCCGGACCGCAAGAGAAGCAGGAGATGTCGCACACGTACCGGTCGCTGCGGCGCCGCGCGTATTCCACCGCTGCCATCACGGTTTGCGTGTAATGCCACACGTTGCGTTGGCTCGCCCGCGATTCCGGCGACAAAGCATCGCCCGGAATCACGCTGAACCCGCGGGTGGCTATCTTGCGAGGAACCGAGAGGTTTACTTCCGGCGCATAGGCGGCGTATGGACGGCCCACCAGGACGACCGCCGGGCCGGTCACTTCCGACAACGCTTCTTCGATGCTTTCCCGGTAGGTCCGTTGGAAGGCCGCTTGATGGGCCATGGCGATCTGCCAGGCTTCGCCCGACTGGCCGGCGGACAATCCCAGCCTGGCGCCCAGCTTGACCACCTCCTGCTGCGTCACCGCGGCGAGGCGCGGCGACAATCCCATCTCCGGCGTGAGGATCCGCGCCGCGGCAGTTTCGAAGAATGCCGCGATCACCCCGGGCATATCCTGCGTCACCGGGCAGAGATACCCCGGCGCATCGCTTGCGCCGGCTGGAAACTCCCGCATGTAAGGAAGGAACACGAAATCCACTGCCTGCGCCAGCAGATCCTCCACCGCGGCGTGCACCAGTTCCGCCGGGTAGCACATCGGCGCGGCGGTACGGCGCGATCCGCGGCCCGGGCGCGACAGCACCACCTCATAACCCAGCCCCCCGAGAAACTGCGCGTACAGCGGGTAGAGTTCATAGGTGGTGAGGGCCAGAGGCAGGCCGATGCGGCCGCGCGGATGCTTGGCCGCCGGCGGCGCGAACCTGCGGAACATCAGTTCGTGACGCACAGCCACCAGGTCGCGGCCTTCCGCATGACGCAGCGTTTTCGGCCTGCGCGCCATCTCCCATTTCGAGCACAGCCCGCCAAAAGCCAGAGTTTTTTCGCCCAGCAGGAAGCGCTGCACTTCGCACCGGTTGTCGCACGCCGGGCAGGTGAATGGCGCCTTGGATTCCATGCGCATCTTGCCGAACGAGCTGAGGCTGCGATCCCACGCTCGAACGGCGCCCGCGGAAAGCAGATCCCCCACCATGCGCGCCGCCCCCTCGCAACCCATCAGTTCGGGGTTGGGCGGAACCGTCACCCGCACCCCGGCCAGTGCCGCCACCGCCGGCGCCACCGCCGGATTGAGTGCCACCCCTCCCTGCAACAGCACCCTTCGTCCCGTCTGGCGCGCGCCCACCACGCGCGACAGATAGTTTTCGACAATCGCGTACACCAGGCCGGCCAGAACATCCGCGCGCGGCACTCCCTGCTGCAGCGCCGCGCGCACTTCCGAGTTGATAAACGCCGCGCACCGCTCACCGAACGCGATCGGGCTGGTGCTGCTCAAAGCCAGCGAACCGAGTTGATCGATGGGGACCTGCATATCGGAGGCCGCGGCTTCTTCCAGAAAGCTCCCCGTGCCCGCCGAACAGCCGTCATTCATCGAGTAGTCCACCGGGATGCCGCCTTCGAGGGCCACGAACTTCGCGTCCTGGCCGCCGATCTCGAACAGCGTGTCCACCTCCGGCAGTACTTCCCGAGCCGCGCGCGCGTGGGCCAGAATCTCGTTGAAGACCGTGCAGTTGTCCAGGTAGATCGATACGATCTCGCGGCCCGATCCGGTAACCGCCGCCTGCACCACGCGGTAGGGGACCCCGGCAACCTGCCGCTCCAGATCGGCGATGCACTCGAATGCCGCCTGCACCGGGTTGCCGTGGGTCCGCAAATAACGCTTGGCCGCCACTCGGCCGGATGCCCGATCGAGCAGAATCGCCTTGGTCGTGGTGGAACCTGCGTCCACGCCCAGGATGCAATCCATCCCCGACCGCGGAATCGTCCACTCGGGCTCCTGGATGTGTATGACGCTACTCAGAAACCGGCTCAGCGGAAGCCGTCTCGGCAATGTGGGACCGGCCTCCTGGCCGGTCGGCAAGGTGGGGCAGGCTTCAGCCTGCCAATCCTGCTCCGTATTACAACAGTTCAGTTTCTTTGAGCGCTGCGAAGATCTCATTTCGCTCGTGGCGCACGCACTCGTGCGTGCCGCGTCGACACTCGTGTCGACGCCTGGCGGCATCTCACATTGGCTGGTCGCGCTCTTACTACTGAGCGCCCGCGACCCCGCCTGGCGCGCCGCCATCGCGGCTCCCACCGCCTCCAGATACCCGCTCTCCGGCGGCACTTCGAATCGACTGCCGGGCAGCAGAGCCGATATCTCTTCCACCAGTTGAGCGCTCTGCGCCAGTCCCCCGGCGAGCACGATGTGAGCGTGGGGCCAACCCGTTGATACGATCAGCGCGGCGACCCTCCCAGCCAGGCTGGCGATCAGCGAACAGGCGATATCCGCCGGCGTGCATTCCCCCTTGTTCAACCTATGGGTCGCATCCGACTTGCAGTGCACCGAGCACCGCGACGCTAGTGTCACGCGCCGTCCCTGCCGCGCCGCGGCCATCCCCGACGGCAGATCCAGATTCATCCGCCCGAACTGTTGCACCAGGAATTCGCCGCTGCCCGCCGCGCATCGGTTGCTCGAAATCATGCGCCTGACGCTGCCCTCGGCCATGCAGTAGACCACGAAGCTCTCGCCACCCAGAGAGAGCACCAGGTCCGGCCGCGTCCCGCTACGGCCCAGCGCCGCTTCAATGCAAATCGATTCGGGAAGGAATGGAAGCGACAGGAACGAAACGGCCTGCGGAGCGGTCACTATGGCGCCGCGAGGAGTTTCGCCGCAGTCCTCCAACATACGCCGGACGGTGCCCTCGGGGTCCCCCGCGTGACGGCGGATGTCGGCCTGCATGGCGCCGTCCTCATGGAGACGCACCCGCTTTACCGAGACAGCCCCCACATTCCAGCCTTCGTAAACCGAGCGGTCTAGACGGTCGATAACGCCGGCTGCTTGGTCCATATTCGGACTCTTTACTCTGTTTTTAGCGTACACCCATAATAGGAAAATTGTGCCGGGGTTGTATTCCTCATCCAATATGGTATGCTATGGCTGAATGCGTAGCCTGCCGTTGGCCGATTTCACGCCAGCCCTCAACCATCAGTCCGAAGTGCCACTATACCGCCAGCTCTATGAACGGATTGCTCTTAGCATCCGCTCCGGCAATTTCTCCCGCGGCGAACGCCTCCCAGCCACTCGTGAACTGGCTGGCCTGCTTGGATTGAACCGTGCCACCGTCTCCGCCGCCTATGACATGCTCGAAACCGCGGGCCTCATCGCTGGGCAGGTGGGCCGCGGCAGCTTTGTCACCGGTCAGGTGACGCCGTCCCCCGCCGGCTCCTTCGATTGGGCGGCCCTGCTCGAACCCGGCAGCCTCCCTCCATCCGGCCCGTCTGGCGGTTTCGGCGGCGAAATTTCGAGCTTCGTCATGTCGCGCCCGGCCCGCGCGCTCTTCCCGCTCGATGACTTCCGCGCCAGTTGCCAGGCCGTGCTCGCCCACCCCGACCTCGACGCCATCCTCCAACTCGGCTCCCCCAGCGGCTACGAACCGCTCCGCCGCCACCTCATCGACGGAGCCCGCCGCCAGTCCCTCGCCGCCCCCGGCGACGACCTCCTCATCACCAACGGCTGCCAGCAGGCCCTCGACCTCATCGCCCGTGTCCTCCTCCGCCCAGGCGACACCGTGGCCGTCGAAGATCCCGTCTACACCGGTTTGAAGAATCTGTTGCTGGCCAACGGCGCCCAGCTCGTCGGCATCCCGGTCGGCCCCGATGGCATGGACGTGACCCATCTCCAGACCATTCTCGAACGCGCGCGGCCCCGCTTCCTGGTGGTCACTTCGAATTTCCAAAACCCCACCGGCGCCACTCTGCCGCTCGACTCCCGCCGCGCCTTGCTCGACGCCGCCCGCGCCGCCCGCGTGCCCGTCGTCGAAAACGACGCCTACGGCGAGCTCCGCTACTCGGGCGACCCTCTGCCCGCCATCAAGCAGCTCGATCAATCCGGCTCGACCGTCCTGCTTCGTAGCTTTTCCAAAGTCAGTTTCCCCGGGCTGCGCGTGGGCTGGGTGGTCGGCCCCAAGCCCTTGATCGATCGCCTCCGCCAGGCTAAGGAATCGGCCGACCTTCATACCGACCAGCTTTCCCAAGCCGTACTCCTCGAGTTCGCCGAATCCGGACGCCTCGACGCTCACCGCGCCCGCATGCTGCAGGCCGGCGCCGAACGCCTCGCCGCCACTCTCGATGCCTGCGGCCGATTTCTCCCGCCCGGCACCCGCTACACGCGCCCGCAGGGCGGCATGAACGTCTGGGTCCGCCTCCCCGAACCGCTCGACGCCGGCGAATTGCTGCCGCGCGCCCAGAAGGAAGGCGTGGCTTATATTCCCGGCCGCTATTTCGCGGTCTCGCGCCAGGAACCCGGCGCTTTGCGTCTCAGTTTTGCCGGCCTCCACCCGGACCAGATCCGGAGCGGCCTCGCTGTTTTAGGAAGAATTGTCGCGGAACAAATCGCCCGCGCCTCCGCCGGCGCCGGCCTTTGGTCCGCCATGGTGTGAGCACTTTAGTATGCCGTTCGTTTTAATCTAGCCTTTCAGGAGAATCGTATGTTTCAATTTGCCAGCGAACAGTTTCGGGTCAACGTTGGCCTTGCCGAAATGTTGAAGGGCGGCGTCATCATGGACGTCACTACCGCCCAACAGGCCAAAATCGCCGAAGATGCCGGCGCCTCCGCCGTCATGGCTCTCGAACGCGTCCCCTCCGACATCCGCCGCGATGGCGGCGTGGCCCGTATGGCCAACATCGCCATCATCGAAGAGATCATGAAAACCGTCACCATCCCGGTGATGGCCAAAGCCCGCATCGGCCACTTCATGGAAGCCCGCATTCTCGAAGCCCTCGGCGTCGATTTCATCGACGAGAGCGAAGTCCTCACCCCCGCCGACGAAGAGCACCACATCGATAAGACCGGGTTTAAGACTCCCTTCGTCTGCGGCGCGCGCAACCTCGGCGAAGCCCTCCGCCGCATTGGCGAAGGCGCCGCCATGGTCCGCACCAAGGGCGAAGCCGGCTCCGGCAATATCGTCGAAGCCGTCCGCCACATCCGCACCATCGTCAAAGAAATGAAGCAGCTCACGGTTCTCGGCAAGGAGGAACTCTACCAGCAGGCTAAGACCTTGGCCGCGCCGCTCGAGCTCGTCGAATGGGTCGCCCGGCACGGCAAACTGCCCGTGCCCAACTTCTCCGCCGGCGGCATCGCCACTCCCGCCGACGCCGCGCTCGTCATGCAGCTCGGCGCCGAGGCCGTCTTCGTCGGCTCCGGCATCTTCAAATCCTCCGACCCCGCCGCGCGCGCCAAAGCCATCGTGCAAGCCGCCAAGAATTTTGATAATCCCGGCAAACTCCTCGAAGCCAGCCGCTCGCTCGGCGAAGCCATGCCCGGCCTCGACATCTCCAAGATTCCCGAATCCGAGCTGCTGCAAACCCGCGGCTGGTAAGTCGGCTATGAAGAAGGTGGGAGTGCTTTCGCTGCAAGGGGACTTTGCGGCGCACGGCGCAGCCCTCGAGCGCGCCGGCGCCCAGCCCGTCTACGTCCGCGAATCCGCCGACCTCCGCTCACTGGACGCCCTCGTCATCCCCGGCGGCGAAAGCACCACCATGCTCAAGCTCATGCGCTTCGACGGCCTCTTCGATGCCGTGGCCGAGTTCGGCGGCCGCAAACCCGTCTTCGGCACCTGCGCCGGCGCCATCCTCGTCGCCGATGAAGTCTCCGGCCCCACCCAGGAAAGCCTGTGCCTCATGGACATCGCCGTCGAACGCAACGCCTACGGCCGCCAGATCGATAGCCGCGTCACCCAAATCGAACCCGAACCCGAATTCTTCGCGCGCACCGCTCCCGGTAAGATGGAAGCTGTGTTCATCCGCGCTCCCATCATCCGCCGCACCGGCCCCGCCGCCCGCATTCTCGCCCGCTACCACGGCGACCCCGTCCTGGTCGAGCAGGGCCGCCATCTTGTCGCCACTTTCCATCCCGAGCTGACCGCCGATTCGCGCGTCCACGCGCTCTTCCTGAAGAAATTATGAAGGGACAAACTGTGCACGCCGATAAGCGCAAACGCGTCCTCTTCCTCTGCATCGGCAACGCCTGCCGCAGCCAGATGGCCGAAGCCTTCGCCCGCACCTACGGCGCCGATATCCTCATCGCCGCCAGTGCCGGTCTCGCGCCCGCCATGAAAATCGCCCCCGACACCCTCAAGGCCATGGGCGAAAAAAACATCGACCTGCGCGACCAGTTTCCCAAAGCTCTCCGTCATCTGGGCCGCGCCGAATTCGACCTGGTCGTCAACCTGAGTGGCAGTTCGGTCCCCGAAGATCTGGCCTCTCGCACCAAAATTCTCGAATGGGAAGTCGACGACCCGGTCTTCATGAAGTACGGCCAGCACTGCGAGATCCGCGATCAGATTGAAAAGCTGGTAATGTCTCTGATCATCGATCTGCGCCAGCAGTCCGCTCCCAGCCGTCTCCGCGGCCAAGGGTCGGGCCGCCTGGAACTGTAGGACAGGGCCTCCGGGCCTGTCACTGGAGTTTCTACATTTCTGCCCGGTGACAGAGTCTTACGCCCCGTACCGGGGCTACTCGGACTCACGACAGGTCCCACACGCCTTACGCCGTAGGCTATTCTCCTGCGCCCGAGCGCCGGGATAAACCGGCATGAAGCAGAGAATGAAAAAGTCTTACAAGAAAGGATTAGCGATCCATCTTGACCTCGAGTCTTGCAGGGTGCGCCGCGAGACGTACCTTTCGAAGCGTAGACAGAGGCATTAGCGGGCCGGGTACTGTTCCAGTATGCCTGCGCGCGCTGATGGGCTCTCGCCTCGTGACCATCTCGATGATGGCGGCCTTCTCCCGCGCCTCGCGACGAAACCTGGCGAGAAAAGCGGGTCAGCGAAAACGGCTGTTGGCGCGTGGATTCAGTCGCGATGTTGCGCTACACCTGCATGATTTTCATGGCCTGCGCCAAGCTCGCAAGCGGATCGCGGCCCGGCGCGGGCGAGTATTCGTGCGCCACATATCCGGTGTACCCCAGATCCGCGATGGCCTGGGCAATAAAGCGGTAATTCAGTTCCTGCGTCTCATCGAGTTCGTGCCGTCCCGGATTCCCGCCCGTGTGGAAATGGCCAATCCATTGGAAGTTGTCGCGAATATTGCGCACGATGTCACCGTCCATGATCTGCGCGTGATAAATGTCGTAGAGGATCTTGACCCGCGGTGAATTGACGCGCTTCATCACGTCCACACCCCACGCGATGTGGTCGAACATGTAGTCCTTGTGATCGACCTTGCTGTTCAAATACTCCATGCAGATGGTGACGCCCTTGTCCTCAGCATGCGCCTTGACACGGTTCAGGAAGGCCACGCAGTTGTCGGCGCCTTGCGCATCGGCCATGCCCTTGCGGTTGCCGGAGAAGGCGATGACGCCCGGCACCCCGTTGACGGCCGCCTCATCCAGCGCCGCATGCATCAGCTTATCGAGCTTTTCGTGATTCTCCTTGCGATTCAACGCGTCTGGAATGGCGCCGCCCGGACCGGGCGGATACATGGTGGGAACCAGCCCGTACTTCTTGAGCGTGGGCCAGTCCGCCGGGCCGATCAGGTCGTATCCCTGGCATCCCAGATTGGCCGCCTCACGGCAACTGTCCTCGAAGCTCATGTTCCGCCCGAACACTCCGCGGGTCACGCACTGTTTCAGGCGGCCCTTACGCTCCGCGGCTGGCGGCGACGTTTGCGCCATCGCCGCCGATGCCGCGACCGTGGACAAAAACTCTCTCCGTCGCATATTTCGCCTCGTTGAAGAGTTTAACGCACCTGGAAATGCGGCAGCGCTTCACCGAAGGAAACCTTACCTGCCGATCACCGACACGATATCGCGCGCCACGGTCTCCAGGTCGCGCTGTTCGATCAGTTGCGAAAAGATCTCTTCGAGCGAGAGCACGTTCTGAGGTCGCGCAGGCGTTCCAGCGAATCGGCGGCCATGATGGGGGCGTGCCGGCGCGGATGCAGCGAGAACAGATCGAGCAGATCGTCTGCCTTGCGGTCTACTTCCCGCAACGGCCGCCTGCGCAGGCGGCCGATGAGTTGCAAGTAGTCCAGGCCGGTGATGCAGGAGTACAGAATAGCTTCCTCGGGCACATAGCCCAGGCGGCGCTTGAAGGCCAGCAGATCTTCCCGCAGCCCTTGCCTAGAAGATGGTCTTCGCGCCCTTGGTTGTGCCGGTGACGTTGCTCAAGTCGGCTTCAAACGCCGTGATCTGAGTGGCGTCGCCGGTGATGGGGAAGACCGCTTTCAGCAGGAAAGTTCCGCCGGTGGAGTTTTGGAAATAGCCGGCGAAGGCCGCCGCGCTATCGGTGCGGATGGCTCCCGGCGCGATGGTGTTGCCGTTCGAGTCGAAGAACGTGAAGGTCACGGTTCCGGCGGTGCGGGTGTTGTCGAAACCGGCGACGTCCACTTCAATCGTGCCTGCGCCACGCGCGGCCTGCGCCGCGGCCACGCCCACAGCCGCCGGTAGAATGACGATGGTCTGCTGATCAGTCCGGCCGCCCAACTGCGCCGTAATCACCAGGCTGCCCGCAGTGGAGCCGGTTTGAAAGGCGACCGATGCCTGCGTCCCAAATTGGCCCTGGGTATCGCCGGCTGAGACGGTGAAGTTTGTGGTCTGCCCGCCCGTGGCGAATTGAATGGCCGGGTCCGTAGCACCGGCCACGGCAGGTTGGAACGCCAGGGTCACCGTGCCGCTGCCGCTCGTGGCCGCTGCCTGGCTGAGATTCACCGTGACGGTGCCCTGCTGCGCACTCAGGGCCTGGGGCAGCGAAACGGAGAGCCCCGGCGCGGGCAATGACGGCAGCGTGCCGGCGCCGCTCAACAGATAGGAGCGGCTTCCCACCAGCAGAGACCCGCTTGCGGGGCCCGCCGTGGCGGGACTGAATTGCACATCGAAGCCCGCACTCTGAACAGGCTGCAACAGGATCCCGGTGGGAGTGGATCCGCTCAGCGTGAAGCCTGCGCCGGTGGCGGCCAGCGCCGGCACGACCAGCGGCACGTTGGTTTGGTTCAAGAGTACGACGTGCCGCGTCACCGCCGATCCCTGCTGTGCCATGCCGAAGTCGACGGTGGCGGCGCCCAACGGCTGAGTGGCGGTTCCGGTCGAAAGCAGACACGTCAATTCCACCGGCACGGTCGCGGTGAGCAGTACCGACATCCCCACCGAATCGAGCGAAGCGCTATAACTGCCGGTGCCGGCGGATTGAAAGACAACGATGAAATTCACGGATTGCTGCGGAGCCAGCGTCGCCGGCAAGGCCGGGCCGCCGGTCAAGGTGAAGCCGCTGCCTCCCACCGAAAGCAGGTCGAGGACGGCGGGGGTGTTGCCGATGTTGCGGATGCGGAATTGCACGGAGGCTGACAGGCCCGGTTCGATTGGTCCGAGATCGTACACCGGGGCCAGCGGTTGTTCGAGCGAGCCGCTGACCAGATAGAGCTGGAACTGGCCCCAGGCCGCCGGCATAACCGCGATGGCCAGCAGCAGGGCGCGCCCGATTCCGCCCTTCATGGCTTCCCCACGGTGATGGTGGGCGTCCCGATGGTCGGGGCGACCGCGACCGCCGTCGCTGCCGTCGATGCCGCCGGCGTCGATCCAGCGCCCGACTTGCCGGCCAGCAAGGCTACCGCAGCGGCTGCGCCGCCGGCCGCAACCGCCATCACAATCCACTTGAGGGCGCTGCGCGAGGCGGTTGGCGTGCCTGTAGCCGCCGCGGTTGCCGCCGGAGCCGACAGGGACGTCGAGACTCTCCCGCTCTTCGGTTCCGCGATGTACTGGGAGGAGACTGCGCCCGCGTGGGCCTGCTCTTTGGCGGCCACAATGCGAATCTGGAACGGGCCGGATGCGTGGTTCAATTGGAGGCCGCGGAGGCTCGCCCGCCCCTTCGCGTCGGTAATGACCACATCGGTGCGGAGTTGGTTGCCGAAGGTGCCGCCGGGGCCTTCCTCGGGCAGATGAAAACTGACAGCCGCGCCTTCTACCGGTTGGCCGGTTTCGCTGGTGATTTCGACGGTCAGCGGACGCAGGCTGCGCGAGCCAGGAGTGTGCACAGCGCCTTCGCCCTCAATCACTTGGATGTGAAGGACGGCCACCTGGCCAGATGCCGGCGAGAGCCCAACACATATGCATGCAGCCAATAGAAGCGATATTTTCACGTCTGCTGAATTGGTGTGCCGATCAGGCGAATTTTCTCACCAATACTGTAGTGATGTTATCCGGTCCGCCGGCTTTCTTGGCGGCCGCGATCAGTTTGCGGCAGCTCTCTTCGAGCGGCATGCCGTTGCGCCCGCCTCGCAGAATCCCCTCCAGCTCGATCTGATCGACCACCCCGTGCAGGCCGTCGCTGCAGATCAGCAACAGGGCGCCCTTGCGCAGCTCGACCGAGTAGTAGTTGACGGTGAGCGGCGCGCTGGCTCCGATGGCCATGGTCAGGACGTGGCGCATGGGATGGTTACGCAGGCTCTCTTCGTCCAGGCCGAGGGGCCGGCCGACTTCGTTGACCCAGGTCTGGTCCTCCGTGATAACGCGCAAGCCGTCTTCGTCCAGTACGTAGACGCGGCTGTCGCCGACGCTTGCGATGGAAAAGCCTTCTTCCAAATCGAGCGCCGCTACCAGCGTCGTACCCATGCCTTCCAAAGTGGGATCGCTATGCGCAGCTTCGAGCACGCGGCGGTTGGCCTCTTCCACCGCGCTGAGCAGCACCTGGGAATCGCGCCGCCCCGCGCTGTGCACCATTTCCGACACGGTATCCACCGCCAGACGCGAAGCGCGCTCTCCGGCCCGCGCGCCCCCCATGCCGTCGGCCAGAATGTATAAGCCCAAGTCCGGCTCAATCAGGCAATAGTCTTCGTTATTGCTCCTGATGCATCCCTTGTCCGTCAATGCGAATGCTTCCAGCATTCCCCGTGGCTCCTTCCTCCGACAAGCCGTCTGCCACTGTATCACGTGAAAAGCTCGGGACGGGGCGGCCAAGAGGGCCGCCAGTACCGTTACCGTATTTTACTCGAATGTCATGGCGTAGAATAGAGAGGTTCTCACCGGATGATTTTCAACCGCCTCCGCTTGACGCTCGAAATGATCAAGTTCGAGCATTCCGTATTCGCCCTGCCTTTTGCCTTGACGGGGGCGCTGCTCGCCTACCGGGCGGGCGGCTTCGGCCACTTGCACGTTTGGCACAAGCTGCCGTGGATTGTCGTGGCCATGGTGAGCGCGCGTTCGGCGGCCATGGCCTTCAACCGCTTGATCGACGCGGATATCGATGCGCGCAACCCGCGCACCAGAATGCGCCACCTGCCGGCGGGACACCTCTCGACCGGGTTCGCCTGGGCATTCGTCCTAGTCTCCGCTCTTCTCTTCCTGTTCGCGGCTTTCGAGTTGAACCGGCTCTGTCTCGAACTGGCGCCGGCGGCACTGGGGCTGATTTTCTTTTACTCCTTCACCAAACGGTTCACCTCGCTTTCCCACCTGGTGCTGGGCCTGTGCCTGGGAATCGCGCCGGCGGCTGCCTGGATTGCCATGCAGGGCTCGCTGGACGCGCGAATCCTGCTGCTCGCGGCGGCCGTGACGTTCTGGACCGCGGGGTTCGACGTGATCTATTCCTGCCAGGACTACGTCTTCGATTGCGCGGAGGGCTTGTGGAGCGTGCCGCGCGTATTGGGAATCGCGGGAGGCTTGCGGGTGGCCCGGCTATTGCACGTCCTCATGATCGTTTGCCTGCTGGCGCTGGTCTACACGTTGCACCTGGGCGCGCTGGCCGTGGCGGGCACGGTAGCGGTGGCTGCCCTGCTGGTTTACGAGCACAGTATCGTGAGAGCCAACGACCTCTCGCGCTTGAACGCCGCCTTCTTCACCATGAACGGTTACGCCAGCGTGTTATTCTTTTTATTCTGGGCCGCCGATATTTTCCTGTTCAAGCCAAGCGTGTGAAACATGACAGTTATCGATGACGCTCGCCTGATTCCCATCCAGGGAAAAGTGGAAGACGGCCAGCGGCTCACGTTCGACGATGCCGTAACGCTCTACCGCACCAGCGATATCCTGGCGTTGGGCTATCTGGCCAACCTGGTTCGCGAACGGATGCACGGCGATGCGACTTACTTCAACGTCAACCGCCACATTAACCCCACCGACGTTTGTGTGGCCAGTTGCCGGCTGTGCGCTTTCGGCAAGCGCGTGCGCGATCCCAAGGCATACACCATGTCGCTCGACGAGGTATGGCAGCGCGCGGGCGAGGGCTGGAGCGAAGCGGTCACCGAATTCCATATCGTGGGCGGCCTGCATCCGGAGCTGACGCTGGACTGGTATTGCGAGATGCTGCGCGGCCTGAAGCAGCGCTTTCCCCAGGTGCATGTCAAGGCCTTCACGATGGTGGAGATCGCGTACCTGGCGCGGCGCGGCGGCATTTCCATCCGCCAGACGCTGGAGCGGCTGCGCGACGCCGGCATGGATTCGCTTCCCGGCGGTGGCGCCGAGATCTTCAACGAACGCGTGCGCCGCATCATTTGCGATCACAAAATCGACGGCAACGAATGGATCGAGACCGCGCGCACGGCCCACCAGTTGGGCCTGCGGTCGAACTGCACCATGCTCTACGGCCACATCGAAAACGATGAGGACCGCGCCGACCACCTGGTGAAGTTGCGCGCCCTGCAGGACGAAACACACGGCTTCGTCACCTTCATTCCCCTGGCGTTTCACCCCGACAACACCGCGCTCGAGCACATTTCCAGAACCACCGGTTTCGCCGACATCAAGAACATCGCGGTGGCGCGTTTGATGCTCGACAACATCCCGCACATCAAAGCCTACTGGGTGATGATGACGCCGCGGATGGCGCAGATCGCGCTGCGTTTCGGCGCCGACGATATCGACGGCACGATTGTCGAAGAGCGCATCTACCACGATGCCGGCGCCACCACCACACAGGGCCTCCGCCGCGCAGAATTGTTGCAGTTGATCCGCAAAGCCGGCCGCCGTCCCGTGGAGCGCGACACGCTGTACCGTCCGGTGGAGCGTTCGGAAGCCACCTTCACGGTGTTGGCGTAGGACTCACGGGCTTAGCAAGACCTTCAGCGTGCCGCGCTCGGCGGCGCGCGCGAAAGCCTGGGGCGCCTGGCTGAGCGGAAACCGGTCCGCAATCATCTCTTCCACTCGAAGCAGTGGACTCTCGAGCAGCGGCAGCGCCGCCTCGAACCGCCCGCAGCGCGATCCCACCAGCGTGATCTCATTCACGATAACCGGTGCGGTGTCGATGGTCACAGTGCCATGCACGGTGGATTTGAGGATGACGGTACCGCGCGGGCGCGCCATGGTTGCGGCGGCGCGCAGGCCGTCGGGACTGCCGGTGGCATCCACCACCCAATCGTATTCGGCCACGGGCAGCGCGCTGCCTGATATCGACCCGGTCACCAACTCGGTGGAGACACCGGCGGCGGCCGCGATGCGCAACTTCGCCTCATGCCGGCCAAACTGGCGGACGCGGCAGCCGTGCGCGTTCAATGCCATGGCGATCAACAGGCCCAGCTTGCCGTCGCCCAGCACGGCTACCGGCTGGCCGCGGGGGATCGATACCTGGTCGAGGATCTCGCACGCCGCCGCCAGTGGTTCAGTGAAGACCGCGCGCCGGGTGGGAATCTGGTCGGGTATCAGGTGCAGGTTGCACTCCGGCAGCGTGAAGAATTCCTGGAACGCTCCGGGGTGGTTGACGATCCCGAGCACCGTGCGATGGGGACAGTGGCGCGCCAATCCTCGGCGGCACCACTCGCAATTCCGGCAGGCCAGGTTGATCTCACCGGCGACGCGCCTGCCGAGGAGCGCCGGGGTATCGGCCCCGACCACTTCCGCCACGAACTCGTGTCCGGGCGTACCGGCAAACCCGTAGTAGCCGCGCTGGAGTTCGAGGTCGGTATTGCAAATGCCGGCTAGCAGGAGGCGCAGCAGGGCGAAGCCGGGCAGACGTTGTGGGAGCGGCAGATCGCGGACGGTGACCCGGCCGTTTTCCACGTAAACTGCCAGCATTCCCCTATCATACCGGGTGGCAAGGCTTTGTGGGCTGGACCAGGGGAATCTGAACTTAAGTGCGCCTGCTTTACAGATCGAAGGCTGGCTTCAAAATGGATAACTAAACCGTTTTTCACTAATTCTATAGGAGTTATTACTCTCAATACCCTCATATAGGGGTAATAGATAACCCGCATCATTGCATAAGGCACCTCCTGTATTTCCCATTGAAGTAGCTTAGTAGTTCTGGTAAATCTATACTATGCCCGTGAAAAGGTACCCCTTCAGCACTTCCATTACATCGGCTCACTCGCGTACGTCGGCTCGCTCGCGCGGCCTGCGTGAGGAGTTGGAACATTTGCACGCCCGCCGCATGGCGATTGCCACCCTCATCGAGTCGCTGGAGGATTACGACCGGTTCCGGGTGAGGCGTTTCGAGGACAGCCGGCTGAGAACAGCTTGAAGGATCGTTACTTTTTCAAGATGGTCTGAATCCTGGCGGAGAGGCCGGGTTCGGATAGGGCGCCGGGGTGATACATGCGAACAATTCCCGCGGCGTCGATCAGCACCAAGGTGGGTGTAGTGCTGGAGCCATAGGCCACAAAGTTCGCAGCGGACAGCGGCGCCGCAACATCCGCCAGTTCCGAATAGTATTGACGACGCACCTGGTCAATGTAATTTTTCTCGACTTGGGGTGTGGCGTCGGCGCCTTTGGCAGCATATCCGTAGTACCGAGTCGGCGCGACGATCACCAGTCCTTGCGGTTCAAAGGTCTTGCGAATGCGGGCGAGGATCGCAACTTCGGCTTTGCAATCACCGCACCAGTGGGCCCAAAAGAAGAGCAGAACGGGCCGGCCGCGGAGCGCGGCGAGCGAAACTGGCCGGGCGCCAACCCAGTCGGCAACCTCGAGCGGCGGCGCGGGCTTGCCTTCCAGGCTCAAGAGATTCACATTCTTGCGGATACGCTCGGTGAGCGAGGTGCCCGAGAAGAGCTTGAGCTCGAGGCGCAGAAACTCGAGGGCTTCAGGCCGTTCGCCGCGCGCGGCGAGCACTTGGGCGTGAACTTCGATGGAAGCGCCGACGGCCGTGGGCAGCCAGGAATCGGCATCGAGCTTGCGGGTTTCGAGGAGCTGGTCGGCGAGGCCGCGGGTTTCGGTAGCGTAAGAATCTGCGCGGTCGAATTGCCTGGCATCGAGGGAGCCGCGCGCCAGCCAGGAAAGCGCCGCGGCCAATTCCGGAGTGGCGCCCTGCCGCGCCTGATAAACACGCACTGCATGATCGGCGGCCGCGAAATCGTGGGCGGCGACGAGGGCCCGAACATCGTTGACCACCGATGCGAACAGGAAGAGAGCCGGCACCATGGATTCGAAGCTTAGAGGAGCGAACTGACGTACTGGGTCAGCTTGGGGTCGGTCCAGTCGGCCGCTTCGGCGATTTTCAGCAGCACCTTTCCTTGGGAATCGATGATGTAGGTTTCGGGGTACATGAACGTGCCGTAGTCTTCGTGAACCTTGAGGTCGCGCGCGGTGAGGAAACCGGGCGAGTACTTCTGGAGAAAAGCGCGATAGGCCTTGTCGTTCTGGTCGACGCTGATCCCCAGCACTACAACGCCCTTTGGCGCGAAGTCCTCGGCGAACCTGGTAAGCGACGGGGTTTCTTCGATGCAGGGACCGCACCAGGAGGCCCAGAAGTTCAAGACGAGAAGCTTGCCTCCGAAATTGGGAACCGACACCGCACGGCCGTTATCGGCGGTGATGGTGAATTGCGGCGCCTGATCACCGGCAACCACGACGCGTTCGTGGATGGCCAGGTATATTACGTACACAAAGGCAGCCAGGAGCACGCCGATGGTGACTCTGAGAAGCCGGTCAGTTTTGACGCTCTGCATGGGGGAAACTATAATCTTATTGTATCTCCGCCGGGGCCTGTAGCGTCCAAGAAGGGGCCTCACAGATCATGCTGATCACCCGCAAGGTCGAATTTTCCGCATCGCACGTTTGCCGGCTTGCGCAACTATCGGAGCAGGAGAACCGCGAATTGTTCGGATTGGCGGCGAATCCGCACGGCCACGGCCACAACTACGTGCTGGAAGTGAGCCTGGAGGGCGAACCCCACGCGGTGACCGGTATGGTGATGGATCTCAAGGAGTTGAAGGAGATCCTGATGCGCCAGGTGGTGGAACCCTACGACCACCGGTTTCTGAATTACGAGGTGCCGCCCTTCGACCATGTGGTGCCCACCACCGAGAACATCGCACGCGACATCTGGCAGCGCCTGGAGCCCCACTTGACGGACAGCCGAC
>Ga0187884_10001352_pt1 | contig 22648 bp, 18 predicted proteins | sample June2016WEW_20_4_FD_132983 | JGI IMG/M metagenome (GOLD analysis project Ga0187884, IMG submission 132983) | Peatland microbial communities from SPRUCE experiment site at the Marcell Experimental Forest, Minnesota, USA - June2016WEW_20_40 | ecosystem: Environmental > Terrestrial > Soil >...
AGTGGCTTGTATTCTCCTCCTCGAGAGGAGACAGGAACCGGTTCCTCGCAGCCCCGGCGCAATCGCCGGCAGTTACGTTTTGAGATTGCTTCCATTCCGGCAGCCCGCGTTTGATAACTTATCGCAAAACAAACTCGCAACATCAAGTCCGCCGAATTCGCGCCACTCGCGTTAGCATCGGTTGAAGGAAGCCGGTCAAGGAAGCCGGTCCGGTCAAGGAAGCCGGTCAGCCTGGTCAAGGAAGCCGGTCAGCCTGAACTGAGCGATTTATGCCGCCACTTCGACGTAGTCTACAGACGTATGTGGTTCCGGGATCTGCTCGCCCACCTCGCGCATGGCCTCGAAGTGTGCAATCAGAGCATCCTGAAAGTTCCGGCGGGTCTCTTCCTCGGTATCGCCTGCCGCCGCACATCCGGGAACGTCCGGCGAATACGCCGAGTAGCCCGTCCCGGTTTGTTCGATGACCACTGGATAGCGTCTCGCGCTCATTTCAGTCCCGCCTTCTTGAGTATAGCGTTCAGCGTGACTGGCACTACGTTCACCAGGTCTTCGGCCGCGTGAAAATGCAGGTTGCCTGTGGGGCAGGATGGAATCCTGCGCGGCGGTTGCCAACCGCCGCGCGGTCCGATTCCCAATCGGACCGCAGCTTGTGAAGCTGCCCCACAAACAACGACCTCACGCGCCGGCACGACTGTTGCGGACCAGCGTGGCTCACTCCCCCGTCGTCATCACCCGCACGTCCCCTTTGCCCCACACCGTCTGGCGGCCGACGCCGGTCCAGCGGGCGGCGCGCAGCCAGGGCAGGAACTCGCCCAGGTCGCCAGCGTATTCGACAACGCCAGTGAAGCCTCCCAGCGGGTGCGATTGGCCGGTGCGACTGGAGCGGCGGCGGGCGCTGATCCAGTCGAGGTCGCTCGAAACCAACTGCACCGCGCGCGCGCGTGCGCCGAGACCGCAGAAATCGACTGCCAGCGGCCCCGCGCCGTAAAGCGCCCGCAGCGTCGAGATGCGATCCCGCAGCCTGGCGAAGAGCACACCGAACTCCGGGCCGGCGTCCGCCACAGTGTCAGGTCCGTTGCCGCCCTTCAATTCGGTGGGCGTCAGGAAGTGCAAACGCACCTGGCGCACCGCTCGCTCGGCTGGCTCGGGGTCGAGGCTGATTACCGATGGCGGACCGGGCCGCGCCGCCATCTCCCAAGCCGATTCATCCAATCCCAGTTGCTCGACGCGGCTGATAACAGCGCGGCCCCGGCCGGGCCCCAGCCCCGTTTCGCCCAGCCGTTCAAAGGTCGCCCGGATCGTCCCCATCAGCTCCGGCCGGCAATCGAAAACGTGCATGTCGAAGTGGAAGGCTTCGCCGGGCGCGATCTCCCGGCCGTCCACCGCGGCCGTGCGGAGCACAAAGGGGCGCGGCCAGTCTCTCAACCCGCTAGGGCGACCGCCGGCGCGCCCTGGCTCGAACAGGCGTGCATACACTTCGCTCGAGGCTGTCTGCCGCAGCAGCAGCCCAAACGCGCCGCGCACCATGTTTCCGCTTTCGCCCGCCGGAAAATGCAGCCTGCCGAGTGCCTGGAAATTCGAGCGAAGCCGGTAGAACTCGAATGTATTCACGAGATTGAAACCGCAGCGGGAAGCCCGCCCGTTGTATAATGGTAGGGCATTTGGCTCTTGATTTCCGCTCTGAGGCACAAGAAGGGGTTGCGTGAGTCGATCCGCGTACCCCTTTTTTTGTTATGGGGAGCCGTCGGCGGCCAAATGGAATTTGAGCTGAGTTAAAGAAGGAATAGGCACGATGAAAGAAAAAGGCACAGTGAAGTGGTTCAACGCAGCCAAGGGCTACGGTTTTATCCAGAGGGAGAACGGAGAGGACGTGTTCGTACACTTCTCCGCCATCCAGTCGCAGGGGTACCGCACGCTGGATGAAGGCGCGAAAGTGGAGTTCGAGGTAACCAAGGGCCCGAAGGGGCTGCAGGCGACCAACGTCGCTTTGACCTAACGGAATTCCGGCGGACCGGCCGCCCCGCAGCGGCCGGTTCCCGCATCCGATCCCAAAACTGGAGGTTTATGAGCAAGGAAGACTGCATTGAGGTCACCGGCACGGTATTGGAAAAGTTCCCCAGCGGGCTGTTCAGCGTCCAGCTCGAACACGAACGCGTCGTACTGGCGCACCTGGCCGGCAGGTTACGGCGAAACCGCATCCGCGTTCTAGCCGGCGACAAGGTCACTTTGGAATTGTCCCCCTACGACTTGACCAAGGGACGGATCACATTCCGCCACCGCTGAATTCTCTTAGCCCCCACCCACTTCCTCCGAAAGGTACCTTCCGTGCGAAACGGCACATACGGCGCACGATGCAGCGTGGTAATAGTCGAGTAGTATCCAATCGATCACCGCTTTGGGAGAGTTCTTTCATGAGCTGCGAAGGGGCCGGTAACTCATTCGATCAGCAGCTCAACGGACCAGCATGAAAGATCCAAACGAGTCCGGAGAGCGCCCGCGGAGCCGCGTCGCCAGATCCGCCGCCGCTACAATCAAGCCGGAGGGTGCCGTGGACAAGCCAAGAGGCCCACAAGGCCGTTCCCGCAAGCAGGCCGCCGAGGCGGCTGGAGACCTCATCACCGTGCTGTCCCGCAAGGTGGTCGGCCAGCCTGACGCCACGCGACTGATCGTTCCCTACGTGCAGATGTTCCAGGCCGGCCTGGCGCCGGAAGGCCGTCCCGTGGGCGTCTTCCTGCTGCTCGGGCCCACCGGCACCGGCAAGACCAAAACCGTCGAAGCTCTGGCCGACACGCTGCACGGCTCGGAAAAGAACATGCTCAAGGTGGACTGCGGCGAGTTCCAGCTCGAGCATGAAGTCGCCAAGCTGATCGGCGCGCCTCCCGGCTACCTGGGCCATCGGGAGACGCAGCCGATGCTCACCCAGCAGCGCCTCAACGCGAGCACCAGTGAGCAGTGCGAGCTATCGCTGGTCTTGTTCGACGAAATCGAAAAAGCCGCCCCCTCGCTCACGCGCCTGCTGCTGGGCGTGCTCGATAAGGGCATTCTCAGGTTGGGCGACAATACGTCGGTGAATTTCGAGAAGAGCCTGGTCTTCCTCACCAGCAATTTGGGATCGCGTGAAATGCTGCGCGAGATCCACCCCGATTTCGGCTTCCAGTCGGCTGGCGCCGGCCCGCGGCCCGATCTCACCGGTAAGCTGCGCAGCATCGGAATGGTGGCCGTCCGCAAGCGCTTTTCGCCCGAATTCCTCAACCGCGTGGATTGCATCATCACCTATCAGCCGCTCTCGCTGGAGGCGCTCTCGACGATTCTCGATCAACAGATCGCGGATCTGCAGAACCACGTCAACACGCGGCTGGGGGAGCGCTCGTTCACGCTCGAAGTGCCGCTCGAGACGCGCCAGTTTCTGCTCGAAAGAGGCACCAGCGCAGAGTATGGCGCGCGCGAGCTGAAACGAACCATCCACCGTTACCTGACTCAGCCGCTAGCCACCCTGGTCGCCACGAACCAGGTGCCGCCCCGGGCGCGCGTGCTGGCCGGGGTTGCGGATAGCCGCGAGGCGCTCGAAATCTCCGCGCTGCGCGGCGCCGGCGTGGCGGAGCCGGCGTCCCAGCCCACCGTGCTCCTGGTCGACGACAACCGCGACCTGCTGCGCTTCCTCGAGCGGCTGATGGCCGACGCCGGCTGGAACCTGGTCACCGCCGAAAGCGCCGCCGAAGCCAAGCGCGCCTTCGAGGAGCACACTCCCGACGCCGTATTGCTCGACTACATGCTGCCCGATGGCAACGGCGTGGAACTGGGCGTCGAGTTCCTGCGCGCGGTCCCGCACATACTTGCCATCGTGATGACCGGCACCATTCTGCCGCAGGAGGAGGAGGCGCTGTGCGAGGAACACAATTTCCCCGTTCTCCGCAAGCCATTCCTGGCGTCCGATTTGATGAACCAGATCCGCAGCCGCCTGTCGTCCGGGGGCGGCGCCTTCCACACCGCCTAAACCGCGAGGTGGTACGGGCGACGCGTTTGTCCCTGCCAGACGCGACCATGAGGAAGGCCACTTGAGATGCGCGCCGTTTACCCCCGGTACTCTTCCGAGCTCCAACACGAATCGTCCGTTGAAGACCAGACCCGAAAGTACCGCGGTTTATTTTGTATCAGCTCCTAGAGAGTCGCGCCGGACCACCGTTCCATGTCAAAGGCGACTCGTCGAAAGCAACCTCGCTGACGCGGGATGACGGTCTGCACTCGCTGCTACGTAGGTGACATCTCCGCGGCAAGCTCGTCAACAGGCGGTAATCGTGATGGATGTGCAACGGCCATGTCCACTGATAGCAATCGCTGGTTAACGACCGTCAGTATGGTAAGCCGAAGAGGTCAGGAGGAGACTTGATACGAAAGGGCTTCTTAATAATCCTGAAACCCGAAAATGGGCCAGGGGGTATGCCAAACGATGAACCCTTCACCACACTCGAACAGTCACGCGGCGCCACGTTCCTTAACATGTCAAGCGAAGTGGACACCGCCGGCATGGCTCCTTGAAGTAGCGTCCGCCGATGATGGCTTGATCGCCGACCTAATCGACACCTTCAAAACGGCTACTGAAACCAGCCTCCAGCAAATGGGTACAGCCCTCGCGACAGTTGATGTTCCGAGACTCCACACCGAAGCCCATAAAATTAAGGGCAGTGCCAAGCAGGTTGGCGCTAACGCTCTGGCTGACGTTTGTCAAGCACTTGAGCTTGCGTCCAGTCTGACGCCGGTGCCGCGCCTTGTTGAACTAGTGGATCGCTGTCAAGAGCTGTTCAGCGAAACAGTGAGTGCGATGACCGCGTATTCCAACGATGACAAAACCGGGGGCCATGCAGCGCCGGCTGCTTAGCTGAGGTGAATGAGTGTTTCTTGGCGGTGTAGGCCGCGTGAATAGCGTTGATACGATATGCTCACAGGACCAATGATCGTGCTGCTGGTGATTGTCAGCCTTCTGCTTTTGGGAGGGCTTTGGCTTACCATTCTGTGGTGCCGCGCCGAGGGTCGAAGACGGGTGCTGCGTGCGACGCTGGATTCGGTGCCGAATGGAATTGTTGCCTTCGATACTGCCGGACGGATCGTTGCCTATAACAGCAAATTCGCTCAAATGTGGTCTATTCCCGGCTCCGCTGCGCTTCCGCGTGATAAGGCGCTTACCCATATTCTGCCCCAGCTCAAAAATCCGGTGGCCTTCCTCTCGATGGTTAACCAGGGCGATCGAGACGCGAAGGCACGCACCGACGATGAACTCGAACTACAGGACGGCCGCGTGTTCAATCGGCACTCTGAGCCGCAGCTAAATCATGGAGAGATTGTCGGACGGGTGTCGGAATTTCAGGACGTCACGGCGAGCCGCAAACTGCGAATCTTGGTGGAACAGCAACGGCACGACCTAGATGCCCTGATGAATCAGTTGCCGCACCCAATCTATTTCAAGGATTGCGAAGGGCATTTCACGCTGAGCAACAGGGCCCACGCAGAGCTCTTCGGGCTCAGCGATCCCTCGCAGATGGTTGGCAAGACCGACTTCGATTTTTTCAGCACAGAACATGCGCAACAAGCTTACGACGATGAGCAGTACCTCATACATGAGCGCGCAGCGGTGGTGTCCAAAGAGGAGAAGGAAACCTGGCCGGACGGCCATGAGACCTGGGTGCTGACGACCAAGCTGCCGTTGCGCGACCCGAACGGGGGAATCATCGGCACGTTTGGCCTCTCGCGGGATATCACTGACCGGAAGCGCATGGAACGGGAGCTCCTTGCCGCGAAGAATATGGCGGACAAGGCAACTCAGGCCAAGGGTGAGTTCCTGGCCAACATGAGCCACGAGATCCGCACGCCGATGAACGGCGTGATCGGGATGACGGGGCTGTTGTTGGATACGGAGCTGTCGCCGGAACAACGCGAGTACGCGGAGATAGTGCGCCGGTCGGGCGAGTGCCTGCTGAGCGTGATCAACGACGTTTTAGACTTCTCGAAGATCGAAGCGGGACGGTTGGCGTTCGAATCGTTCGCGTTCGACCTGCGGCTGGTGATCGAAGAAGTCGATGAAATGCTGGCGCCGAGAATCGAGGACCGCAATCTCGACGTGGTGTTGGAGTATCCGCCGGATGTGCCACGGCATTTCATTGGAGACGCGGGGCGAATCCGCCAGGTGGTGACTAACCTGGTAGGCAATGCTGTGAAGTTCACGCCGGAAGGCCACGTGCTGATCACGGTGAACTGTGAATCGCACGACGGGGAGAAGGCCCAAATCCGAGTTGCGGTTGAGGATACCGGTCCGGGAATTCCGGCGGAGAAGATGGGCGCACTGTTCGAGAAGTTCAGCCAAGTGGATGCCTCGACCACGCGGAAGGTCGGCGGAACGGGGCTGGGGCTGGCGATTTCCAAGCAACTGGTGAACCTGATGGGCGGCGAGGTGGGAGTGACCAGCCGGTTGGGCAAGGGCTCCGTCTTCTGGTTTTCCTTGCCTTTGCAACTGGATGCGCAGCCGCACGCGGGACCGGCGCCGGCCGCCGATCTGCGGGGCTTGCGCGTGCTGATCGTGGACGACAACGACGTGAACCGGCGCATGCTGCACGAACATGTCAAAAGTTGGAACATGCGCAACGGCAGCTTTGCGGGAGCAAGGCAGGCGCTCCAGGCGCTGCGCGAGGCAAGGGCGGCGGGAGATCCGTACCAAGTGGTGTTGCTCGATTACCAGATGCCCGAGATGGATGGAGCGACGCTGGCGGCGGAGATCAAGGCGGACCCGCAGTTGAGCGATACGCTGCTGATTATGCTCACGTCGGTGGGCCGCTGGAGCGAAGTGCGGCACATGCAAGGAGCCAATATCGATGCCTGCCTGGTGAAGCCGGTGCGGCAATCGCAGTTGCAAAGCACGCTGGCGACGGCGTGGTCAAAGAAACTGCAGAGTGGATTTGCGACGCAGACGAAGGCATTGCAGGAGATTGCGACGCTGAAATCGCAGTTGGCCGGAATATTTGCCGGGATGCCGGTGCGGGTGTTGGTGGCGGAGGACAACGCAGTGAATCAGAAGGTGGCGGTGCGCATGCTTGAGCGGCTGGGACTGCGTCCAGACGTCGCTGGCAACGGGCGCGAGGCGGTGGAAATGTGCTCGTTGCTGCCGTATGCCCTGATCTTCATGGATTGCGAGATGCCGGAGATGGACGGCTACGCGGCGACGGCAGAGATTCGGAACCAGCAAGGGTCGGATGGGCGAGTGGCGATCGTCGCGATGACGGCAGACGCGATGGAGGGCTGCCGGGAGCGCTGCCTGGCGGCGGGGATGGACGACTACATCGCGAAGCCGGTGCGGCTGGGCGAAATGATCGAAGCTCTGAAGAAGTGGGTGCCGATGGCGCATCCCGCGTCAAGAGTCCATCCGGGGCGTGCCCTCCATCCAGTTCCATGACTCTTGGCCGGACCCCGCCGCTTGCGGATAACGCCGGGCGCAAGATTAGATTGGCCGCGCTGAGATCGCGCTTGGGCGGCACTGTAAAATCGATGGTGCCGGCAAACGGAGTCCGCTGCCCGGGAGAGAAGGTCTGCCTGGCGGCGGCCCGGACATAGAAACAGGCCTCTCTTCTCATCGGATGGCGCTACACGCGAGATTCAGTGAGCCACCAGCAGCCTTTTCAATCTCGCCACCAGTTCCATCGGGCTGAACGGCTTCACGACATAATCGTCCGCGCCCAGCGAGAACCCCCGCAGCACATCCTGGTCCTGGCCCCGCGCCGTCAGCATAAGGACACGCACCGGAATATCTTCTGCGCGGATGGCTGCCAGCACTTCGAAGCCGTCCATCACCGGCATGTTGACGTCTAACACCACGGCAGGAGGCCGGTGCACCCGGACCTCCTCGAGCGCCTCTGGCCCCGTGGTTGCCAGACGGCACTGCATGCCAACCTTCCGCAGCGCCGAGCGAACCACTGTCCGCACCGTGAGATCGTCGTCAGCGACGAGAATCTCGGCAGGGCCTGCCACTGTGGCCTCTTGCTGCGCAACCGGTGTCTCATCCTGGCTCGCCGTTGCAGCAGCAGATTCTGTCGCGGCCGTACGGGACAGCACGCAGCTCAACCGCATCAGCGCCTCTTCCGGCTGCCAGCCGTCGATCAAAAAGTCGCGCGCCCGCGCCTGCACACGCGGACTGAGGGCGAACAGCCGTTCTCGCGCGCCGATGAAAACCAGCGGCAGCCCCGGCGGCGGCACGAACTCAGGCGCCAGCCATCTCGTCTCCATCGTCCCCGGCCTCACATGCACCAGCACCACGTTGCATTCGCGGACGACCTCAGCGTCGGGCGCATAGTCCGCCTCGAACAACCTGGGTTTCGCTCCCACGCGCTCCAGAGCGCCGCACAGCAGTTCCGCGTCCACGTCCTCCAGTCCGACCAGCCCCACCCGCTTGCCCGCGAGGCCTTCTGCGATGGAATCCGGAATCTGCAGCTCCGCCACGGCTGCCGCCGGCTCGGCAAACGCGTGCACCAAATGCGTCAGTGCAACCCGCATGCGCGCGGGCGCCCAGGGCGACGTTCGCAGAATAACGTCCACCTCGCGTGCCCGGTCCGAGATTCTGGGAAACCCCAGGAGTCCGCCAGTCCCCGTCCACCGGTGAGCCAGCAGTGCGGCATGTTTCTCGTCGAATTCCTGGTCCAGGGCTGCGAGCAACTGGCGGCTCTGCAGGGCTCCTTCGGCGAGAAATGTGCGCCGCAGATCCTCCATCTCCGAATCCGGAATCGCAAGCGCCGCCGGCTCCGAAGACGGCTCTGGCTTCCGCTCGGAAGGCGGCTCGGCCGCCCGCACGGGAGGCGCGATCACCTTGGCTCCAAAATCCAGGTATTGGCGAACCTCCGTCAGCGTCTGCTTGTCAATGGGTTTGGTCAGGAAGCCGTCACAGCCTGCGTTGCGCGCACGCTCTTCATCGCCTTCCATGTCGCAGGCGGTCAACGCCAGCACCATCACGCCACGCAGCCGGTTATCCTGCTTGATCAGCCTGGTGAATTCCAGCCCGTCCATGCCGGGCAGCATGATATCCGCCAGGATCAGATCAGGCTTCCAGGAGCGGAGCGACGACAGCGCTTGTTCCGCTGTTGACGCCACTTGCACCTTGTAGCCTTCCGCCCGGAGTGCCGCAGCCGTCAGCTTCAGGCTGACGGGAGAATCCTCCACGATCAGGATGGTTTCACCCGGCATGCGAACAACCAGGGCGAGATTTCACTCTCGCACTAGCGCGATTGTAGCACCAACGTAAAACACATACTGAGCTGAGCCGCCTCTGGGGTGTGCTGCTTGGAAATGGAGGTCTTACCATACAGGCCAGAATCGCCCGAGTTCCGGGTACGTGGATGAACTCAGTATTGGGGGCGCCCTTACTGGGAATCCCGTTCCGTGCCGCCTGAGCGTCCCCATTCTCGTGGCACACCCAATTCCCTGGCCGCGTTCGCAACTGAATCTGAATGGAGTATAATCCCACCGGCGACATTTTTGGGAGGTAATTGTGATAATGAGATCCGTTTCTTTCCTGTTGGCTGCACTTTGGCTCGCCGCGGCGCCGGCTCGCGCTCAAACCACTGCCGACGCCGCAGCGGCTATTCCCCATCTTCAGAAGCACGGCACAGCGACCCAGTTGATCGTCGATGGCAAACCGTTTCTGATCCTGGCGGGAGAACTGCGCAACTCCAGCGGTTCGAGTCTCGAGTACCTGAAGCCGATTTGGCCGAAGCTCGAGGCGATGCACATCAACACCGTCCTGACCGCCGTCTATTGGGAACTATTGGAACCAAAGGAGGGCCAGTTCGATTTCACGCTGGTGGACGGCGCGATCCAGGCTGCGCGGGAAAACAACCTGCGTCTGGTGTTCCTGTGGTTCGGAAGTTGGAAGAATGGCGTTTCCAGCTACCCTCCCGCGTGGGTGAAAACCGATCAGAACCGGTTCCCGCGGGTCCAGGACAAAGACGGCAAGGGCCTGGAAACCCTCTCCACCCTCAGCACGGCGAACCGAGACGCCGATAGCCGCGCCTTTGCCGCGCTCATGCGGCACATTAAGCAAGTGGACACGCGCCACACGGTCATCATGATGCAGGTGGAGAACGAAGTGGGCGTTCTGGGCGACTCGCGGGACAGGTGCGAGGCGGCCAACAAGGCTTTCGAGGGACCGGTGCCAAAAGAGTTGCTGGACTATATCGCCAGCCACCGGGATAGTTTGCACCCGGATCTCAGCAAGGCCTGGGAAGCGGCTGGGTCCAAGACATCCGGGACCTGGGAACAGGTCTTTGGCAAGGCCGCGTACACCGATGAGATCTTCATGGCCTGGAACTATGCGAGCTATGTTGGCCGGGTGGCTGCGGCGGGCAAGGCCGAATACCCGCTGCCCATGTACGTGAACACCTGGTGCTCCATGCCCGCGCCGGGCCGGGGCCCCGGGACGTATCCCAGCGGCGGCCCCGAGCCCCAGGTGGGGAATATCTGGAAAGTGGGGGCGCCGGCGATCGATATCCGCGGGCCCGACCTCTACTCCCCGAATCAACCCGACTGGATCAAATGGTACCGGGCCAACGACACGGACAACCCGCTCTTCATCCCCGAGACCGATAGCACACGCGGCGCCTACCACCTTTTCTATGCCTTGGGGCAGCACGATGCCATGGGTTACGCGCCGTTTGCGGTCGACGAACTCATTTACGAGGCCAATCCGGGGACAAAGCCGGCGGACCTGCCGCTGGCGAAGAGCTACAATACCGCCGCGCAACTCGCCCCCCTGATCCTCGAGTATCAAGGCAAAGGCAAGATGGCCGGCGCGGTGGTAAGCGCGGACGATCCGCAGCAGAAGATCCAGTTAGGCGACTACGTCCTGACGGTGAGTTATCCGCGGAGCGGGCGCCCCTCGACGCGGCCCATGGCCACCGAGCCACCGAGCCCTGACGGCGCTATCATCATTTCCGTAGGACCGGATGAGTACATCATAGCCGGCAGTGGGCCGGCTACCGTTACATTCTCACCGAACACGCCCGGGGCTCCGATCGCCGGCGTCCTCTCCATCGAGGAGGGCTCCTTTGTGAACGGCCGGTGGGCTCCCGGACGCAGGTTGAACGGCGACGAGACCAGCCAGGGGAAATTCGTGCGGATTGACGGTGACGGAATCCCCAATGGCAGCATTCAGCGAGTGAAGCTCTATCGCTACCGCTGACGCCGCTTCGCGCGCCGTGAGACGTTCCTGGCAGATGCACGAACGCTGATCGTCTGGAAGGCCAGAGGCGGCGCGTGGTCGGTCGGCGGACGCACGCGCCACGGCGCAACCGGAAGAGGTCTGACCGGCTTCTTCCTGGACGCCGGCGTACCTCATGATGGAACGGATGAAAGAAACGGCTTCCACGAAGGCGGTTCGACGCACAATCCAAAGCTGCCAGTAATTCGAGACGGAGTTCTGGATACTACGCACGCCGCGACGGAATGAGGTAAAGATAATCAACGTCAAGCGCAACGGAGCGCTCTGACGCGGGTAAGATTGACTAGGGATGGAACGGAGTCGAGAAAAGGAGAACGGTCTCATGAATGCGAACGAATCAAGCCAGGGCGGATGGTCCCGGCGCGCGGCGGTGGCCGCCGGGCTGGCGCCGCTGGTGGTGGCACGCCATGTGTTGGGAGGCGCTGGCTACCAGGCCCCCAGCGATAAACTCAGGATCGCCTGCGTGGGCGTCGGCGGGGTGGGCCAGGACTATCTGACCGGCTGCAAGGAGGAGGAGATCGTCGCTCTTTGCGATCTCGATCGCGAACTCTGCGCGCCGGTGTTCCAGCTCTATCCCAGGGCCAGGGTCTACCAAGACTTCCGGCAGATGTTCGACAAGGAGGAGAAGAACTTCGACGCTCTGATCGTGGCCACGCCGGACCACTGGCATTCGCACCTGGTGCTGGCGGGGCTGGCGATGAACAAGCACATTTACTGCGCCAAGCCGATCACGCGCACGATCGCCGAGGCGCGGAGGGTCAAGGCAGCGGTGTTGGCCTCCAAGGTCACCACCAAGGCGAGCCTTCAGGATTCGCGCACGTCTCCCGCCCGGGCCAGCACGGAGTTGCTGTTGACGGGGGCCATCGGGCCGATACGGGAAGTGCACTTCTGGACCGGCACGCACAGCCCCAGCGGGTTGGCCAGACCGGCGGAGGCACAGGCGCCGCCGGCGGGGATGAACTGGGACCAGTGGTGCGGCCCCTCTCCCTTGCGGCCGTACCATAAGACTTATCATTACGGCAACTGGCGCCCGTGGTGGGATTTCGGCACCGGCAACCTGGGCGACGTGGCTTGCCACGCGCTGCACGTGTTTCATGAGGAACTGGAGATGGGGGCGCCGGACTGGGTGGCGGCCGACGCTTGCCAGGCTTTCTCCCTGGCGGGGGTGGTCGAGAACAGCGAGTGCGCGAGCATTTGTAACTACGTGCAGTGGCACTTTCCGGCGCGCGGGAAACACCCGGAGATGATGGCGTACTTCTACGATGGGGGCCTGCAGCCGCCGCGGCCGTTGAGCATGCCGGCCAGGATGGGGATGCCGGGCAGGGGCATGATGTTCGTGGGCGATAACGGCGTACAGGTTTCCGCGTTCTATGGGGGCAGTCCATCGCTGCCGGACCACACGGGGCCCCGGACGGGCCAACGGTTTCAAGGTCTGCCCGGCGGCTGGCTTCTGCCGGAGAGCCGATTCAAGGACTTCCCGCAGCCGGAACCGTACTTACCGCGGTGCGAGAGGGGGGATCATTACGCCGAGTGGATACGGGCATGCAAAGCCGGCAAGAAGTCGATCACGCCCGTCGAGTTCGCCAGCGACCTCACGGAATTCGCCCTGCTCGGGACCGCGACGTTGCGCCGTTACAGCACGCCCGGGGCGCGTGGAGCGGGTTGGGGGCAAGGTGGCCGGTCGGACTCCGCGGTGGTGTGGATTCCCGCTTCGAACGACGGCCATGTGCATGACCCGGCGGCGCGCCCTCCGGTGAACGCCGGCACCGGAGGAGTGTACTGGCGAAGTTCCAAAGTCCTCCTTTGGGACTCGAAGGCGATGAGATTCACCGACGACGAGGTGGCCAACGGCCTGGTTGACACGCCCTACCGCAAGGAGTGGGACTACAAGGTTTAACCAGTTTACCGGCACGCAGCTTAAAGCTACAATACGTGCAGCACCTGCCGAAGTGCCAAGGGTTCCGGCAGGGTCTTGCCTGCGCGTCGTTTTCGGGCAGGAACCGCGTTGAGAATCGGAAAGGAGCAGTCTCATGCAAAGAAGGTGCTTCCTGAGGTCGCTCGCCGCAGCTCCGGCTGCCGGTCTGATTCACGTCCCTCTCGTATTGCCCTGGGAGGCTGCCGCGCAGCAACGGGGTGGGATGGCTCCGGCCGAACCCTTCAAGCCCAGCGAAGGGGCCAACCATCCGATCGGCGAAGGGAAGGGGATCTACCCAGGCAGGGTGGTGTGGGTACGCGACGCGACCTCGACCAGTTGGGACGGCGTGACGGGGCACTGGTGGGATGACGCGTACACCAACCAAAAAGTGGTCCGCGGCATGACTTCCCAGCTTCTCCGGAGCCTGGCCGGAAGGAATAACGAAACGCAGGCATGGGATGCGCTGTTCCGGAGTTTCAACGACAGTCACAAGCTGGGGAGTTCCGGATATCGCCCCGGGGAGCGGATCGCGATCAAGATTAATTGCAACCAGGACCGGTCGCCGGAGTGGGGCGCGATGGCTTCTCTCCCCGGCGGCGCGCCTTCCGGAGCGGCTCGCGGCGGATGGCCTCCCAGGGGGCCCCTGAATGGCTTGCCGAGCCCTCACGCCGTCGTCGCCCTGGTAACTGAATTGATCGAAAACGCCGGTGTGCGGGGCGAAGACATCATGATCTACGATGTCACCGGCACGCGTAACGTAGGTCAGCCGATCCACAATCGGATCCGGGCGAATGCCAATCCTGAATTCCAGGCGGTGAAGTTCCTGGTTGGCGCCGACTACAGCCTGGGCGACCGGTTGTCACCCACGCCGGACATGGCGAACCCCATCCGGTTCGCCAAGCAAGAACTGCCCGTTGGCTATCTTGCGCAGCAGGTGACCTCGGCAAAGTACCTGATCAACATGGCGCTCCTGCGTCCCCACGGAATGGCCGGGGTCACCTTGACCGCCAAGAACCACTTCGGCTCCATCCACTTTCCGAACGATGGCGGCTGGTCCCCAAGGGCCCTGCACGGCAGCGTTCTGCGGACTCAGGCCACGGGTTCCTACAATGCCTTAGTGGATCTGATCGGGCACCGTCACCTCGGCGGCAAAACCATGCTTTATGTTCTAGACGGTCTATACACTGCCGAGCACAATGAAGGCAACGTCTTCCGATGGGCCTCCTTCAACGACCATTGGGCTTCCAGTATGCTCATGTCGCAGGACCCGGTGGCGATCGACTCCGTGGCGTTGGACCTACTCGCCAGCGAGCCCCGCGCTACCGAGGTCCGCGGCAACGCGGACAATTACCTCCACGAAGCTGCGCTGGCGGCGAAGCCCCCGTCGGGCACGGTTTACGACCCTTGCGGCTGCGGAAAGTTGGCCAGCCTCGGCGTGCATGAGCACTGGGATAATGCGACCAGCCGGAAGTATTCGCGTAATCTTGGCAGGCAGGAAGGCATCGAGCTGATCGCCTCGGTTTAGCCCGCTTCGGCGTTGTCCCGGCACCGCCGCCATGTTGCTGAGGCCGTGCTTCAAGGCGGTGCGCGGCAAAGTCGATTAACGAAATCTTTGGTCAAGAACTGAAACGGGCGCCCTGTGCGAAACACAGTGCTACCGTGTATCCTTGTGGGTTGGTCAAGCTCGAAGGCATCTTCGCGCCGCTGCTGGTCCCGCTCGATGAGCAGGGCCGGATCAACGAACCGGAACTGCGCCGTTTTGTTTCCTGGCTGATCGAGCGCGGGGTGCACGGGCTTTACCCGAATGGTTCGACGGGAGAGTTCACCCGCTTCACGCCGGAGGAGCGGCGGCGGATAGTGCAGGTGGTGACGGACGAAGCGGGCGGCCGCGTTCCCGTCCTTGCCGGCGCCGCCGAGGCCAACGTCAAAGAGACCCTTGCCGCGTGCGAAACGTACGCCGGACTGGGGGCCCGCGCCGTCGCCATCGTGGCGCCGTTCTATTACAAGCTGACTCCGGAATCGGTTTACGCTTACTTCGCCGAAATCGCGCGGCACTCGCCCATCGATCTGACGCTGTACAACATTCCGATGTTCGCCAGCCCCATCGATGTCCCCACCATCCGGAGGCTGGCGGCCGAGTTTCCCCGCGTCATCGGCATCAAGGATTCCTCGGGCGACATGGCGTTCATGATGCGAATGATTGCCGCCGTGCGGCCGCTGCGTCCCGATTTTGTGTTTCTCACCGGGTGGGAAGCCGTGCTGGTCCCGATGCTGGCGATCGGGTGCGACGGGGGCACGCATGCCTCGAGCAACGCGGTGCCGGAAGTGACCCGCCGGATGTACGATCTCGCGCGAGCCGGCAATTTTGACGAGGCCATGAAATGGCAGTACCGCATCCTCGAACTGTTCGACGCCATGCTCTACCCGTTCGAGTTTCCCGACGGGTTCCGCGCCGCGGCCGAGCTGCGCGGCTTTCGTTTCGGCCGCGGACGGCAGCCCCAAACCATCGCCCAGCGCGCCGACCGCACCGCCCTGACGTCCGTTCTGCGGTGCATTCTGGCCGATTTCGAACTGGTCGACCGGCCCGCTTCCGGGTGCGCGCCGCGCATCCAGCAGATTGCCACCGATAAGGTGGAACAGGTGGTATTCGAAGTCATGCGCGAGTTAGAAAAGCGGGGTGTCTTCTGATTGAAGCCCTCGCCCTCATCGAGATCGGCGGTTGGTCGCCCGCCATGGTCGTGCTTGACGCCATGGAGAAATGCGCCGGCGTGCGGGTGCTGGAAACCGAGCTCAACGACAGTCCGGGCGTCTGCATGAAGCTGTACGGGCAACTCGGGGATGTCGAGTCCGCCGCGCGCGCCGCAGAGGAAACGGCCGGCGTCATGCAGACACCGATCATCGTGCATGTCATCCCGGGTCCATCGGAGCTGTCGCCCGCCGCCTACCAGGCCGGGGCGGATTTTAGTCCCCTCATCGAACAGGAAACCGTCCAGATACCAGAGAACGATATGAACGATCAATCCAGTTTTGCCGTGGGTCTCATCGAAACCCAGGGTTTCACCGCCGTCTTCGAGGCGGTCGACACCGCGTTGAAAACCGCCGCCGTAGAGGTGCTGGCCCGGGAAAAGCTCGGCGGCGGGTACATTACCGTGTTGATCAGGGGCGATGTAGCGGCGGTTACGGCGGCGGTGGACGCGGGCAAGGCGAAAGTGGAAGGCCTCGGGCGCCTCATCGCGGCGCACGTCATCCCCAGCCCCAGCAAAGGCGTGCTGTCACTATTGCCCAAATAGTATTTCAATTCCCGGGGGCTGTCTCATATCGCGAGTGCCCGCATTGACATATGCTCTGGGGTGGTTGACGAGCGATTCTAAATCCGGTACAGTTTGGCACGAATGTTCCGAAACCGGCAGGCTAGAGTATGCCCCCACCAGTAAGGAGAACGAACGATGTCTGACCGAAAGCAATCCCGCCGGCAGTTTTTCGGAGCTTCCGCCGGCGTTACCGCGGCCGTGGCCTCGGTGCTCGCCGATCCGCCGGACGCCGCTGCGCAGTCCGCTGGAGTCAAGAAGGCGGATCTTCCCGACCTGACGATCAAGGAAGTCAAAGTTTATGTCGCGGACCTTTCCGGCTTTCGCCGCCTGAACTCCAGCGAAACCGGCGAGATTCTTTCGGTTGTGACCAATAGCGGTCATGAAGGGAATTACACCATCGGGAACCGCGGACTAACGCCAAACTGGCTGGAATGGGCCAAGCCTGTCCTGCTGGGTAAGAACATCATCGATCTGCTGCCCACCATCACGGCCACTACCGGCACGAAGGAAACGTTTGGGTTCAGCGGCGGCCGCTCCGGAGGCCCCGGCGGTGGCCGCGGCTCCACGGCCGGTGCCGCGGCTCGGGGAGGAACTGGTGAGCGCGGTGCTACGGGTGGAGTTGGCGGCATGGCAGCGGTCAACCGCGGCGGCACGTGGCCCAACTACTACACTGCCGCGGCCGAAATCTGCATGTGGGACATCCTCGGCAAGGCTGTCGACCGCCCCATCTACAAACTCCTGGGCGGTTCCAAGGACCGCGTGATGGCCTACGCCAGCTCCCAGCACCTCGCTAATATCGAGGACTACATCCCCGACGTGCTCAGCGCCAAAGAGCAGGGTTATAAGGGATACAAGATCCACCCCGGAGGCGGGCAGCCGAGAAGCGGATTGGCGATTCCCGCGTATATCGGCCACATCGAGGAGATCAAGACCATCCGCAAAGCCGTGGGTGACGATTTCGTTTTAGCACACGATCCCGTGCAGCGCTACAATCTTTTCGAGGCCCTCAAAGTGGGCCGAGTGCTCGACGAGCTCGATTACGCGTGGTTCGAGGATCCCATCCCCTCGACCGATATTGAAGGCCTGGTGGAGCTGAACCGCGCACTCGATCTTCCGCTCCACATCGGCGAGTTCCTGTTCTCGATCTCCGATTTCGCCGAATATATCCGCCGTGGTGCGCTCGACGTGGCGCGGCTGATCGCCGATAACGTGGGCGGTATCAGCGGATCCATGCGGGTGGGCGCGTTGGCCGACGCCTTCAACCTGGAATGCACGCCGCACAACTGGGGCAATCCCACCGATCTCGCCGTGCATTTCCACCTCGAGCTCGCGATGCCCAATGCCTACTGGTTCGAGATGCCGCACCCCGCCACTGCGGTAGACCGGCCATACCAGGCTAAGTTCCGCGTCGATCAGGATGGTTATGTCCTGGCGCCGACTGAGCCGGGGCTCGGTTATCCGATCGATCACAATGCGCTTGACAAGATCATGAAGAGGATCGACCGTTAAGGCCGGAAGGAGAAACTCGATGGAGAATGATTCGCAAGCTCCCGGCAGGCGGGAATTTCTGCGGACTCTGGGCGGCAGCGCGCTCGGTCTGGCGCTGGCCGGCACGGGCTACTCCGCTGGGACGAAACCGATGCGCGGCGTCTTTCCCATCGGCCAGACGCCCGTCACCGAGTCCGACCAGCTCGATCTGGAATGCCTCCAGAACGAAGTCAAATTCTGCAACCGTTACAAGGTCCACGGCTTCGCCTGGCCGCAGATCGCCAGCGGCTGGACGACCCTTTCCGAAAAGGAAAGAAGGGACGGCGTCGAAGCCATTCTCGCTGCCGGCAAGGGCGGCCAGGCGGCGCTGGTGATCGGCGTGCAAGACAAGGAAGGCAACCTCGATAAATCGATCGCGTATGCCAAACACGCGGCCAGGAACGGCGCCGACGCCATCGTCTCCCTGCCTCCCGAGAAAGCCGATGACAAGGGGATGATCGAATACTACAAGACCATCGGCCAGGCCACGGACCTGCCGCTGTTCGTACAGAGCCGGGGCGATATGAGCGTAGACCTGATCGTCGAAATGGCCAGGCAGATTCCCACCATGAAATGCGTCAAGGATGAGGCCGGCAATCCTCTGGCCCGTGTAACGCAGATCCGCGAGCGCACCAACGACAAGCTGGCGGTGTTTTCCGGAAATGGCGTCCGCACCATGATCGACGAGATGCGCTTGGGCTTCTCGGGCCACTGCCCTACCACGGTGCTCTCCGATTTCTACGCCGCCGCATTCGATCTCTGGCATGCGGGCAAGCGGGCGGAGGCGTTCGACATGTTCGGCCGGATCCAGGCATTTAACAGCATTACCGGCGCCGGCGGCTATCTCATGGTCATGCGCGGCGTATTCAAGGAGAGCACAAAAACGCGCGCCATGAGCATGGGAGGCAGTGGAGCTGCGGGCAGGAGCGGCGGCGAGCGGCCCGCGGCGGGCCCGCTCGACGAGGCCACCAAGCAGGCTGTACGCGATGCCTGGGACGAGTTCATGAAGCCCTACCTGCGCGGGTAGCCCGGGTTAAGCCCGCTACTGTTCACTGAGGAGTTGGCATGCTCGTGCCCAATTCCAGCCGGCGGCGTATCGTAAGCGGGCCTCACACCCGCGCGCCCAGGAGAAAACGGAAAGCAAGCCGGGAACGCGCTGATTTGCCGGCGGTCTGCAAATTCCACTTGACAAAGTGTATACTGTACATGTACACTAGACGTGTAATGGCGCAGAGCCCTCGAATCCGCATCGATCCTGCCTCCGGCATTCCGGCCGTTCGCCAGATTGTAGACAGCCTGCGAGTTCTTTTGGTAGAGGGCCAGCTTGTTCCGGGAGCCACACTGCCTTCGGTCCGCAGAGTCGCTGTGGAATTGGGTGTTCATTTCAATACGGTGGCGGAAGCGTACCGGCAATTGGCGGCCGAAGGATGGCTGAACCTGAAGCACGGTCGCGGCGCGGTGGTAGTGCCGCGTGTCGCCCCTGCCGTTACCAATGGGGCTCGGAACGACGATCTCCGCAACCGGCTGCGCGGGTTGGTAGCACAACTGCGCGCCGAAGGCATTTCGGTCGATAGCATCGCAGACGAGTTGCGCGCCATGGCGAAGGTGGTGAAACGATCATGAGACTTGTTCTTTGTACCGTCTATATCTTCATGGGAGCGGTGTTGTTTGCACTTCCGAACATGACCCGCCGCGAGATACTCTTTGCGATTCCGGTTCCGCCGGATTTCCGCGAGAGCCCCGCGGGCCGGCACGCTATCCGGATGTTCCGCCTGGTCATCGCAGCCGTCGTTCTTACCGGAGCATGTGCGCTCCTGCTCGCCCCGGCCGGGCTCGCGAACGCGACGGCCGGCGCGATGCCGATCGCTATTGTGCTCGCCGGAGTTCTCGCCTTCTGGCGGCAGAATCGCGCATTGGCTGCGGCCGCCCAACAGTATACCCGCCCCCGCGAGGCGGAAATGACATCCGTGCCCGAGCGCTTACCATGGTATGCTTGGCTCGCGGCTGGCCCGTTTGCGATCCTGGCGGCTGCCGGCACATGGCTGTATCTCCACTGGGACCGCATTCCGGAGCGATTTCCGGTGCACTTCGACGCGGCGGGTCAGGCCAACCGATGGGCCGCGCGGACCACCAAAGGAGTCTACGGCCCCTTGTTCTTCGGTGCCGAGCTTTGCGCTTGGTTCTTGGTCATGGCGCTGGCCGGCTGGTTCGGCTCGCGGCGGTCGCGTTCCCGGTCCGTCATGCTGGGCGGCATGATCGCCGCCGAGTACCTGCTGGGCCTCGTGTTTGCGCTCATTGCCGTCCAGCCGCTGCTCGGAATTCCGGTTTGGGTGATCGTGCTCGCGCCGATGGCCATCCTGATTCCACTCATCATCGTGCTAACAAACAAGATGAGCGAACCCTGGGAAGCGATGGATCCGACGCCGAACGAGTGTTGGAAGGGCGATATCCTCTATTACAATCCAAACGATGCGGCGTTGTTCGTCGAGAAACGCGCCGGGTTGGGATACACCCTCAACTTCGCGAACCGCTGGTCCTGGGTGCTTCTTCTGAGCTTGGCGCTGGTGATTGCGTCCGCTCCGTTTGTCATAGCTTGAGGGTCCTACGGGTAGTGTGGGAGTTGGCGTGACTCCGAGAGGTGCTCAAGCCAAGTCCTGGCCGAAAACCACGCACGTTTTTTCGGTTTGTCAGGAGTCTGCTTTCCGGCCACTTTCGCGTGACGTTCCCGCCTGGCCACACTCTATACTCAATCCGGCCATGCAGGATATATCATAATTACGCGGCCGTGGGCGTGGCGAGCCGAGCCAGTGTTTCGAAGTAGAAGTGCCGGAAGTGCCCAACCAGAACACGTCCCTTTCTGGCGGGAAGACTCCTCGATGACTCCGCTCCCGAAGGGCGGACAGTGGGCCCGGGACCCAACGAGTTAAGCGGCCGTCAGAACGTGGCAATCGGGTTCACCGGCCCGCCCGTCGCGCCGGGCACCCGTAGCGGGTTCATGGTCAGCAGGAAAGTCCAGCGGCGGCGCCTGGCGGCAGCCTCGCTCAGCGCTTCCAGATCCGCGTTGTCGATCAGCGGCATTCCCATGGCCCTCAGCGCAATCTGATGAATGGGTTGGTTCACGCCTTCGACCCGTGAGGGCCGTACGTCCTGCACCACGTCGCTGCCGAGTACCGCCGCGCCACGCTCCCGCAGCCATTTCAGGCACGAAGCGTACAGTCCCGGCGCCGTCCGATTGAGATCCAGCGGGCCTTTCTCGCGTACGCGCACCCACCGTCCGGTGCGCACCAGCACGGCGTCCCCCGATCCCACGCTGAATCCGGCCTTCTTCTCCCAGGCTTCCAGGTCCTCCACGTAAATAGGTTCGTCGTCTCCCAGATAAGGAACGCTCTTCAGCTTCGGTATGTCGAACAGCACGCCGCGGGTGAGGATTCCGTCCTTCATCGACAGGACATCGTCTTTGCCCGCACCCCGGTCGGTGTAGCTCGACTGCGGATATCCGTTGTAGATCTGGCCCTTATAGTACAGGTGGCTGGGAGCATCGAGGTGGGTGGTGTTGTTGCCGTGATAGGAAACCGCGATGGTGTCCACCACGTACGCCGCCAGGTCGCGCGGCTCGGGCCCCGGAGGCCGGCTGGTCAGGGTCCAGGTGGCGCGGTTCGCCACACTTCGACCCTGCCCTTGTACTGCGGGGGGCATGCTGGCGGGCACCATGCCGGGCAGTGGCCCCCCGGTCGGACCTTCCTTGGGCAGATCGGCATCGAGCGCCATCGATACGCTGACGCCTTCACGCACCAGCGCGGCCGCGGCCTTGCGCTTCGCGGGGGTAATCAGGTTGATCGTCCCCGCCTGATCGTCCTTCCCCCATTTTCCCCAGTTGGAAAGTTCGCTCATCCACCGGTCCACATCCTCCTTGGTGAGATTACGGGGATACTTCTCACCTTCGGCAATGGCTTGGCTGGAGAGGGCGGCGTAACCGGCAGCCGCCAGCATGGTTCTTCTCGTGATTGCCTTCATGACGAAGTCCTCCTGCCCGTGATGCCCGCAGGCGGTCGCGTGATGGATCGCTTCCATCGCCGTTGGTCCGCGCGCCGCGCACGTCTTCGAGTGGCCGCCCACGTCTGATGGTCACGTTTCATAATATCGAAATCAGTTACGATAGTACGCGAAAATGGTGTCAATTTCGAAACGGTGGGCTGGCCGCTGGGCGGCAAGCGTGACTTGCGTGAACAGCAAGCTATGGAGCAATCTGACGATACGAGACCTCTCCATATTCTATGCATTCTTGCTGGCGGCCTACGCCGCTGCCCAGACTGGCGGCAAAGCGCCAGCACGGTTCGTCATTACCGATTTCGGAGCCATCGCGGATGCCAAGACGGTGAATACCAAAGCCATTCAGTCGGCCATCGACAAGTGCGCGGCTTCGGGCGGAGGCGTTGTGGTCGTCCCGAAAGGAACCTTCGTCAGCGGCGCTATCTTCCTGAAGCAAGGGGCGAACCTCTACGTCGAGAAGGACGGCGTTCTTAACCTGAAATCCGAAGTTGAGCGATAGTTCTCCTTTCCGAGGGGCACTGTAGCAAGGTCGTTCCGGCTCAGGTTTGGACGACGGAAGCCAACTTCGGCGAAGTTGGAAACTCACAGCTCAGGATG
>Ga0187884_10001359_pt1 | contig 22563 bp, 14 predicted proteins | sample June2016WEW_20_4_FD_132983 | JGI IMG/M metagenome (GOLD analysis project Ga0187884, IMG submission 132983) | Peatland microbial communities from SPRUCE experiment site at the Marcell Experimental Forest, Minnesota, USA - June2016WEW_20_40 | ecosystem: Environmental > Terrestrial > Soil >...
CTGCGCAGTTTGGCTCGGCCCACTCGCCGACCACAGCGGGCCGCCCGGCCGGCGTCAGCCGCCCGCAGCGGCGCCCAACGCGCCGGATCGCGCGCGCCGGTGCGTTAGCGCCGGATTTGGGACCTAGAAAGAGGCTTTGTAAAGGCGCGGGGCCTTTGCTACCCTATACCAGGAGGATCGAGTCTATGAAGCGATTGATCGCGGCCAGCCTGCTCGCCATCGTACTGGCGTTCACCGCCGGTCCCGCCGCCGCTGTTCACGACGAATACGACGACGGCCAATCGTATCCGCTGCGGGTGGCGGCATATCTGGTCTACCCGATCGGGTACGCGGCCGAATGGCTGATCTTCCGCCCCTTCCATTACCTCGTGTCGCGACCTTCCCTGGAGCCGGTCTTCGGCCACCGTCCACACGAGGAAGTCGGAAGCTATAGTTAACAGGGCCTCGGATAAGGCCCGGCGAGGCGCTCGCCCGCTTCAAGCGCCCAGCCGCTCAAGAGCGGCAAAACCCGCCATCAGTTTCTTGAACCCCGCGTGGTCGAAGCGAACGGTGAGCTTGGTGCGCTCACCGCTGCCTTCCACTGCACGGATTGTCCCCGCACCGAACTCGGCGTGGAAGACACGCTGGCCGACGGCGAAACCTTCGCCGGTGCCCACTGGCGGCCGCGGCCCGCGGGTGGCCGCGCGCCGGGGCACCGGCAGCTGTGAATACGAGTAGTCAACGGTCGGCTCGTCGTCCGCAGCCGGCGCCGGCACGTCAAGACGCAGCAACTCGTTGGGGACTTCGGCGAGAAAGCGTGACGGCTCGTTTCGCTGCGTACGCCCGAAGAGATGCCGTTGCTGCGCGTGCACCAAAAAGAGACGCCGGCGCGCGCGCGTGAAGCCCACGTAGCACAGCCGCCGTTCCTCTTCGACCGCCTCCGGATGCGCCAGCGACCGCTCGTGCGGGAAGAGACCCTCTTCCAAACCGATGATGACGACGACGGGGAACTCCAGGCCCTTCGAATTGTGCAGCGTCATCAACGTGACCCGATCCCGGGCCGCGGCGTAGGTGTCCACATCCGCAATGAGCGCGATCTGCTCGAGGAAGGCATGCAGGGACGGGTCCTCCGCCGTCGCATCGAATTGTTCGGTCGCGCTCAGCAGCTCCTTGATGTTCTCGACGCGGCCCTCGGCTTCCGCCGTGTGCTCCGCCTCCAGGCGCTCGATATAACCGCTATCCGCCAGTACCGCCCGTAAAACTTGCGTTACCGGCCCGCTGGCCGCCGCGCGCCAGCGTTCCAACATCCGACCGAACTCCGCCAGCCTCGCGGCCGCCGCGCGGGGCGCCCCGTGTCCACTCGCGTCGGCGATGACGGCACCCAGCGCCATACCCTTCTGCCTGCTGGCCTGTTCAATCACCTCGATGGTGGTCTTGCCGATTCCACGCGGCGGCACATTCACGATGCGCAACAGGCTAACGCTGTCGTCGGGGTTGGCGATCACCCGCAAGTACGCCAGCAGGTCCTTGACCTCTTTGCGGTCGTAGAACCGGGTGGAGCCGACGATGCTGTAGGCGACACGGTGGCGGACCAGCTCTTCCTCCACGGCACGCGACTGGGCATTGGTGCGATAGAAGACGGCCATATCGCCGGCGGCGTAGCCCTCGCGTCTGAGGTCGTCGATGCAGCGCAGCACGTAATGCGCCTCGGCCCGTTCGTCGAAGGCCGCGTGCAACGTGATCAGTCCACCCGTCTCGTTCATAGTCCACAGCGTCTTACCTTTGCGTCCGGCGTTGTGTCGGATGACGCTTCCGGCCGCAGCCAGAATGGCTTTGGTGGAGCGGTAGTTTTGTTCCAGCCGCAGCACCCGCGTGCCGGGAAAGTCGTGTTCGAAATCCAGGATGTTGCAGAGGTCGGCGCCGCGCCAGCGGTAGATGCATTGATCGTCGTCGCCGACCACGCAGACGTTGCGGTGCTCGGCACCGAGCAGCCGCAGCAGCTCGTACTGCACGCGGTTTGTGTCCTGATATTCGTCGACCATGAGATAACGGAACTGTTGCTGATAACGGGCTGCCACCTCCGCGTCGCCGCGCAACAACTCCACCGTGAGGAGCAGGAGGTCGCTGAAGTCCACGGCATTGTTGGCGAGCAGCAGGCGCTGATACGTGGCGTACGCCTCAGCCAGCATGGGCGATCGTCGATCGCCGGCGAGGGCGTCCGTGGGGCCGCGGCCCTCGTTCTTGGCCTGCTCGATCTCGCTCAACAGGCGGGAGGACGGGTACACCTCTTCATTGAGCTCGAGGCCGGCGAGGACGCGGCGCAGCAGACCGCGCTGATCGATCTCATCGTAGATCGTGAAGTCCTTTCGGCGCCCGATGCGCTCGGCGTGCCGGCGCAGGATACGCGCGCACAATGAGTGAAAAGTGGTCAGCCACAGCTTCGCGTCCGAGCCGATCAGCCGCTCGGTGCGGTCCCGCATTTCGCGCGCCGCCTTGTTGGTGAAGGTGACGGCACAGATGTGGTTCGGCTCGACGCCGTGATCGCAGACGAGGTGGGCGATGCGGTGCGTCAGCACGCGGGTCTTGCCGCTGCCGGCGCCGGCAAGTATCAGCAGCGGTCCATCGACGTGGAGCACGGCTTCGCGCTGCTGCGGATTCAGATCGGTCAGGTCGGAACGCATCGGGCGCGCCACTCTAACCGCAGCCGCCCCCGATGTGAAGATGCCGCCCGCGGCGATGCCGCCGCGGCGGCAAGCGAAGGGGCTGGTCCAGCCGCTCGTCCGCAACGACGGGGGTGCTAGGGTGGTGGCGGTCGGAGCCGCGCCATGCCAGCGAATCTGACACCGGAGTACCGCGCCGCCGCGCAACAATTCACCCGGGCCAAGACTCCTGCGGAGAAGCTGGCGGCCCTGCGGCTTATGCTCTCGCGCATTCCAAAGCATAAGGGGACGGACAAGCTCCAGGAGGACCTCAAGCGCCGCGGTGCTGCGCTTCTAATTCGTCTGCCAACTGGTTGAACTTGAGCGGATCAGGTTGCGTTCCGTCCCCGAATAGTCTAGCCACACGCGATCGTGGTCAGAAGTCGAAGGAGGCGTGGGGGCTGGGAGACGTGGTCTGAATGATTGCACTGAAGGCGTTGGTGTTGGGGATCGTCGAAGGGATCACCGAGTTCCTGCCGATCTCGTCGACCGGACATCTCATCGTAGCGTCGTACATCATCGATTATCCGGAAGCCTCGCGCGAGACTTTCGAGATCTTCATCCAGTTGGGCGCCATCCTGGCGGTGGTCTGGCATTACTGGAAGCCGCTGCTCAGCTTGGTCGAGAGGGCGCCGGCAGAGGAGGAGTCACGGAACCTGATCGGGAAGGTGCTGCTTGCCTTTCTGCCTGCGGCAATCGTGGGCTTCCTGTTCCACCACCTCATCGAGGAGTATCTCTTCAGTCCGACGGTGGTAGCGACTACGCTGATTGTCGGCGGCGTCATCATCATTTTCGTCGAGCGCCGCTCGCTGCATTTTGAAGTGCGTGACATCGGCAACACGCGCTGGAGGCAGGCTCTCTGGGTGGGGCTGGCGCAGGTGCTGTCGATGATTCCCGGCGTGTCGCGTTCCGGCGCCACCATCATCAGCGGCATGCTTGTGGGCCTGGACCGTCCCACATCGACGCAGTTCTCGTTTTATCTGTGCATCCCCACGATGTTCGCCGCCAGCCTGTATAGCCTGTTCAAGGCGCGCCATCTGCTGACCATCCATGATGCCATTCCGCTCGGCATCGGCTTCGTCGCCGCCTTCGTGTCCGGGCTGATCGTGGTGCGTGCCTTCATTCATTTCGTGCAACGCCACAAGTTCACCGGCTTCGGCTACTACAGAATTCTCGCCGGCCTGGCGATCCTGTTTCTGCTCGGTTGACGGGTTGGCGCGGGTTCCCTATGGTCGGCGTTTCGTGAGAACGCATGGACCTGCGCCAACAACTGTTCGCCGTCAAGAGTGTCAAGCTCTTCGAAGAGGAGATGGCCGGCGAGAACCGCCTGCGCCGTGTGCTGGGGCCGGTGACGCTGACCGCGTTAGGCATCGGTGCGATCATTGGGGCCGGCATTTTCGTTTTGACGGGGTTAGCGGCCAACGTTTACGCCGGCCCAGGACTGACCCTCTCGTTTGTGGTCGCAGGAATCGGTTGCGGTCTCGCGGCTCTCTGCTACGCCGAGTTCGCCTCGACGGTGCCGGTCGCTGGAAGCGCGTACACCTACGCCTACGCCACCTTGGGTGAGCTGCTTGCCTGGATCATCGGCTGGGACCTTCTGCTCGAATACGCCGTCGCCTCGAGCACGGTGGCGCACGGCTGGTCACATTATCTCTTCTCGTTTCTGCAATTGTTCGGCATTCAGCTGCCCGCGCATTGGATTGCGGCGCCGTTCGATTTCGATCCGCAGACGCATGGCTGGATGCAAACCGGCTCGTACTGCAACCTCCCGGCGGCACTGGTGGTGTTGGGCATCACGGTCATTCTCGTCGTCGGCATCCGCGAAAGCGCTCGTTTCAACGCGGCGATGGTGCTGCTCAAACTGGTGGTGGTCGGGTTCGTGATCGTGGTCGGCGCCTTCTATATTCGTCCCGAGAACTGGCACCCGTATCTGCCATACGGCGTCAGCGGCGTATTCCGCGGCGCGGCGTACATCTTTTTCGCCTATATCGGCTTCGATTCGGTCTCGACGCAGGCTGAGGAAGCGCGCAACCCTCAACGTGATGTGCCGATCGGGATCATCGCTTCGCTCTTGATCTGCACCGTCCTCTACATTCTGGTGGCCGCCGTGCTCACCGGCATGGTGCCATACAATGAGATCGATTTGAACGCTCCCGTGGCGCAAGCCTTCGGCGCGCGCGGGCTGCCGGTCGCGATGTTCCTGATCTCGCTCGGTGCAGTCGTCGGCATCACCAGCGTGTTGCTCGTGCTGCTGCTCAGCCAGGCGCGCATCCTGCTGGCCATGGCGCGGGATGGGCTGATCTCATATCGCTTCTTCGGCGCCGTCCACCCACGCTTCCGCACGCCGTACAAGGCCAGCATCCTCACCGGGGTGCTCGTGGCTTCGGTCGCCGCCCTCTTCCCGCTCAAGATCCTCGCCGACCTGGTCAACATCGGCACGTTGATGGCCTTCGTCATCGTCTGCGTCGCGGTGCTGGTCATGCGCCGCACGAATCCCCGCCTGCGGCGCCCCTTTCGCACTCCGTTCGTCCCGTTCGTGCCGCTTCTCGGCATGGCGAGCAATCTGCTGATGATGTTCTACCTCGGCTGGGAAAACTGGTTGCGTCTGTTCGTCTGGCTAATCATCGGCCTAACGATCTACTTCACCTACGGGCGTCATCACAGCCGGTTAGCCAACCTGGAGCCGGCGCTCGAACGCACGCGGCGCCTGCGCCAGCGCTGAACGCTCGTATATGGCCCGTGGCGGGTGGTAGATCGCGGGTGGCGCAACTGAAAAAGACCATAAGCCATAAGCAACGAGCCACAAGCCAGTTCGTCCGCGGTCTCGGGTTGTGGGACGCCACCGCTTTGGTTGCCGGCTCGATGATCGGCTCCGGCATCTTCATCGTCTCGGCCGACATCGCGCGCCAGGTCGGCGCGCCCGGTTGGCTGCTGGTGGTCTGGCTCATCGCCGGCGTGATGACCGTCATCGGTGCGCTGAGCTACGGTGAGCTGGCGGCCATGATGCCGCACGCCGGCGGCCAGTACGTGTACCTGCGCGAGGCGTACGGGCCGCTGGTGGGCTTCTTGTACGGTTGGACCCTGTTCCTGGTGATTCAGGCCGGTACCATCGCGGCGGTAGCGGTGGCGTGTGCGAAGTTCACGGCGACCCTCGTGCCGGTATTGGACACGGCCGCGCACCTGGGGCCGTTCTCCGTTTCGGTGCAACAGGGCGTGGCGATCGCAGTCATTGCCCTGCTCACGGCGGCAAACTGCAGCGGGCTGCGCACAGGCAAGCTGGTGCAAAACGTCTTCACCGCGACCAAGGTGGGGTCGTTGCTGGTGCTGGTAGTGTTGGGGCTCGCCGTCGGCCGCAACCCAGCGGCGGTACAGGCGAACCTTGAGCAGTTCTGGGGATCACCAACTGTGGGTCTGATTCCTCTGATCGGCGCCGCCATGGTTGGGGCGCTGTTTTCCGCCGATGCCTGGAACAACATCACCTTTGCCGCGGCCGAGGTGCGCGACCCGGCCCGCACCGTACCGCTGAGCTTGGCCATCGGCACGAGCCTCGTCATCGTGTTGTATCTCGCCGCCAACGTCGTCTATCTCGCCGCCTTGCCGCTGCAGGGCGATCCGGCCGCCGCCACGGCGCTAGGGCGCGGCATACAGTTCGCGGCCAGCGACCGCGTGGCCACTGCCGCAATGCAGGTCATGCTCGGGCAGGCTGCCGCGGTGATCATGGCGCTCGCCATCATCATCTCCACCTTCGGCTGCGACAACGGCCTCATCCTGTCCGGCGCGCGCGTCTACTACGCCATGGCGCGCGACGGCCTCTTCTTCCGCGCCGCGGGGTTCCTCAATACACGCGGCGTACCAGCGGCCGCGCTGGTGTTGCAAGGCCTTTGGGCTTCCGTGTTGACGCTGTCGGGAACCTACAGCGACTTGCTCGACTACGTCATCTTCGCCGCCCTGCTCTTCTATGTGTTGACCGTCGGCGCGATCTTCATCCTGCGCCGGAGCCAGCCCAGAGCGCCGCGCCCGTATGCCGCCATCGGCTATCCGCTGGTCCCGGCGGCGTACATCGTGCTGGCGGCGCTGATCATGATCGACCTGCTCATCGTCAAGCCGCGCTACACTTGGCCCGGCCTCCTCATCGTCGCCTCGGGCGTGCCGGTGTTCTCTTGGTGGCGCGCGCGTGGGAACGGGTGAGCGGCCGAGCGAGTTACCGGTGGCAACAAATCACCCGTGTACTCGCGCACCCGCTCACACCCTCACTGCGTGGCGGCCGGAATGCCGGTGACGTCGTCCATGATGCTGTGGATGGTCTTGTTGTTCGCGAGCAGCTGGTAAGCGTTATCGTTGATCTCTTGCACGCTGGCTCCGGAGACATTCTCCGCAAGTAGCGCCTGCTGCGCGTAGTCGTACATTTGCTGCAGCCCGTCACGGGTAAAGTTACTCAGCAAGACCGACGGCGCTTCCGTCAGACGGTCCATTACCAGCCGCACCAGCGTCTCACTCACGGCATCGATGTCAGCGTTGGTGCACGACACGGTGGCGCCGGCCGTGCACGAGAGGATGAAGGCGCGGGTGAGCGTCCCGCCGCTCCCCACCTGCACGATGATCTCACTGGCGTCCTCACCGGATTGAAAATTCGCCAGCTCATCAGCGGAGATGAAATACGTGCCATTCGCCGGATCGGTAGGCCCGTTTGCCAGGAGGTACTGCCCCAGTTCGGGGTGGCCATGTGCCGCTTCGTCCGCATCCAGCTTGGACAGGGCCACATTCTGTTCGGTGATGACGGGAGCCTCGCTCCCCAGAGCGGCGTACGCACGTGGCATAAGCCAAAGCGCATCGAGCCATTGCCGCCACCGCTCTGCGGCGGCGAACTCTCCGTTCGGGGCGTAGACGGTACCCGAAACCGAAGGCGCGGAGTTGCCGGGTGGAAAGTACACTGATGAGGTGCCGTCGGCGCCGCATCCCGCCAATGCCAAAGCCGCGCAGCAGACGACCGTTGCCAGAACAATGTAGCCTCGCCCATGTGCGATCATACACCTTCCTCAGCTATGCTACCTCACCACCAGCACATGCCAATTGTCAAGCAAATCGTACGTCGTGTTCGTGAATCGTGCTCGGTTCCTCGATAACTACGCGAGCTTCCACCTCCGCGCCCTCGATGCTGCGCTGCATCGTCGCCCCAAGGCGCAGCCGATCGCGCGTGGTGGCCCGGAGAGAAGTGGCGCGCGGACGAACAGGCCCGTGAGGAGCGCCAGCAACTCGCTCTGAGCTTCCAGCGCCGAGATCACCCGCCGGCTGCGCGAGGGTGGGCGAGATCATGGGCGCCCGCGTCACATGACCACCAAGACTGAGCAAGATTCGATCAAGCTTCCGCCGATCGATCCCGGCCCCGAGGCAAGCCAAGACAAGCTTCATAAGCTTGCCCTTTCAGAGTGATATTATGAAAATGCGGGCGCGCTGAATACGCCCTTATACGGGAATGTTAGTTTCCTAGCACAATGGCTGGCGTCCCCACAAGGCACAGTTTCTTAACAGCTTGCCTTTGCTTGGGCTGATCATCCGACCGACGCCAGCACGGCGGCGGCGTGCTCAGATCACTGGACGGTCACACCGATCCTGTCGCGGTCCCTCGACCAGTAGATGGAGATGGCTTGGCCCTTCACATCGCGCTCGTCAGCAAAGCCCCAGTGGCGGCTGTCGTAGCTTTGGTCGCGGTTGTCGCCCATCACGAAAAACTTGCCGGAAGGCACCGTGACCGGACCAAATTGATCTCTAGGCATCGCATCGGGGGTCCGAGTGTCTGTGAAGTTGGCGTGTGGATCGGCCACCCCCTCGCCATTGATGTAGACGCGCTTCTTGCGGATCTCGACGGTGTCCCCAGCGACCGCGATCACCCGCTTGATTAAATCGATGTTGCGGTCGACCGGCGAGGTGAACACCACGACGTCGCCCCGGTGCAAGGGACTCCACCGCGTGACTTCCCGGTCGACGAACGGCAGATGCATGCCGTAGGCGAGCTTACTCACAAACAGACGATCACCGATCTGTATGGTCGGCAGCATGGCCCCAGAAGGAACCCAAATGGCTTCCACCACGCTTGCTCGAATCAGAAGGGCGACAACGAGTGCGACTGGGCACATTGCGACGTAAACAACCACGTAAACAATCAAGCGGTTGCAGGGCTTTAGTTCGTAAGTGCCGCTCTGCTTTCTCGCCGAGATTATCGCATCCACGACGCCAGCCACCATGAAGAGGCAGGGGACAGCAGCAAGCATTATGAGGTATTTTCGTCCGCTGATCCCTCCGAGGGACACGGCAACAGAAAAAAGAATAAAAAGCCCAAGCGGAGCGGCAAAGTACACGACGACCGCTTTTCGAAGCCGGCCGTTGTAGATTTGCCCGAAGGCCGGTGTTACGAGCGCCAGCGCCGCTGCAACCCACCACTTGCGGCCGTGGCTTCGCGTCCTGGGTTCCAACCCGCCGCCTGGCAAGAGCACGTCGTCGTCTCTGTCATTCATCGCGTCCGCTTGCCGCTGTCCACCTGACTATCAAATAACTCGCCCGCCCGCACCAGGTGCCCGCTGTCGCCTCTCACCCACAATCCCGACGAACCACCGCCGGCCCCGCCCCTGCGACACCAAATATTGCAGGCCGCGGACGATCTACCTGGAACATCCAAAGGCCCGCGAGGCGCTGCGCACGTACCTGCGGGAGCGGCGCAAGGATCTCGCTTTCAAATCCACCGAGCCGCTTTTCGTCGGCCAGAAACCGAACGCCGCAAGAAGAAGCGAGCGCATGCGCGCCGTGCTATCTGAGCGCTTCGCTCGCGCCTTCATCGCAGCGCCGCCCGAAGTGCAGCCGAGCTCCTCAGAGAAGCTGGCTTAAAAGAAAGCAAGCGGGACTGGCGTGCGGCCCGCGCAATGGTTCCAGCCACCCCCGAGCGCGATTCACGAGCACGAACACGATGCAGCATTGCTGCCGCCGACTTTCGCAAGACTTGGCTCAAGCGCAGATGGATTCTGAACCCCGAGTGACCTAGAAAGGTTCTGTGAGCACGTTCGAAGCCATATTCGCACCGCCAGTCCGGTGGGTGGCCGAACAGCTTGGCGCTGTGCCGCAACGCCCAGGCCGGCGTGCGGTTGTGTTGGTCGCCGCGGAACGGCAGGCGCACGCCATCCGCCGCCACATCTGCATCGAATGCGGCCGGCCACAGGATCTCGCGGGCGTGCTCTTCCTGCGTCCGCTCGAGCTTGCACGCGAGTTACTGCTCCGCGCCGGACACGTGTGCAGGCCCGGTCGCGAGGACTTGCGACAGCTCTGCATACTTCATCTGTTCGAGTCGCGGGCGCTGGCTGACGACCTGCGCTACTTCAACGCCGAGCAGCTGCGCTCCGGACAAGGCTATGTCGATGCCTTCGCTCGCACCATTGCCGACATGGAAGCGAGCGGCGTGAATGCCGAGCTGTTGACGGCGATTTCGCAACGTATCGCCGCCGCAGACCAGCGCGGCGCAGACCGACTGCACGACGTCGCGTTGACGTGGCAAGCCGCCGATGCCGGCCGCGGGACCTCCGCCAGCACCGCGCAAGTGCTCACGGAAGCGGCCGCCGTCGTTGCGTGTCGCCCCGAGTTGCTCGCCGCCTTCGGCCCGATTTTTGTCCTGCTCGCAGCCTCGCCGTCAGCCGCGCTCCTGCGTTTCTTGCGCACGTTGCCCGCAGTTCGCATTGTTTTGCAGGAAGCGCGCCCGCGACGTATCGGTACACAGCGCTGGCGACAGCTGATTGCCGGAAGCCAGCGGATAACTCCAACGGCGGCGGACGCGCAAGCAGAGCAAGCGGCTGGTTCAGAGTTGGACGTGGTGCAGCGCTTCCTCTTTGCGTTGCCGGAAGTGCTCACCGATCCGCAGCGCTTACGCTCGCGCGGTCCGGACGGAACCGTCGATCTGGAAGAGTACCCGAGCATCGAGGATGAGATCGAGGCCGCCGCGACCTGGGTCACGGAGCAGATCGCCGGTGGGACCGCGCTTGAGCAGATCGCGTTGGTGGTTCCCGAGGTCGATGCGTATGCGCCGCTGCTCATCGACCGGCTTGCGCGTTTGCCGCACGGTCCGGAGCAGAGCCCGATTCGCGCCCACGTCGCCGGAGGGTTGAGCTTGGCCGCCTTCGCTGCGGGCATGCGGCTGTTCGCCGTGCTGCAAGCCGTCGCGCGCGGCCTGGAAGCGGAGGCCACTATCCGTATCCTCCCTACGCTTCGCCGCGGCCAGGGTGACCACGACGCCGTTCACGTGCGCCTGTCCCCATCGCGCGCGGCCGAGATCGTATACGGCGCCGGCATTCTGGGCGGCACCCCGGGAGATCCCGCCGGCGCGAGCGAGTGGGTGCCGCGGCTCAGGCGGCGGCGCGACGCGCTGCGAAGGCTACTCGAGCAGCCCGATGCCACCGCGCCGCAGAACACCGACCGCGTGGAACAGCTCACTACGCGTGACCGCACGGCCGCTGAACGCTGGCTGCGAGACGTCGAGCCGATCCTTGCCGCCATCACCGCGCTGCAGGAGCTGGCTGAAGACGTGATCGCCGGCGCCCCGTTGCCGGCGTTCTGGAACGCGTTCCGGAGGTTTTGCGAGCGCTATGTGCGTGTGCCGCCGCTGCCTCCAAATGCTCTGGACGTCATCGACGAACGGCTGCAGCCGATCTTGAACGACCCCGGCGCCCAGGACATCACGGGTTTCTCCGCCGTTCGGTTTCTCATGGACCTAGTGCGCTCCGAGCGCCGCCCGACGGCGCGCTTCGGCGAGCCCTGCGTGTTCATCGGCGCGCCTTCGAAGGCCAGCGGCTTGCCCTTCGCCGCGGTGCGCGTGCTGGGCTTGGCGGAGGGGGCGTTGCCGCACACACCGCATGATGATCCGATCGTTCCCGACGGTTTGCGGCGGCAGCTGGAGAATGCCGCGCGGGAGTTGCAGGCTGCCGACGTCGTCGTTCCGCGGCTGGCCGATCATGTGCTCGACGACATTCATGACGTGTTTCGAATAGTCACCGGGGCACGCGAGCGACTGGCGTTGTCGGCGCCGCGGCAGTGGGTCGACCGCAGCGAACGTGAAGTGTCCGGGATCATGCTCGAAGTTGCCACCGCTCTCGGGCGGCCGAGTGGGGACCTGACGGACGAAGGTGACGTGCCGACCGCGTCGCGCTTGCGCTCCGTCTACTTCAACGCCGGCCGCCAGGCGCGCGCGCGCTACGCCGCAGAGCACCCGCTCTCGGCACGCGCGGCCCTCGCCGCGGTGCCGTCGTGCCTGAGAACCCAGCCGCGCGAGGCGGACAGCATCGTCGTGCCTGCGGAATGGACGCGCGACGGAGCGCTGGCGGTCGACCAGCTCTGGGAGCGTCTAGCCACCGTTGAGGCCGCGTCGCTCGGCGCCATGGACGGAATCGTCACCGATGCTTGGGCGGCGGCCACACCCGCCGGCCTGCAGCCGCAGTATCCGATCTCGGCGTCGGCGCTGACCGCGCTGCTGCGGTGCCCGCATCGCTTCCTGCTGGAGCGCGTCCTGCACTTGACGGAGCCGACCGCGGCCCCTTCGACGGACGTCATCGATGCGGCCACGTACGGCTCGTTGTTCCACACCGCCGCGGAGCGCCTCTATCGCGAGGGCGGGGCGGCGCTATGCCGGCACGAGGGCAGCTTCGATCAATGGGTCACGCGCGCCAGGGCGATTGCAGAGGAAGCCTTCGACGAGTTGCGGCATGAGTACCCGATGCGCGGCGAGGATGGCATCGCCCGCGAGCGCAACCGCTTGCTCCGGCAGATCGAGCAGCTGGTGCACTACGAGTGGGGGCTGCGAGCGCGCGAGTTTCTCGACAGCGAGCTGATCTTCGGCGAGCCCGAAGCGGTCCGGCTGGCACTGGCAAGCGGCGATCTGTACGTGCGCGGCAAGATCGATCGCGTCGACCGGATCGGCGTCCGGGCGCTGGCGGTCCGTGATCTGAAGACCGGGCGCGTCCGCGATTTCGGTGAGGACCCGATCAACGCGGGTCGGGATCTGCAAATCGGCCTCTATGTGCTCGCGCTTGAGGCGAGCGGCTACGGCGGCGCGCCGGTGGCTCTGGCCGCGTACGTGCATCCGTCGGCGGCGCGCGAACCGGACCGCGCCTTCCAGGGGTCCAACGTCGAGGTGTTGCGGCGACACACCCGCGAGTGGATGAGCCTCGCCCGTCAGTTGTTGAGCCAAGGACTTTTTCCACGCACGCCGAATCCGCAGGATTGCAGGTATTGCCCCTTCGTGCCCGCCTGCGGTGACGGCGCGGCGCAGCGCGCGGCAGTGAAGCTGAACAACCTACCCCCGGCGGATCCGCTCGAGCCCTTCGCGCGTTTCAAGCGGCAGGAGAGCGAGGGGGAGCGGTGATGCGCACCACGTCTCTTCTCTACCCACCCGATCAGGGGGCGCGTGATGCCATCGTCCACGAACGCGAGCGCAACGTCGCCGTCATCGCCGGCGCCGGTACCGGGAAAACCAAGACCGTCATCGATCGCGCCGTCGAACTCCTTGCGCCGCGCGCAGCCGGAGTGAAGCCGATCGCCATCCAGGCCATGGCACTCATCACCTTCACCCGCCGGGCTGCCGGCGAGCTGCGCTTCCGCATTCGCGAGCAACTCCTGCGCGAGCTGGAGCGCGAGGTCGGACGCGAAGAGCGCCGCGCCGCCCTGCTGCGCGATGCCCTGGCAAACCTCGATGCGGCCTTCGTCGGCACCATCCACGGGTTCGCCGACCGCCTGCTGCGGCTGCGCCCGGTCGAGGCGGCGCTCAGCCCCGCGTACGCGCTCGTCGAAGACACCACCGAGCTGGTGAGAGAAACCTTCCTGCGTCTGCGCCGGTCCGCGGAGGCAGGTAGCTTGCGCACGGAGCTGGGTACCTTCGCGGCCGATGCCGATCCGACCCTCATCGGCGAAGCGGCGGAGACGTTACGCGCTGCAACGCGCGCCGGGCTGCAGATGCAGCGGACTGAGAATGTCTATGGCCCGGTCGCGTCACTCGAAGCCACCATGGCGCGCATGATCGACACCCGTGACATCGCCGTCGAGCTGTGCGCGGTCCCCGACCCGCAGTTGGACCAGGCGCGTGCGGCGGTCGACCGCCTGGGCGGCATGGTGAAGCTCATGCGCGGCGGCGAGCTGGGGCATCGGACGCTGCGGCTGATCGCGCGGGCGCTCGGCCGGCTGCGCACGGCCGACGACCCTGCCGAAGCGTTCCGCATCGTTCAAGAAGCGCTCGGCGGTCGTGACCTGCGAAAGGGCAGAGATTTCAACGGCGACGCCACGGGGTGGGACATCTACAAGGCCATCCGCCCTCAGGGCCCCGCCAAGGGTTGGTTGGCCGAGCAGCTGCAAGGCCCGCATCGATGGCTGGCGACGCGGTTGGTGCGCCTGTTTCCGGTGGTGCGGGCGATGTACGAGCGCGTCAAGGCCGAGCACGAGGTCGTAGACTACCTCGATCTGCTCATCAAGTTGCGTAATCTCCTGCGTGATAATCTTGCGGCGCGCACGTTCTACCAAGGTCTGTTCGAGCATATCTTCGTCGATGAGTTCCAGGACACTGATCCGCTGCAGTGTGAAATCGTCTTCTACCTCTGCGAAGATCCCAGCGCCGCGCCTCCCGAAGGAGCAAAAGCGGACCGGGCGCGCGCTTGGGACGGCGTGCAGCTGACGCCCGGCAAGCTCACCATCGTAGGCGACCCGAAGCAATCGATCTACCGTTTTCGGCGCGCCGACATCGCCATGTACGGGCTGGCGACCGAGCGCCTCATCGAGGGCGGAGCGCTCGAGCAGCGCTTGGAGACCAACTTCCGCAGCCGTCCGGAGCTGATCGCCTTCTTCAACCAGCAGCTGGCAAAGGTGCTCGGCAAGGACGACGGCCCGGCCTTCGATCCGCAGACCGGGCGCGCCAACTACGAGGATCTCTCGCCCAGCGCCACCATCCCCCCCGGCGGCGTGGGGGTGCACGTACTGCCTTACGCTGATGTCGAGAACGAAGGGCTGCTCGCCCCGGAAGGCCGGCCGATCGAAGCGGCAATGTTGGCGCGCTACGTGCGCTGGCTGCTTGATGGTCAGCACCCGGTGCGTGACCCCGATACCAATGTGGCGCGCCCGGTCAGGCCCGGCGACATCGCGGTGCTGGCGGCGGTCACCACCAACCTGCGCCTCTTGCTGCGGGAGTTCGAGGCGGCCGGCATCGAGTACAGCGCGCGTGGCGGCGCGTTGTTTCTCGCGCATCCGCTGGTGCGGCAGTACCTGCTCGGCTTGCGCGCCCTCGCCGACCGTGACGACGGCGTCGCCGTCGCGGCGCTGCTGCAGCCGCCGTTCTTTGCCGTCGATCGCGGCGACGCCGTCAGCGCTCGCAGCAACAAAGATCCGGCGGTGAGCCCGCGACGCGCGCGCATGGAAGCGGCGCAGGCGATCGTGAAAGAGCTGCGGGCGCGGCGGCACACGCAATCGCCCGGCGCGACGGCGCGCGACCTCATCGAGCGCACCGCGCTCGGCCGCACCGTCGTCACCGGGCGCAACGGTCGCCAGACTCTGGCGGCGTTGTACGAGGTGGCCTCGGAACTCGAGCGCCGCGCCGGGCTCGAAGGGCGCGATTACGATGTCGCCACCGAGCTGTTCCGCACGTGGGCTGAAAACCCGATCTTCCTCGACGCGCCCGAGCCACCGGGGTTGGACGCGGTACGCGTGATGACCACGCACAGCGCCAAAGGACTCGAGTTCCCGGTGGTCATCTTGTGGGACGGCTATCAGACTTTGAACGAACGCAGCGGCGGCATTTGGCACGTCGAGCGCGATGCCCGCGCCTGGGCCCTCAGTCTCGGGCCGGTCGCCATCGAGCACCCGACCGGCATGCACGTGCTCGAACAGGAGAAGCAGTTCGGTGATCAGGAACGCCGCCGTTTGTACTATGTCGCCGCGACGCGGGCGCGCGATCTGCTTGCGCTGCCGGCGCCCCCGACCAAGAGCAAGACACTCCAATACGCCACGAGCGAGCTGGGCAACGGCGTACAGCCCGAACAGGCTTGGCGTTTCGAGACTTTCCGCCGCGAGCGGCTGCCGCAGTGGGCCCGCGGCAGCTACGTACAGCTGCCCCGCCGCGTCGTCGGAGACGCGGCGTTGCAAGAGCAGCTCCTGGCCGTGCAACGCGAGTTCGACCAGGCCATCAGCGCGGCGGCACAACCGGTGGCTACACCGACTGCCGTCACATTGGAGGCTGCGGGTACCGTTGCGGTCGATGAGATCGATATCGATTCGGAGCGCGCCAGCAAGGCCGAGTCGGAGCGATTTGGGCGAGTGTTCGGGTTGGCTGTCCACCGCAGCCTCCAGTTGATCCTGGGCGGCGCTATCGACGACCTGTCACTGGCAGTGTCGCTAGCGGCCCAGGAGGCCGGTTTAACCGAGCACCTGGCGGAGGCGGAGGCGGACACCCAACGTGCGATGGATGCGTTGCGTGGAATCGGCATCCTGGATCAGGCTGGCGCCACGCTGGTTACGGAATATCCGCTGGCGATGGCATGCAACGGCGGCAAGCTCATGACCGGATACATCGACCTGCTGGTGCTTAAGGCGACGCAGGCGATGGTCATCGACTTCAAGACCGACGCCCCACCTTCCGGTTCGGTGTTCGCCAGCTATCCGCACTACGCCACCCAGCTCCGGCTTTACGGGGAGATGGTGCGCGCGGCCGGTATAATCGCGGAGCGCGAGCTGCGGCTCGGTTTGCTTCTCACCGCATCGGGCGAGTTGCACTGGCTCGGGCAGTCCTGAGTAGCATCGGCAGGCGCTCGTGCCGCCACCTCCCGGGCAGGAAGATTGCGTAATCTCATCTTCCTTAGGAGGTCAGCAATGGGGGCCATTTGTCCAGTGGCTGAACGCAACCGGCCGCGCAGCGTGCCGCAGACTCAGCGCCCTTCTTCATACGTGAATTTTGCACGAGTCCGGGGATCTTTCGACCCGTGACCTAAACTTCGCCACACATTTGCTCGAGCGTGGCGCCGACATTCGCACCGTCCAGGAACTGCTCGGCCACGCCGATGTACGGACGACGATGATCTATACACACCTGCTCAACCGCGGGGGTCTACGCGTCTGCACTCCGCCCGACCCACTCGCTGGCGGGGTCCCATAGCCTCCTATGCCCCCGCGCCGTGGCCACCCATCACCCCGCATGGGCGGACGCCGAGGCCCCAAGGGGCCCCAAGGGCCTTGACTTCGCCAGGAAAATGCGGCAACAGCCCGGCACTGGAGGCCTGTTATGCGGTGACTCGGCCTGGGCGTCTGATCCGTAACCCTACCGCCACTATCCTTACTCAGCTGTTGCGATCACCGAGTCTCCTCAATCACGCCACCTCATGCACGCTCATTCGGCCGTGGCAAATGGCAATGAAAGAACGCAAGAATGACACCACAAATCAGTAATGTTCTCCTAATCAGCCCATTGGACATGTTTCTTTCCTATGGCTTGCGGCTCGTTTCCTCTCATCTCCAGAAAAACGGGATTACAACCACAATGGTGTTTCTGCCAAGCTCTACCGAAATATGGCAGCTATTCTACAATCAGCAATATCGTGGTTACAAGGATGCCGTCCTCAAGCAAATAGCGAGACTCGCGGCCGACGTCGATTTGATCGGCATTACAATGATGACCATGGACAAGCATCGCGTTCAGCAATTGGTGTCCTCCCTTGAGACGACCCATAAACCTATTATTCTAGGAGGTGTTCACCCCACCATCGACCCGGAAGATGCTCTTAAAATGACAGGCCTTATCAATATCGGCGAAGGTTATGATTCCCTGGTCGAGTACTGCAGGAATCCCCACAACAATACAATTAACAATATCGCGAAGTCGGTCGACGGAGAGTTGATAATCAATAACTGCCGCCCTGCAATTGAGAATCTCGACTCACTGGCATTCCCGGACTTCGGCATTGACAACCATTACGTTCTTCTCAGCAACACCATCGTGCCCCTAAGCAAGCACATTCAGGAAAAGCTCCTGGGTACAGTTTATCATCAATTCGCGACCTTTGGATGCCCCTTTTCCTGCACTTACTGCATCAATAATACCCTCAAACGAATCGGGCCTGGATACAACCGATATCGATGTCACAGCCCCGACTATATCATTGACGAAATTAAATACGGCCTCGCCCTTTCTCCAAGAATTCAGTATGTTAATTTCCCCGACGATGGCTTTCTTTCGATGTCCGAAGAAACCATAGAGGAGTTTGCCAGAAAATATAGAGAACAGATCGGCTTACCTTTCAGCGTAATGGGAATAATTCCTGAATTTGTGACACAACGCAAAATTGATATGCTTGTTGATGCCGGACTGAAAAGAGTCAGAATCGGCTTGCAATCCGCGAACGCGGAGGCACTAAACATATACAGGCGACCGGCTAAGCCCGACAGGTACAGAGAAATCCATGAAACATTCGAAAAGCATAGGCGATTGGTGTTTCCTTACTACGACATTATCGTCGATAATCCGCTTGTGGACAACGAAAGGGAGCTTCTAGATACAATCCATACACTGCTAGAATTTAGGGGCAGATACACTCTCTTGCTCTTTTCCCTTAGATTTTATCCAAACACTGAACTCTATAGTAGGGCGGCGCCGTTGAATTTGCCCAAAAGATATTACGAGGATCCCTATACGGATTATGATAGGACGTTGCTGAATTACGTCCTGACAATTATGCGAATAACCAATAATCGCGCTATTATAAGGGGATTACTTTACGTTTATCGTAAAAGGGGAAATATCAAAATACCAGGCTTTGTGTTCTCCGTTAATAAACACTTATTTATACTGAGATGCGGTATTCAGCATGTCATCAAGGGTGACATGAGTGGAATCCCTTATCTCGTGGTAAGGTGTATTGGGTGTATTTCTAGGCTTGTATCCCCTCTTGGCATGCTGTATAGGCGCTGGCAGCGGCGATCATCGGTGCCAAGAGGGGCATCGCCCGCGCACACCGGAATCGGCGACCGTAAGGGTTTGTGAGTAAGGCGACGCTGAGATAAGACACGGAACAAGGCAATCCCAATGGGCTGGCCGGGGCTGACCCGTAGGGCCAGCGTGGCTGCCAGACTACAGTAGGTGCGGGTGCGCATACGGCGGTTCCGATCGGACGGGGGCCTTCGGCCCGCAGTGAGGAGCAGTCCATAACGTGAGCGGTGGATGGGGACGCTGTTAGGTTTTAAGATGGTGGTCTGGTCATAGGCCAGTGGCATGCGCCGCGCGCCGCGTTTGGACATCGAAGGGTGCCTCTATCACTTAATCACCCGTGGCGTGGAACGGCGGCGGATCTTTCACGACGACACCGACCAAGAGGGTTTTCTGCGCCGCTTGCAGATGGTGGCGGGTGAGGAGGAGCTGCAGCTCTTCGCCTACGTGCTGCTGGACAATCACGTGCACTTGGGGAACGCTGGGGACGTAGTTCCGACTGTTCCGAGTTAACTGTGAGTGAGTGCGCATGTCAAGGGTGCTTGCTCGGAGGAGGCCAGGCGTTGCCGCCCCGCGGTGACGCTGGAGGCTGCCGGTACCGTTGCGGTTGACGAGATCAGCATCGATTGGGAACGCGCCCGCAAGGCCGAGTCGGAGCGATTTGGGCGAGTGTTCGGGTTAGCTGTCCACCGCAGCCTCGAGTTGATCCTGAGCGGCGCTATCGACGACCTGTCACGGGCAGTGTCGCTGGCGGCCCAAGAGGCCGGTTTGACCGAGCACCTAGCGGAGGTGGAAGCCGACACGCGACGAGCAGTCGATGCACTGCGTCGAGGCGGCATGCTCGATCAGGCTGGTGCCACGCTGCTTACGGAATATCCGCTGGCGATGGCATGGAACGGTGGCAAGCTCATGACCGGATACATCGACCTGCTGGTGCTGAAGGCGACGGAGGCGATGGTCATCGACTTCAAGACCGACGCCCCACCTTCCGGTTCGGTGTTCGCCAGCTATCCGCAGTACGCCACCCAGTTGCGGCTCTATGGTGAGATGTTGCGCGCGGCCGGCATCGTCGGCGAGCGCCAGCTGCGGCTCGGTCTGCTCCTCACCGCTGCGGGTGAGTTGCACTGGCTCTAATGCAGTGCTAGGTGTTGAGTATCGGAGTCCTCTTTACGCAGCGCGGGCTGATCGCTTGCTCCCACTGCACATCGACGCGTATTAAACACCACGCGGCAGTCCGGCGTGCCCGGATGCGGCGCAGGCCGGGATTTTCTGGCCGCCGAACGCCACGGTCGGTGCTACCAAGACCTTCGGCGGATGGCCGAAGGCCACTGCGCTTCCAGTAATGCCCCTCGGTCGCCTGCCGAGCGCAATGTACGGCAAGACGATTCCATCCACAGATGGCGCAGATGACCGCAGATGCCTGTAGAGAGCCCAGAGGGGCGCCGGCGCGCGCCAAGCGCCAGGATTCAGCTTGCCGAGGAGGTTTGTTGGGAGATCCAACCGGCGGGGCGCCGTACCTAGAGACTGTCGATTTTCTCTGAAAGCACCCTTCGACAAGCATGTCCTGAGCAACGTCGAAGGGCTCAGGGTGAGTGGAAAATCCCTTATTTTATGGACTCTAAGACCGCTCGTGCTGAGGCTCTCGAAGCACGTCTTCGCATTTATCGACAGTCCCCCAAGGAGGGGGAAGGGGGAGATCGAGTTACCGCGAGCTTTCCAACCTCCCCCGGGCCCCTCCTTGGTAAGGAGGGGAACCGTTCCGCACACTGCTTGGTGGCCCGTAGGTTCATTGGGAGATCCAACCGGCGAACACGCCGCCTTGGAGTGTCCATGAACCGCCGCATCTCCCTACCCGGCGGTTGAAACCGCGGCAACAAGAGCGCCAAGCCCACCGGAGCTTGCCCTGAGCTCAGTCGAAGGGTGGGCTCCCCGCCCCCCGACGGGCAGAGGTGTCTCTGGGTGTGACAGTGGCCCGACACCCCAGCGACGGTAGCAGCAGTTTGCAGGCCCTGGGCTCGATTACAACGGGACGGCGGGGTCAGCCGCCGCACCCGTTCAGCGCGTTGTTCACTGCGGTGAGGATCTCATCGACGGTGATCTGCCCGTCGTGATTGGCGTCTCCGGCTTCGCACGTTGTGACTGGCGTGTTGCCGAGGGCAATGTTCACCATCGTGAGAATCTCGTCAACGGTCACGTCGCCGCTGCCGTCGCAGTCCCCAACACAGGCGGGCACGATCAACACCACCGTCGCGCCCGCCTGATGCGAAGTCGCTATGGTGCCGTTCATCCCCCGCTGGACATTCAGCAGCATCCCCGGCTGCGCGGCCGCGGTCTCCGCGTGCGCCGTCGCTCCGGAGGTCAGCTGCTTGCCGTTGTAGGTCATCTCCTCGCCGTCGATGCGTATCGTGCCGGTGTCCGGGAACTGGCTCACATCGGTGAGCAGTACCTCCGTGGCTGTCGCCGAAAGGTCGGCCGCCAGCAGGGTCGTAATCGCTGGGACCGCGTTGTACTCGTACGCGCCGATGGGGCAGCTTGTGGCGCCAACACCCGGCCGGACGTAGCCGCGCTGATCAAGGTTGTTCACGGGCGGTGCCGTGCAGACCGACTCGTCGCCGGCATTGATTGCCGGGCTGCTCGCTTGGAGCGCGATGGTTTGCGTCGGCCCGCCGTTGTTCTGGAGCCCCGTGGGGTCGAGAACAGGGCTGGTGCTGCAGAACGAAGTGCCGGTCGTGGTCGTACAGCCTGTGCCCGTGAAACCACACGTCGTGCCATCGTCGATGTTGTGGCCGCCGTCAGTGACGCTGCCGGCGCAATTGCCGCCCACGCTATTGGCGACGATAGTGTTGGTGACCGTCACCGTGCCGAGGACGGCGTTGATGCCGCCGCCGTTGCCGCCGGTCGTGCTATTGCCGGAGAAGGTGCTGTTGGTAACCGTAAGCGGGCCGCCGTTCGAGATGCCGCCGCCGCCGCCGACCGCGCTATTGTCGGAGAAGGTGCTGTTGGTGACGATGACCGTCAGCGTGCCGTTGTAGTTCCAGATGCCGCCGCCGCCGGCGGTCGCGCTATTGTGGTAGAAGGTGCTGTTGGTGACCGTCAGCGCACCGTCGAAGCTCCTGATGCCGCCGCCGCTATTGCCCGAGAAGGTGCCGTTGGTGACCGTCAGCGTGCCGCTGTTGTAGATGCCGCCGCCGCCACCCGCGCTATTGTCGGAGAAGGTGCTGTTGATGACCGTCAGCGTGCCGTCGTTAAAGATGCCACCGCCGCCGATCGCGCTATTGTGGTAGAAGGTGCTGTTGGTCACCGTCATCGTGCCCTCGTTGTAAATGGCGCCGGCGCCCGTGCCGAAGGCGTTGCGGTAGGCGCCCGTGCCGTTGACGATGATCAGGTTCTGGACCGTGAAGTTGACGCTAGGGTTCACGGAGAAGACGCCCGCGCTGTGCCCGCCGCTGATCGTGATCAGACCCCCGCCATCAATGGTGGTGTCGGCGCTAATGGTCTTGGTACTGGTGACGGTAATCGTGGCGGCGCCCCCGCAGTTGAAGGTCACCAGCCCGCCACCGGCGAGGGCTGCGTCCAAATGCGCTTCGTCGCACGTCGTGACGACACCAGCCGCCCCCGCCGTGTGCGCGCTGGCGACCAAGAACAAAGCAGACAGGAGCGCCGTAGATATCCCCACCCCCAACGCGCGACTACCCAGCTTTGCTGCCGATCGGTTCATTCTCGTACCTCCTTCGGAAATTCGAGGCATCACACGGCCCTCATCCTAACCCTCTGCCATGCCGGCATTTGTCAAGTGGTGCAGAATCAAGCCGTTTTTCGCCCTTCAGAGTTCCTCAACGAAGCGTTGCGCGAACGCGGCGTGCAGCGGACGTACGGGGCGGGGGCGGCGCGGCCATGTAGAGC
>Ga0187884_10001362_pt1 | contig 22473 bp, 25 predicted proteins | sample June2016WEW_20_4_FD_132983 | JGI IMG/M metagenome (GOLD analysis project Ga0187884, IMG submission 132983) | Peatland microbial communities from SPRUCE experiment site at the Marcell Experimental Forest, Minnesota, USA - June2016WEW_20_40 | ecosystem: Environmental > Terrestrial > Soil >...
CTCCAACGCCCGCGACGCCTCGGCGATCGATACCCCTTGCTCCAGCCGCCGCACAGCGGCCAATTTGAACTCTTTCGTGAACTGCCTGCGAGACAATCCCATGACTCAATTCTCCATTCAATGTAAAAAATGATTAACTGAGTCTTAACTGTTTGTGTCAAAAATCGGGACAAGTCCACATGCCGCCTGGGATGCTGTCGTCGCCGCCTGGGATGCCATATTCCTGATTGAAGTTCTGCGTGCCGCCGGCGGCTGGATTATGGCGAGAGAATTGGCTATAGCTCCAATCGATTCGGCTCACTGCCACCAGCGTTCCACTGAAGATGTGGTTCCAGCCGATGGAGTCGTTCCAGCCGCTGATCTTTTCGTCGAAGGCGTTGGCACCGAACGCCGGCGGCGGAAGATTCAGAATGCCGGGAATCGTAACGCCGTAGTGGCTCACGCGTCCGTAAATGCTGTCTTTTTCGCGGATGGTGTAATCGCCGCGAACGTCCCAGCGTATGTCATCTTCATCGTTGGGCCCGGCGTAAAGATAGTTCGAGGCCAGATTGCCATTCTGCGGAAGAGGATAAAGACTGATCAGTTTGGATGCGATCGGATCGACCAAGCTGGCCGGAATGATATTGCCGGGAAATGCCAGTCCCGTGCTCGGATTTTTCAGGGTCTTGGTCTCCTGGGAGAAATTGCCCGATCTTTCCGCCGCCGTCGGAATCGTGTCCATCGCGCTCTGGGCCTGCCGGATGTTGGTTCCTTCCCAGTCTCCGAAAATGAAAAGCTTGTTCTTGACGATGGGTCCGCCGGCGTCGAATCCGTATTGATTGCGCTGATACTGTGGTTTGGCGGCGGTGGGGCTGGCAAAAAAGTTCTTGGCGTCTACCTCGTCGTTGCGCAGGAACTCGAATCCAGCGCCGTGGATCTCGTTAGTTCCGGATTTTATCGTGACGTTGATGGTCGCGCCGGTGCCGCGGCCGTATTCGGCGGAGTAGGAGTTGGTCTGCACCTTGAACTCCAGCACCGCGTCGATCTGCGGCGCTACTATCCCGCCCATGCGCCCGGCGTCGGCCAGCTCGTAGCTGTTGTTGTCCGCCCCATCCAGCAGGTAGTTATTGGCCGACAACCGCTGGCCGCCGGAGCTGAAGCCCTGCGCGCGGCTGCCCGCGATTGGGTCCGAGGTCCCAGCCGAAAGCAACCCCAGCGTAATGTAATTGCGGCCGTTCAGCGGCATCTCCACCACCTGCCGGTTCTCGATCACCTGGCCCACGCTGGGCTCGACCGTATCGAGCAGCGGGGGCGCGGCGGTGACCGAGACTTCCTGGCTCAATTGCCCGACTTCCATGCTGAAATCGATGGTCGCCCGCTGATCCACCAGCAATACGATCCCGGTCTGTTCCCTGCCGCGAAATCCCTGCTTCTCGGCGCTCATCTTGTAATTGCCTGGCTCGAGCAACGGCAAGGTGTAGTAGCCCAGGTCGTTGGTTTTGGTGTCGCGCGCAACTCCGGTGGCGGTATTGGTAATCGTGACTTTTACATCGGGAACCACCGCTCCGGACGCGTCCGTCACCCGCCCGCTGACTTGCGCCTCTTGGGCCAAGCCGATGCCTGCTATCAGTAACGCAAGTACGGCCACTCGCGTCCACGCTGCCTGCCCTAAAAAAATCGACTGCCTTTTGATTTTGTTGATCATCGCACCACTCCTTGGTGGAAACCCGATTCGGTCTCTCACTCCAGGGTTGTGACCTTGTCTGCCCGCCAAAAGCGGAGCCAGCGCGATTCTGCAATGAACCGCAACCCGCAATGGCCAAAGGCCCCCAAAGCCAAACTGGCACTGATTATTACCGCGCTCTGGCGCCGCCGCAAGTTTCAGAGCGTTCGATACAGGTTAAAGTGGGAAGTCGCCTGATCGCAGCCATGTAGGCGGTATGTTACGCTGGCGTAAATGGCCGTCAAAGGGCTTCCGCCGGCGATCGATCGCTCGGAACGCCTGGCGCAAATCGACAGGCTCGTCTCCAGCAGTGTCTTACACGGGTCCGAAGCTCTTTGCAAACTGCTGCGCTACCTCGCCGAGCACGCCCTCACCCATCCGGCAACCAGTCTCAAGGAATATCAGATCGCCATAGAGGCTTTCGGGCGCTCCGCCGATTTCGATCCGCAATCGGACGCCACGGTCCGCGTGCATGCCGGCCGGCTCCGCTCGAAGCTGGAAGAATACTATCGCTCCCAGGGAGTGGAAGACCCGGTCCTGGTCGAGTTGCCTAAGGGAGGGTATGCCCTCTCGTTTCATGCTCGGCCTCGGCTTCCCGATCGGCCGGCGATGAAACCGCCCATCGAACCCGTTCCGGCCATCGGTCACCGCCGTTGGGTTGTGGCTGTGGTGCTGCTTTCCGTCTTGCTCACGGCCGCCATTGCCGCCAACATCTTTCTCCTCGCTCGGCGAACGTCCCCGCCTCCCCCGCCTGGTGAAGTTGTGCCCGCCGCGCTGCGGGCATTCTGGAAGCCCTTTCTATCGGCGCCGGAAGATCCCTGGGTGATCTTCAGCAACGCGGTCTTCGTCGGCCGCCCGGAAACGGGGATGCGCTATTTCGATTCCGCCCGCGACTCTCGGGATGTGATCCTCGATCACTACACCGGCGTGGGCGAGGTGCTCGCGGTGCACGCTTTGGACCGCGCCTTCGGCCTGATGCGGCGCACCCTTCATGTCAAACGCGGAAGGCTGCTCTCGCTCGACGATGCCCAGAACAACAACCTGATCTTCGTCGGCTCGCCCGCTGAGAATCTCACCCTGCTCGATCTCCCCGCCACTCAGGAATTCGCTTTTCAAAGGCTTGCCGCCGCCCCGCACAAAGGCGAGCTGGCCATCGTCAACCGGCATCCTCAGCCCGGCGAGCCGGAGTTCTTCCTGAGCAGTTCTCCCAGTCGCCCTCACCCAGGATTACGCCGTGGTTGCCCTAATGCCGGGCCTGAACCCCTCGCGCTTCGTCTTAATCCTCGCCGGCGAAACCACGCTCGGTACCCAGGCGGCGGCGGAATATGTCTGTGGACAGGGCAGCCTGGAGGAGTTGCTATTGCGGGTCACCGGCTCTAAAACCGGAGTCCCGGAACCGTTCGAAGCTCTCCTCAAGGTGGACGTGAAGCGAGGAGTCCCCATCGAGACCACTTTGGTGGCCCTACGCAAGAAAGCCAGGGCTGCTAAATAGGGCGTTTGTGGAGCGCCAACCCTACACCCCTTCCAGCAGATGCCCCATCTTTTCTTTCTTGGTGCGGAGGTAGGCTTCGCGGGTATCGAGCACGCCGGCCTGGATGGAGACGCGTTCCACCACCTTGACGCCGGCCTGCTCGACAGCTTCCACCTTTTCGGGATTGTTGGAAAGCAGGCGGACGGCCTTCAGGCCGAACCAGCGCAGAATGGCGCCGGGCAGCAGGTGGCTGCGCAGGTCGGAATCGAAGCCAAGCTTCTGGTTGGCCTCGACCGTGTCGGCGCCTTGGTCCTGCAGTTCGTAGGCGCGCAGCTTATTGAGCAGACCGATGCCGCGCCCCTCCTGGTTTTCGTAGATCAACAGACCGCGGCCGGCGGCGGCGATGCTGTCGAGTGCCATTTCAAGCTGAGCGCGGCAATCGCAGCGCAGGCTGTGGAACACGTCGCCAGTGAGGCATTGCGAGTGTATGCGGACCAGCGGAGGGTCGCCGCCATCAAGGTCGCCCATGCGCAAAACCACGGCTTCCTCGGTAGTTCGATTGATGCGGCCGCGAAATCCGTAGATGCGGAACAGGCCGAATTCGGTAGGAAAATCCGCTTCGGCAACCTTTTCCAGCCGCAACGCGGGGGTATGGCTCATGCGTTGCTCTGATTCAACCTTTATGCGTCTATTATAATGGCTTCGATCAAGGAATGCTCGAAGGTTACCTGGTATCGCTGCTGGTGAAGCTCGGCACAATGGCCGCCATCGCCAGTATTCTGGCCCGATCGAAGCACTTTAAAGCGATGCTGATGCGGGAGAACCGCACGCTTTCCGAGCGCCTGACGCTGGGCTTGTGGCTGGCAGTCGTGTTCGGAGCCAGCGCGGGCGTGCGTATTTACAGCGGCGATACGTACAAGGGCGCCGACCTGGGGTTGGAAGGCAGCTTGCTCGCCGGCCTGCTGGGCGGTTACGTTACCGGCCTCGCCTCCGGTATCCTCATCGCGCTGCCGGCCCTGTTCAACGGGGAATGGCTGACTTTGCCGCTGCTGGCGGGCATCGGCGTGATGGCCGGCATGTTGCGCGATCTGGCGCCCGACGCGGAGGAAATCTGGCGTTTTTCGCCGTTTTTCGATTTGAATCTCTGGCGCTTCTTCCGCGAGAGCCGGAATTATCATCGCACCGCCTTTCACCTGATTTTCCTGGCCGCCATTCTAGTGGCCGAGTTTCTGCGCCAAACTCTGGGCGCGATGACTCCGAAAAAAATCTTCTACCTGCATCTGGCGCCCACCCATGCGCTGACCGAAATCGCGCTCTACGCCACCACCCTCTTTGCGGTGACGATTCCGCTCAAAATCTGGAACAACACGCGCAATGAAAAGAAGCTCGAAGAGCAGGCACGCCTGCTGGTGGAAGCGCGTTTGGCCGCTCTCACCAGCCAGATCAATCCGCATTTCCTGTTCAATACGCTGAATTCGGTGTCGTCGCTCATCCGCACCAATCCCGACCAGGCGCGCGTGATGGTGGTGAAGCTTTCGAAGATCTTGCGCCGGCTGCTTCGCATGCACGACAACTTCACCACCCTGGCGGAAGAGCTGAGCTTCATCGAAGACTACCTTTCCATCGAAGTGGTGCGCTTTGGCGAAAAACTGCACTTTGTGCGCGACGTGGCGGACGATACGCTCGGCATGCTGGTCCCCAGCATGCTGTTACAACCGCTGGTGGAGAACTCGATCAAACACGGCTTAAGCGGCAAAGTGGAAGGCGGCACCATTCGGATTCATACCCACCGCACCGAATCGCGATTGTTCCTGGTGGTGGAAGACGACGGCGTGGGCATTTCGGAGACCAAGCTGGCATCCCTGCTCGACCACGGCATGGGGATCGGCGTCAACAACGTGAACGAGCGGTTGAAAGTGCTATTCGGCAACAATTACCGGATGTGGATTGAGAGCCAGACCGGACGCGGCACGCGCATCCAGATGGAAGTGCCGGAGCTCGAAACGCATATGGCGGCGGTTTCCTGAGCCCGCGTGCGCTCCGAAAGAAATGAGGAGAGAATTTGTCGAGAATTGACGAGCAGGTAAGCGTCTGGCCAATTGCCGGGCTGCCGGCCACGCTGGCGCAGAGTACGCGACGGGTGTACGACCGGTTGGCGGCGGTCTATCCGGTTTCCACTATGCTGTTTCACTCGCGAGCGCATCGCGCCGCCCTGGCCGCGTCGGGCCTGCGCGACGGCGCCAGCGTATTGGAGGTTGCCACCGGCAGCGGCGAGATGTTCCGGCGGTTGGTTCGCGCCAACACGACGGGCGCCACGGTGGGCGTGGACCTGTCTCCGAATATGGCCGCCCGCACCGAACGCACCGCGCGCCGCAAGTTCCCCGCGGCCCGGGCATGGTGCCAGGCGGTGGATGCGCGGCATATGCCATTCCGCCCGGAAAGCTTCGACGCCATCTTCTGCTGCTATCTGCTGGAGCTGCTTTCGGCTCAAGATATCCTGCTCACGCTCAAGGAATTTCACCGCGTGCTGCGTCCGGCCGGCCGTCTGACGCTGGTGCTGATCGGCCAGAATACGCCGATCTTCAATAGCATTTACCGGACGCTAGGGAGTCTCGTGCCGGCATTCTGGGGCAGGCAGGTGGAACAACAAGCCACCGAATGGATCGCCGCCGGCGGGTTCTCCATTTCCTACGACCGTACCGCGCGCCAAATCTTTTATCCCTCGCGCGTGCTGGTAGCCGGCAAAGCGGGTTAGCGAGCGAGCCTCGCTGACTCTGGATCAGGTTCTGGCGAGACGGGCGGCATCCGTGAGAGAACGAACGTAATGGTCGAGCTAAAGCAAGGCGACATTCTGGCGGCCGATGCCGAAGCCCTCGTAAACACCGTGAATTGCGTCGGAGTCATGGGGCGAGGGATCGCACTGCAGTTTCGGAAGGCATTTCCGGATAACTTCAAGTTCTACGAAGCTGCATGCACCCGAGACGAAGTGCGGCCGGGCCGCCGGTGCGCCAAGGCCTGAAGCGATGGCCAAGGAACGTCGCGTGCCTCGAATGACGCCGGGGCGGGCTGTCCTGATCGAACTCATCAACCGGTATCTCGCTTGGTCGGTGGGCACCCTCGGCGTCCGCGTGTCTCGGCACTCACTGGCGTACGCGAGTCCTGGCCCAGGCCTAATCTTCAACGACGACATCATCCCGAATCTTCATCACCCTCGGATCCGACTCTTCGATACCTTTGCGGCTGTCTCATCCGTCGCGGCCGCCGTCGGCCTGAAGTGTGAGATCTCCGATAAGGGGATCTACCAGCGAGACTCGCTCCAAAAGCTTGGCGGCGTCGCGGAGGCCGCCCGGCTATTCCGCGATCGATCAGCCGAGGTGTTTGAGAAATATCTTGATCACTCCAAACGGGATAAGGGCACCTACGATGAGGGCTGCGTACTGCACGGGGACAAACGCACCTACCTGGACCTGCGCGCGGTTCAAAAGGTCCTGGGAGGTAACGAGAACGCTGCAGTGGCGTTACTCGACAGCCTCACCGCATCGGGAGTCCTCTACCGGGGGCTCGTGTTGGGGTGCTCCGCCTGCACGCACGTGGAGTGGTACTCGTTGGCCAGCCTCTCAGACCGGTTTCGCTGTACGCGCTGCGGGCGAGAACAGACGATCCGTCGCGAGCACTGGAGGCAGCCGAGCGCTCCTCAGATCTTTTACAAACTGGACGAGATTGTTTACCAGTTCCTGAAGAACGACGGCAAGGTGGTAGCGCTTGGGCTCGACTACATGTCCCAAAACTCCTCGCACCCATTCAACTACAGTCCGGAGATCAAGTTCTCCAGCGACGACGGAAACCTTTCGGGCGAGATCGACCTTTGTGCCGTATGGAACGGTGATCTGGCTATAGGCGAGGCGAAGAAACAGGGGAAGCTGGCGGGTGCTGTTAGCGAAGAGAATAAGATCATTCACAAATATGCGCGTCTGGCGACGATGCTGAACGCGAGGCGAGTTATTTTTTGCACCATGGCTCCAGAATGGAGAACGTCAACGCTTGACGCCATTGCCCGAGGCTTCCATGGCAAGCTCGCTACGCCCGTGTACCTGAGGGCCGAGAACCTTTTGGGCAGCTCGCGGATCCAAGCGTAGCGGGCCACGTGGCGCGAAAGGCATCACGGAACCGCGCCCCGCTCGCAGCCCAACTAGACAAATTCTTCAGGTGAGCGATCAGTTCGTGCCTCTTCAAATCCGAAGAGCCCCGACGTGGACGGTCAGCGGCACGAGTTCGACCAGATCGGCGTCGGCAGCCGCATCCGGGTTCGGGGTCGGCAAGCAGGGAAACCAGGAAACCAGGGACAGTAACCCCTGCGCCGAGTTCCTGGAGCGCGGAAACCAGCCTGGCCGAAACCCGGCGCAGGGGTTACTGTCCATCCTCCCCTCCCTGAAGGAGGCATCTTCGGCGTCTCCTCCCTTGTGGAGACACAGCGGTATCTCCTAAACGCCGAGTGCGTAGAGGACTCGGAGGTGCTCAAAGTCAAGGGCGGGGTCTTGCGCCAGATTCTGAACGAGAACCCTGCAGTGGGCTACACCATTCAAAGGAGGATCTCCCAGATCTTCTTCAAGCGCTACGTGGATGCGATGGAGAGGCTTCAGAGCGTCGTGCAGGCGATCCCGCTGGAGCGAACTGCTCGCGGTTGAAAGCGTCGCAGCCACTGGAGGCTGACGAAAAAGCCCGATTCGACCTCGATGTGGCTCGGCCGGCAAGATTTCCTAGCGGGAGTTTACAAGATATCAGCGAGTTTCCGGGCAAACCATTCCTGCGGAATGGTTTGCGGGTTGTATCGCGTATGACCTAACGGGGTGCGGGGACGAATCGCCGGAGGCCAAGGTGGGAGAAGAGGCGTTGCTGCAGTGCAGTCATGCGGGTGAGACAGGTGGCCGTAGAAGCTTGCTTTGGACTTGGCGACGCGGGTAGACGCGCTAAGCTGTCTTCGCCACCTGTTCTTGCGCCCACCGAATAAGCCCCGGAAGGAAGGGCCTGGCCTCATCGCAATGAAACGGTCGGATCCGAACCGTGTAGCCGTTACGACCGCTGCGGTGGCACGGCACTTCCTTGGCCTCGAAGATGTAGGCGCCTTCTTGCTGCGCCTGCGCCACTGGCTCCATCCGAATGGTCATCGCCTCCGCGATTTCCCCATCTGCGTTCAAAGAACCCAGGTATAATTCCACGGCGACCTCCTCCGGCGCGAGGCCGCCTAGCCGAACCTGCGTTCGGACGCTGATCTGGCCGCCGACGTGGATCTCTCCGTCGCCTACTGCATCAACGGCTTCCACCCTCACATTCGCCCACGCCTGCTCGACCCGCGAAAACCAGGCCGCCAGTTCTCGAGCGCGTTCTGCTCCGTCGGCCACCAGGCGCTGGCATCTCTCGTGCGCCGTGGAGTAGAGATCGGCCGTGTAGTCTTTTACCATTCGCTGCGTGTTAAACGAATACGACAGCGTGCCGATGGCGGACTTCATGTACGCGATCCAGCGCCGCGGCAGCCCATCCGCGCTCCTCTCGTAGAATGCCGGGACGATCTCGGATTCCAGCAGGTCATAGAGTGCGGCGGCTTCTACCTGGTCCTGGTATTCGGTGCTCTCGTACGTCTCCCCGCGCCCGATCACCCATCCCACGAAGGCGCCTTTGGCGTTGGCGATCTGGCAAGCTTTATCCACCAGCCATCCAGCGTGCTCACGTTCAGAGCGCCGTTGGCAAGCGCCTTCATCCCGCTGGTGCCGCTCGCTTCAAGCAGACGCAGCGGCGAGTTCAGCCAGACGTCACAACCTTGCACCAGCGATCGGGCCACCGCCAGGTCATAGTCCTCCAGAAAGACCAGCCGGCGGCGGAACTCTTTGCGTTGCGCCAGCTTCACAATCTGCTGGATGAGCGCCTTTCCGGCATCGTCGCGGGGATGGGCTTTGCCGGCAAAAAGGATCTGCACGGGCCGACTCGTCTGATTGAGAATCCGTTCCAGCCGGTCTGCATCCCGCAGCAACAGCGTGGCCCGCTTGTAGGTGGCGAACCGCCGAGCGAATCCAATGGTGAGGGCCGAAGGATCCAGGACTTCATCCGCGATGTCGATCGCGGACTGCGGCGCACCTCGACGCGTCAACTGCGCCCGCAGCCGGCGCCTGGTGAAGACTACCAGGCGTTCGCGCCGGCGGCTGAAGCCGGCGAAGCTGCTTTTGGTTCGAGTTCGGAATCCGATCCTTCATGGAACGGGACTTCATGGGAGTGATGTCCCCAATGCCGTTTGGGGACCAACGACGACAGCAGAAGTCCAGCATGCCGATGACCAACCCGGCCAGTCCCGGAACGAAACTCCGAAATCACATCCGCTACTGCACAGCCAGCACTTTCTTTATTGCCGGGACCAGAAGGCCCGATCCGATGACCATCTCCCGCAGATCCTCCGCTAGGGCCCGCATCTCATCCGGGGCCTGCGAGTAGTTTGCTCGGGCAGCAGCGAGATGATCTTAACGGCCAGGCGATTCTTGCCGCCGATGTAGGCGAGGGGACCAACCATGGGATCGTGGGGTTAGAGGTTAAAGAGGCGTTCGACTTGGCAGTATAGGCCAAGCGCCAGGGCGTCCTTGACCAGAGGAGCTCCGAAGCTGCCGTTGACGCCGGGCCAGATTGCGGAAATGGTCCGGCGCACTTGGTTGCGGAAACGCGGGCTGGGGTGTCCGAACGATGCCAGTACGTCCAGCTTTGATACTTCCCAGATGCCGATGTTCTGCTCAACCATAACGCGAGAAATAATTTCCATCAGATCGCCTCGGAGAACCTCGGTCTCGCGAGGTATGGTTTCGAGGGCCGCCGTGTCTAATGGATATTTTTGCAGGACGCGACTGATAAAGAAGGCGGCGCTGCCGAGGGCCTTGTCGCTGTTGGAAGAAAGTTGGCGTACCTGCGGAGGCGCTACTAAATGATTGCCCTCCAGGCTAGCGATGGCAACCGCCCGGCGTTCAATCCGGATCGCGGCCAAACGCCGGGTGGTGGGGGCGTCGCCGCTTCTGCCCTCCAGCCGCTTAAGTTCCAGATGAAAACTACGGGCGGGATCAAGATGGGAGCCTGTAGCTTTGGCGCGGCGGTAAGCCACCAGAAGTTGAGCCTCCGAGTTTTGGTCCAAGAGTTCCGCATAGTGGCGGGCCGCGACTGCGTCATCGAGTTTCTTAGCTAGGCGCAAAGCGAAATATTCGCGCTGGTGACTTGGTTGAAAGTGGCCATATCGGGCAGACGAGGAGCTCTTGGCCACCCGATCAAGAATGTTCGTCATAGTATCTGGAGATAATTAACATGCCAGTTCAAAACAGTGTAGGTTGCTGAGGTGCGGCCAGCCGCTCCTCCTCCGCCCTGATCTCGTTGCGCAGCTCATCGTAGAGGGCCGGAAACAAGAACTCCACCGGCACACGCAGAATGATCCCGAGGCGCAGGGCATTAGCCAGTGACGGCGCGTGCTCGCCGCGCTCGTAGTCCGGATAGGGCTGAAGTGTCTTGCTGCCCCAGCAGGCGGGCAACAAGCGCGGCAGTAAAGCCCATCCTCCTTCGAAAATGATCGAGCATGTTTGGATGTTGCTGTTTGTTTTGTCGCATGGTGACTTTTGTCTTTTTTATCAAAGTCACTGTAGCAATTGTGCTGGGTTTGCCAAGTAGGGAAAATTTGGCAAAAAGGCCATTCTGGGCTGCTCTCATGTGGATAACTTGTCAAGAAGTCTATGGTGATCCGGCAATGACACTCAACGACTCATTTCCGCCGTTTCTGCTGCACGGGCAGGTGGAACGGGGCTATTCCCGGCAAACCCTCGACAAATTCCGCGATTGTTTTCGTGCGTGGATTCAGCCGCGGCTGGGACAGACAGCGCTGAAGGACATCGCCTACTTGCACCTGCTGGAGTTCCGCAAGGCCATGGCCGAAGCCGGTCTCAGCGTCGCCCGCCAGTACAGCATCCTCATGGTGCTCAAGCTCTTGTTTCGATTTTGCCGTACGCGATTGCGTGTCCCCTGTTACGACCCGGCCGAAATCAGCTTGCCGCGTCGCGTGTCAAAGAAGGTGGAGTTCCTGACGGAGCAGGAGGTGGCGCAACTGATCCGCATAATACCGACTCACACCTCTACCGGACTGCGCCTGCGATCCCTCATCGAAATGCTGCTGTCGACAGGCTTGCGGATTTCCGAAGCCCTGTCCCTCAGCCGTAACAGTATTGATCCGGAAACCGGGGAGGCCGAGGTGATCGGCAAGGGCAACAAGCCGCGAGCGGTCTTCTTCTCGCCGGTCTGCCAATCGTGGATCAACCGTTACCTGGCATGCCGCAACGATACATGCCCGGCCCTGTTTGCCACCACCGGCACCAAGCCCCGGCGCCTGAGCCGCAATGACATGTCCAAGGTATTCAGACGGCTCCGGAAAAGAAGCGGCATCGCCAAGGAACTGACGCCACACCTGCTCCGGCACACGTTTTGCACCAGTCTGCTGCACAAGGGGGCCGACATCATGTTCATCAAGGAGCTTGCCGGGCACCAGGACATCCAGACCACGGCCCGCTACTACCTTGGGGTGGACAAGGAATCGCTCAAAGGTGTCCTTAGGCGCTGCCAGATCCACGGCTGGCGGCCAGACGGCACCACTACGCCGGCGCCAGGGCGGGATCTCCCTCATACACCAGATACTTCTGGTGGGCCTGTTTGGCTGCCCGGCGGTCCAGACCCAGATAGTAGCGGCAGGTGGTATCCAGGCGCTCATGCCCCAGGATCTCCTTGATGTGGCCGATGGGACAGCCGTTGAGCAATAGCTGGGTTGCCGCGGTGTGACGTAGCAGATGCGGCGTCACCCGCTTCTGAATTCGGGCCAGTTGGCGGCAACGCACGAATGGGCGCGAGACGTCGGTGCGGCTCAGCCGAGACCGTCCGCCCTGGGTCACAAACACAGCCGGGTGCGCATCCTGTCGCAGGTCCAGATATCGCTTGAGCCACAACAGAGACCGTTCGGTAAAGAACACTGTCCGTTGCTTGTTGCCCTTGCCGATGACCGTGGCTTCGCGGTTTGCAAAGTCGATGTCCTGCCGATTCAGGGAGAGCGCCTCGGAAATGCGCATGGCAGTGCCGAGCAACACCTCAACCAGTGCGCGAAAGCGCAAGCCCGCCTCAAACGGCGTTTCATCCTGATTGCACATTTCGATGGAGGAGAGGAACCGCTCGACCTCGGCGGTATTGAGATAGGCCACTTCGCGGCGCGGGCGCTTGGGAAGAACAATCAGGTCCGGCGGCATGACCGGCATTCCCAGTTCCTGCTGGCAGAACATCAAAAGGCGCTTGATGGCTGCCAGAATGCAGACCTGCCGGCCTGCACTATGGTTGCGGCTCAGCATCACTCACTTGGCAAACTGCCCGAACCGGAACTCACCCACAGATTTTTCTGACGCATCGGAATTTCAAGCGGCGTGGCCGACGGTGGTGGCGGATGCGGAGAGGAGGGACGATTGGTGGTCTGGCAGCGGACGGAGCCATGGTTGAGCAACCGGGTCAGGATCTCGCTATTGGAAGCGTTCATTTCGATGAAATCTACTCCCGCAGCAGTCAGGGTGTAGTCGGAGTTATCGGCAGCCGCGACGAACTGTTTAGCCCGTAGATACCACATAGTGAAGGTGAGATATTCGCGCGGGAAGCTCATACAGTTTTCAAGATCGAGCAGCGAGACGCCAGGATGGTCGGCGTCGGTGCGGCGCCGGCTGTACAGCAGCGAAAGCACACCGAGCCGTCGATTGGCCTCGGCCTTGACACCGATGACGAAGTCCTTGAGTTCGAAGATCGGCATGGGCGCGGGCTCCTGGGCTTCCCGTTTAGCGTCGTATTCGGCGCGACGGATGGGATCGGATAACACGGAATGGGCCTGTTTGAGGCGCAGAAACTCTTCCGCGTCACCGGTTTCCGGGTTGTCCGGATGGAAGCGCGCCGCCATGATGCGGAACACACGGTGGATAGTTTCGGCCTCGGCCTTAGGACTGATCTGGAGCACGTCGTAATAGTCGGCGTCGGCGTCAGCCTCGGATTTCGGTATCGCCGGCTCTTGGGTCTCGCTTTTGGCGGTGTCACTGAACTCGAAGCCGATGTCGTATTTCATGCCGCGACGGGTCCAATGCGTCACAAGGTAGTCTCCGGACACCAACCCATCGGCTCCTTCGATGTGGACGACCGTGTTGGATTCGATGGCGCCGGCACACTCAATGACCACGCCAGATGCCGAGAGCTCCACGCCGCGACCTTCCATAAAGCACGTTCGCCTGTCGGGACCGCACCATGTTAGGATGCAGGCGCCGTCTTTCGCCCATTGCGGATTCACTCGCACGTTGTCCATTTCATGCTCCTTGGTCAAGCGACCTGACGGCCGCGGAAGTTACCGGCCCTGGGTTCACGGATGATATCCGCCTTCTTTACACGCACAGATTCAAGGCACTGAAAAGTGAGAACACTGACTTAAGCCGCGCCACTAAAGCGCCGCGGGTAAATCCCGACCGAAAGGTTGCAGTGGCCGGCCGGACCGCGTGTGTCACTCCCGGCGGCGTCCATTCTGGCGTCGATACTGCGGGGGCACCCACACAAACTTCAGAGACAGGACACAAGCTCAAAGCCGCTCGCTGTAGCACGGCGTGCACTGCTGGCACAACCACGGCCAGATCCATGCCAAAAAGGTCATCCTCCATTGCGAAAGCCTGAGGTGGAACCAGCCGGTGAATAAGTGCGGGGAGCGCCTGAATCGGCGGTCTCTGAGCGTCGTCCGTCGCCAGGTAGATTGCCAAATCAGATTCCTGCTGTCTCAATGTCAAGGTCATCCACGTTGAAAATACCTCAATGTGCAATTTCCGGACAGCTCGGTCAACCTCCGCAACAAGCAACCGCCCGGCCCCAAGACGTTTAGTGAACTCTTGCCATTGTTCGCGCAGAGACGCTATAGCCACGAGCCGGTCAAAGAGCGATGGACTGCGAAGAACTTCGCTGCGCAGGTGTATTTCGCAGTCTGCGAGTCGGAGCTGATTCAGGAAAGCGAAGGTTTCAGGCATGCCATACCGCCTTGCTGCGATATTCATCGCTGAACTCAAGCTGCCATCTCGCAGAATTCCATTCAAGCGTGGTCTCTGTCTTCTCGGCGTGCGGCCATGAGCGCAAGCTCTCCAATGCACAGAGGAACACGCATGTCTCCATGAGCTTAGCGAGGCAAACCTCGCATTGCAGGACATGCGCTGTAATCAGTGGCGTCCTTTCCCCAAGCTTCCCTCTCAGCAACAAAATGAGATCGTCTTCGTCGACGTCCGGCGGCATTTGAGAAACTGGTGCCGAGGTGTTGTCTTCATAGCAGGTCGCGATACGTAGCTCAATCATGCGTGAATTCTTCCTTTCCCCTCCAGATTCCTCACCGTGGGGACGCCTTCTGCCCTTCCCAAAGCGGCGACTGGTCCTCAACCTGAACTGGATTGCCGGACACTTCACCGTTATCATGCGATCCAGACTCGCTACCGTCCTCTACACTGCCGGACTCATCATCGAAGCAGTTACCGCGGCGATCTCTGCTTCGGTGATGGCGAACGCTTCGGCCGCCCCCTTCAGTTCCCCGTTCCGGCCCATTTGCTCCAACTCGCGGACCGTTTGGGATGCCACCGGGCGCCCCAAGTATCCGAGTACTAATTTCAGGCTGTGCGCCGTCCTTTCGACTCCTCCCGCGTTCGCGTCCCGGACTGCGTCTCGCAGGCTTGCCATCATCTTCGGGGTCTCCTCAAGAAAAGCCTGCACGATTTCCTGGAGAAGCGGTTCGTCCCCGGCCAACTGTTCCAACATCCGCTTACGGTCCCAGCCGGCAGCCGCAGTGTTCTGCACCGGCGCCACCGACGTATGCGGCGGCGGTAGCGACGGCCGTTGGGTAGCGAGCGACAAAACGTGTGCCGCGGAGCGGAGTAGACTCGAACCGGACTGTACCGCCGAGGTACCGTTCCGTCAGGAGTTTCATGCTGTAGGTAGCCAGTACCCGGCCGCCGCCTTTGGTCGAAGACGACCGTTGGAATATCTGAGATTGCTCGGCCCGTGGGATAACTCCCGGGTTGTGCACGCCGAACTCGATGCCGCCCTGGGTTGCCTCGCAGCCGATAGTAACGGTTCCGCCAGGTTGGGTAGCCGCGAGCGCGTTCTTGAGCATGTTGCCAAGTACGCGGGAAAGTATCGCACGGTCCGTCTCCATCCGGAGATCTTCCGAAAGCGGATCGACGAGAATCGTGCGTTCCTTAGACTCAGGTTGATCTCGGTGTTGGGCCGCTGCTGTCCGGATTAGTTCGAGAGTTCCAACCGGCTCGGGCGTGATCGACAGTCGGCCGGCCTCGGCTTGCGACAGTTGTTGCTGGCTATGAATCTCCGCGAGCAGTTCGGTCGCAGACTGGTCCACCATGCCTGCAAGTTCCGCACTAGTCCCGCCCTCTAATTTGTCTCTTAGCAAGGCCGCGCACCCCTTCAGCCCGCTGGCGATGTTCAGAATGTCGTGAAAGAACAACCGCTCGCTTGCCTGCTGCCGGTTCTCCTGGCTGAAGTCCGTCAGCGTGCACACAACGAATCCTTCCCGGCCCTCGATAGGTGAGGAGGTCACCATGAGGTCGCAGGTCTCTTCCGCGCCGTTCACGGAGCGTACGATATGCCACTCCCATCTGCTGGTGTCTGCCCGGGGTCCGTCAAGGGCCGCCCACATGCCATCGCAAGTCTGGCAGAACTCGGTTGGGCCGCAGCTCTTTGGCGATTGCGCGGCATGCACGCAATGAAATGCCTCGCCCAGCCGCAAACCCAACGCCGCCGGCAGGTTCGCAACACCCGCCAGGCTCAGCACGGCGCGGTTGCAGAAAACGATCTCCCGGTTGTGATTCAGCACGACCATGAACGCACTCGAGGCGTCCAGCACCTCTCTCAGCGGCCCGGACTCGAAAATGCGAACCTGCGCCGCTATCTCCGGCGGCGACGACCGCTCCGCACAGGCAAAGCAGTAGCTGCCTCCCGCCGGCCTTGCATTTAGCTGCGGCTTCGGACGCGAGCGATTATCCAGCGCCCTCCGGACCGCGTCGAGCAGGCCCTCCTCATCGAGACTCACGAGGCAGCCGTCTGCCGTGCCATGCAACTCCACCGGGATGTCCACCGAAGACGTGTAGATCACCGGCAGGTCCCAACGGGTCTTTATCTCCCGGCAAACTTCCGAACCCTGCATGTCCGGCAAGTTGACGTCGAGCAGAACGAGGTCGGGGCGCTCCGTTTCAATGGACCGGAGCGCGGCTCTCCCGGTGTCGGCTTGGGAGACGTGGAAACCGGCTTCAAGCAGGTACTGCGTCTTGAGGTAGCATAGTGGTTCGCAATCGTCCACCACCAGGACGCGGGATTCGAGGTTCGCGCTCACAGTTTCCCTCGTCAACCGCCACCTAAGAGAATAGGCCGGATGGGTTCTACGCCGGTGCGTCGCCGCATGGCAGTTTTCACAATCGCGAGCCAACCCCCCGGCGGACCGTGCCACTGACTGAACCCATCCGGATCCACCGGCTGCGACACGAAACAGTGGGCATTTAAGGTCGTCCGCACGTCCACATAAGCCCGGGGAGCCGCAACCGGGGGCGCCAGGTCCCCCAACTGAAGCTGGCATGTCGGGCAGAGCAACAGGTGTGCCTCCAGCATATCGAAGCGCTCCTTATCGATTAATCCCGCTCGATACTGGATTAGTGTCGTGTCGGATATATGACGCCGCAGCAGAAACTCAAACATGTAAGTCTTCCGGAGCCACCGGGCCGCGGCAACCCTAAGATCAGGTTGCGTCAATGGGCTCGTGGCGGCAATAGGATGTTACCCGCATTTCGGAGGGTGGTAGCTTATGCGCCGCGCCCGTCCGCCGGTTCCCGCTAGAGTATCGCCCTGTGTCAGTCGAGGGTTCCACGGTATCCACTACCCGCGGTTTCGATGCCAGAGTGTGGATAAGGGCTTGGAGTGCCCTGAATTTGCCACAACTCGTGTTGCGCGTGTTACTGATCGAAGATAACCCCGGCGATACCGAACTGGTGAAGGCATCCCTTGCGGATTCGGTCGGCGTCGCATTTCAGGTCTTTTGCGCCGACGCCCTGCTGCCCGGTCTGAACTGGCTGGCGCGCGGGGATTTCGATCTTGTGCTCCTGGATCTTTCTCTCCCGGATAGCCACGGACTGAGCGGCTTAAACGCCGTCCGTGCCCTTGCGCCCTCCATTCCGGTGGTGCTCCTGACGGGGTGGGATAGCGAGTCCCTGGCACTGCAGGCAATAGAAAGCGGGGCGCAGGACTACCTTGTGAAGAACAGGTTGCAGGGGCCGGCTCTGGCTCGCATCCTGCAACACGCCATTGTGCGGCAAAGAACTCAAGCCAAATCCTCGACCCACGAGCCTAACCACGAGCGGGCAAAAGTTGTGGGCTTTCTTGGCGCTAAAGGCGGAGTCGGAAGTACAACTATTGCCTGTCACATCGCCAGGGAACTGAAGCGGCAGACCGGAGGCCGCGTCCTGCTGATGGATCTCGACATAGCAAGCAACGCCATCGGTTTCGCGATGAACATAAACGTGCCCTACGGCATCATAGAAGCTGCCGATGACATCCTGGACCTCGATGAGGATCGCTGGAAAAAGTTGGTCGTTCCCGTTGGGGGTCTGGAAGTCTTGCCGTCGGGGGGGCCGGCATTCCGCGAAGAGAAGTATCCGAAAGCGGAACGGGTCCGGCTATTACTTCACTTCGTCCGCTCGCTCTACCAATGGATTGTCGTCGATCTCGGACGAATGAGCCCGTTCGCAGTGCGCCTCGTCCAGGAGGTCAACCGCCTCTACCTGGTGAGTATGTGCGACGTTCTGGGGCTCGCCAAGGCGAAATCGGCGGTGGACGTGCTGAGCGAGGCCGGATTCGACCGGGAACGTCTGGCCCTGGCACTTAACCAGGTCAATGCGTCATCCTCCTTGTCCCGTGGCGAGTTGGAAGAGCTCGTGGGGGTGTCCGTGGAGTCGATGCTTACGGAGTGCCGCCGGGATTTTGAGGACGGTTTCCAGAACGGGAAGCGGTTGGGCGAAAGCCGAGAGTTCCAAAAGCAGGTGGCGCAAATGGCGGCCAGGATTGCGGGCGTAGAGGTAGAGAAGGATACTGAAGCGCCGAAACCCCGTTTCTCATTTCTACCCGGAGTCTTTCGACGTGCGGCAACAGGAATTTAGCGGCTATCCACCACGCGAGGCGAGCTCGAACGGTAGCGCCACGCTCGCCCCGCCGGCGCTTGCCGAATCCTGGGGCGCGGAAGAACTGGCGGCGGCCCTGGACTCGGTTGGCGCCGGCATCTGGGCGGTCGATTTGGAGGGGCGCTGCGTATTCATCAACCAGGCAGCATGCCGTATCTTCGGTTACGCCCGGGAAGAGTGCCTTGGCCAAAACCTACAGTGCAGAATCCACAAGTGCCACCCCGACGGCTGGTGCTGCCCGAAACACCAGTGCCCGATCCAGAGTGCGCTGGCAAGCGGGTCCGGCGCCTGGGTAGACGACGATGTGTTCCAGCACCGCGACGGGACTTCGTTCCCGGCGCAGTACTCGGTCCAGCCCGTGGCCGTGCAGGGCCGTATCAGGGGCGCCGTGATCAACATGACCGACATCGCGTCCCGGAAGCGCGCGGAGGAGTCGCTGCGGAAGAGCGACGAATGGCTGGGCTTCGCGCAGCATGCAGCCGCTGTGGGCATCTTCGATCTGGACCTCAAAACCGGTGAAGCGCAGGCGTCGGAGGGGCAGTTCCGGCTCTATGGCCTGGACCCGGCCGGCAAATGGCCGTCGCATGAAGGATGGCGCCAACTGGTGCATCCGGAAGACCGCGAGCGCATGGACCGCGAGATCGAGTTGGCGATCTCCGGAGCTCAGGTCTCGGGGGAGGAGTTTCGAATCGTCTGGCCGGACGGGAGCATTCACTGGCTGTGCGGGCAGCCGACGGCGTTCTTCGACGAAGCCGGAACGGCTACGCGCGTGGTCGGCGCCAACGTCGATGTCACCAGCCGCGTGCGAGCCGAAACGGTCCTCAATCAATTTTTCTCGGCGTCACCCACGCCGATGGCGATCTGGGGTTTCGATGCCCGCATCCGCCAAGCAAACCGCGCCTGGGAGCCGATTCTCGGGTATGCGACAGCGGAATTGGAAGGGCTTAATGTGCTCGATCTGGTCCATCCTGAGGATCGGGCCGTTGCCGCGGCGGAGTTCAAAGAGCTGGTTATCTCGGGGAAACGCATTGGGTTCGAGTGTCGCACCAGGTGCAAGGACGGATCGTACCGCTGGCTTCTGATGAATGCCAGCGTTCTGAAGGACGCGCAGGTAATCTGTGCAACCGCGCACGACATTATGAACCGGAAAGCAGCCGAAGAGGCTTTGCGGCAGAGCGAAGCGCGGTTCCGCTCGGCGTTCGACAACACGCTGATCGGGATGGCGATCGTCGGCCTGGACGGCCGCTACCTACAGGTGAGCCGAAGCCTCTGCCGGATCACGGGGTTCTCCGAGCAGGAGCTGCTGCTGACGGATTTCTCGGCGATCACGCACCCCGACGATGTTCGGGAAGGCCTGGAGTTCAGGCACGCAATGATGGAAGGCGTGAAATCCGCCGCCATCACAACGAAGCGCTATGTGCGTAAAGACGGCAAGCTGGTCTGGGTCTCCGTCCCTGTGGCTCTTGTACGCGACGCGCTCGGGAAGCCGCTCCACTTTATTACGCTGGTGGAAGACATCAGCGAGCGCAAGCGCGCCGAGGAGGCGCTGCGGGAGAGCCGGGAGCAGTTGCGCAGCATTACGGATTCGGCCCAGGACGCCATCCTCATGGTGGACGCCCGGGGGGCTGTCACCTATTGGAATCCGGCGGCGGAGTCGATTTTTGGCTACCGACGCGAGGAAGCCATCGGGGAAAGCCTCCATAAGCTGCTGGCGCCGGAACGCTACCTCGAAGCCCATCGCGCGGCATTCGCTGAGTTCTCACGCACTGGCCGCGGCAACGCCGTCGGCAAGACGGTTGAGCTGGCAGCCCGCCGAAAGGACGGCCGCGAGATATCCGTCGACCTATCGCTGTCGGCGATCCGTCTGAACGGCGAATGGCACGCCGTGGGCATCGCGCGCGACATCACCGAGCGCAGGCGGGCCGAGCAGGCTTTGCGGGAGAGCGAGGCGAAGTTCCGCGAGCTGTTCGACTGCGCTCCGGTGGCTTATCACGAATTGGACATGGATGGCGTAGTGCGCCGTGTGAACCGAGCCGAGTGCGCCCTGCTTGGGTACGAGGCGGGCGAGATGTTGGGCCGGCCGGTATGGGAATTCATCGCCGGGGCGGAGCGGGAATCCAGCCGCGAGGCCGTCCGCCGGAAACTGTCCGGGGAACAGCCCCTGGCGCCCTACCAGCGCCGTTACGTCCGGCGCGACGGCGTTGAGTTGTGGGTCGAGGTCCACGAGACCCTGGTGCGCAGCGCGACGGGCCAGACAGCCGGCATCCGCACCGCCCTGCTGGACATCGCCGAGCGCAAGCGGGCGGAGGAACGCATCGAGAAGACGCTAGTGCGGCAGTTGGGCGTCAGCCAGCTTCAGCAGATGCTCCTGGCCTCGGCCCCGCTGGAGGACAAACTCCGGAAGGTCACCGACGCTATCGTCAGCCTGTTCGACGCCGATTTCTGTCGCATCTGGTTGATCCGGCCCGGAGATCTGTGTGAACGGGGCTGCCCGCATGCCGAAGTGCGCGAGGGGCCGCACGTCTGCCAGCACCGTGACCGGTGCTTGCATTTGCTGGCGAGTTCCGGCCGCTACACCCACATCGACGGCCCGGGCCACCGGCGTGTTCCATTTGGGTGTTACAAGATCGGACGCGTGGCGTCGGACGAGGTTCCCAAGCTCGTCACCAACGATGTCCAGAGCGATGCGAATGTTCACAATCATGCCTGGGCCCGCGAGCTGGGACTGGTGTCGTTCGCGGGATACCAGTTGCGCTCGCCCGGGGAAGAGACCCTGGGCGTTCTGGCCCTGTTCGCCAAGCATCCGATCCTGGCTGAGGAAGATGCCATGCTGAGCGGGCTCGGGAGTACCGTGGCTCGGGTGGTCAAGCAAGCCGTCGCCGAGGAAACGCTGCGGGCGAAAGAGAGTACTCTTTCCGAATCGCAGCGAATCGCCCACGTCGGCAGTTGGAACTGGGACCTCCCAATAGGCACACCCGAGTTAGCATGGACGCCCGAAACATATCGTGTTTTTGGAGTCTCGCAAGATACCTTTATTCCGTCCGCCGAGGCGTTTCAGAGTCTGATTCACGCGGACGATCGGGCTGCCATGCGAGCATGGATGAGCGCCTGTCTGGCAGGGGAAGAACCGCCCGACCTGGAGTTCCGCGTCGGCTTGCGGGACGGCGGCGTCCGCTATCTCCTGGGTCGCGGGCACCTGGTGCGAGACGCGGAGAACAAACCGATCCGCATGACTGGCATCGCTCAGGACATTACCGAGCGCAGGTGCATGACGGAGGCGCTGAAGCTCAATATCGAAAAACTCGCCCGGTCGAACGAGGAGTTGGAGCGGTTTGCGTATGTGGCCTCCCACGATTTGCAGGAGCCGCTCCGCATGGTCGCCAGTTTCACCCAATTGCTCGCTAAACGCTATTCCGGCCGGTTGGATGAGACGGCCGACCGGTACATCGACTATGCCGTGGATGGCGCCAAGCGAATGCAGGAGTTGATCGCCGACCTGCTGGCGTATTCCCGCGTGAACAGCAAGGAGCTTGCCCTGCGCCAGACCGACTGCGGGGAAGTGATCCTGGAAGCCATGCGGAATTTGCAGGTTGCGATCGAGGAGAGCGGCGCCTCCGTCGACTGGGATCCGTTGCCGGCGCTTTGGGCAGACCAGGGGCAACTGATCCACTTGTTCCAAAACCTGCTCGGCAATGCCATCAAGTTCAGGAAAAAGGAAGAGTGCCCTCGAATCCATGTTTCCGCGGTGGACAGCGGAGGGGAGTAGGTGATTTCGGTCCAGGATAACGGCATCGGAATCGACACGCGGCAGGCCGAACGCATCTTCCAGATCTTTCAACGCCTGCACACCAGGGCGGAATACCCGGGCACGGGGATTGGGCTCGCGGTCTGCCAGAAAGTCGTGGAGCGACTTGGGGGCAAGCTCTGGGTGGAATCGGAGCTCGGGGTGGGATCCACCTTCCGCTTCACAATCCCGAAACCCATTGAGAAACAGAATAAGAGGTGAGCGTGCAAACCAG
>Ga0187884_10001367_pt1 | contig 22424 bp, 22 predicted proteins | sample June2016WEW_20_4_FD_132983 | JGI IMG/M metagenome (GOLD analysis project Ga0187884, IMG submission 132983) | Peatland microbial communities from SPRUCE experiment site at the Marcell Experimental Forest, Minnesota, USA - June2016WEW_20_40 | ecosystem: Environmental > Terrestrial > Soil >...
CGTGCCACCGCCTTGCGTCGCCGTTGGAGCAGGCGTTGCGTCTCTCTGCTGACCATGCCGTACCATTTGCACAGATGGTACGGCAAGTCAAACGCTCTACCCCTCCGAGACTGAGGGGTTACCGCGGCCACCTGAGCGAACGTTTGCGAGCATTGGGCGATGTTGTTAGCGTGCTCGCTCTAATGACGCGGCAGCAGCTCTTTGCGGCTTTCTTCTTCGCCGTGTTCTTTTTTCTCCTCTACGAGTTCTATCGCATCTTCCAGGTGTTTCTGGTGCCGCTGACGTGGGCGGCGCTGCTGGCCTTCATCTTCTACCCGCTGCACGCCCGCCTGACCTCGGCGTTGCGGGGGCGCAACAGCCTGGCCTCGTTCTGTTCCACCACGCTAGTGATCCTCGTGGTCATGGTTCCCACGCTGTTTGTAATCGTTCTCCTCGCGAATGAATCCGTAGCCCTGTACCAAAGAAGCAGCGAATTGGTGGCCAGCGGCCAACTGCAGCAGTTCTTGGACAAGCTGGCGGCCTCGGCCCCGGCGCGGGCGTCCAAGACCATCCTCCCCATGCTCAAGTCGTGGAACATCGACATCGGCGCGCTGGCGATGGAGGCGGGCAACGCTCTCAGCAGCTTCCTCGTGTCGCAAGCGGCGGGGATCGCGAAGAACGTGGCGGCATTCGTCGTAGACTTTTTTCTCACCACTTTTGCCTTGTTCTTCTTCTTCCGAGATGGCTCGCGCATCATCGGCGGCATTCGCGGGATGATGCCCATGGAACCCGAGCACAAGGATCTGGTGCTGGGTCGCCTGTACGACACGCTGTCCGCAGTGGTGCAGGGCACGCTGGTGGTCGCCGCGGCGCAAGGCGTGTTTCTCGGGTTGGGGTTTTGGGTTCTGGGCGTGCCCTTCGCGATCTTTCTCGGCTGCGCGGCGGCGTTTTTCTCGTTGCTACCGCTGGGGTCCACCACCGTCTGGGGTGGGGTTGCCGCCTATCTGCTGCTTTCAGGCTTGTTGTGGCGCGCAATTCTGCTCGCGGTCTGGGGAACGGTGGTCCTCGGGGTGCTCGACAACGTGATCCGGCCGCTGATCATCGGCGAGCGCGCCGAGATCCCGACGGTGTTGCTGTTCTTCGGCATTCTCGGCGGTCTGCAGGCGTACGGGCTGCTGGGCGTGTTTCTCGCGCCGGTCGTCATCGCCATGGTGGTGGCCTTCTTCCGCATCTACAAGGAGCGCTACAGCACCGCTGAATAAGCTTTGGAGCTCTTGGGTGGATGCGGCCCTGGTGAGCTACGCGCGGCCGTCCTGCGCGAGCGGCGGCCGCGTCAGAACGGCTTCGGCTTCTTTGATGATGTCGGCGACGACCTGCGCCGCCGGCTTCAGCCGGCCCGCGGGTGAAGACTGTGAGGGCAAGAGCTGCTCGGGCGGATCGCGGCACGGCGAGCCGCCCGAGGAATGAACAGGCTACTTCTTTTCGGCGCGCGCCAGCTCGTCGTCGATGGCGGCCTTGAAGCTTTCGTAGGGCTGGGCGCCGCTGATCAGGCGGCCGTTGATGATGAAAGCGGGCGTACCGTTCACGCCGACGCTGCCGCCTTCGGCTTGCTCTGCCTTGACGAGGTCGAGGGTTTTCTTGTTGTCGAAGCAGTCGCTGAATTTGGCGGGATCGACACCCTCATCCTTCAGCACCTCGAGGCTCTTGTCCTTCAAATTCTGCGGCGTGATGTCGCGCTGGTTCTCGAAGTAGAACTTGTAGAGCTTCCAGAAGGCGTCGGGCTTTTGCTCCCGGGCGCATTCGCTGGCGACCGCGGCGGGCTCGGCCCAGGGGTGCATCGGCAGCGGGAAGTTCTTGTACACGAAGCGCACCTTATCCCCGTAGTCCTTCAGCACCTGGTTCTCCAGCGTCTGGTAACCGCGGGAGCAGAACGGGCACTGGAAATCGGAGTATTCCACGATGGTGACTTTCGCGTTCGCCGGTCCCCTCGATGGAACGTCTTTCAGTGAGATCTTCTTCATCACGCCGGCGAATGGGTCGACCGTCAGATCCTCCAGCTCGCCGAAGAAGGCGTAGTGGCCATCGTCGGAGATGGTGAACTCCACCGACCGGCCGCCGACGCTGAGCACGCCCGTCTTCGCACCCTTGATCTTCGACGGCTTCAGGTCTTTGACCTCCACCTGCATGCTGGGCGCGATGTTCTGCTTACGGCGGAAATACTCGATGAGCTTCTGCGTCGCCGCGTCATCCGAAGCGCTGGCCGCTGCCGTCAGCCAGGCGCCCAATCCGATCACTGCGAATGCTGCCATAGCAATAAAGCCGTATCGCTTCATAAATCTCCTCTCTTTCCCGCGGGGTTGACGACGTGTTAGCACGACATCGCCCCACCCTCAACTGGCTTGCGCCCGGTGAGTGGCCAGCGGCTGGTCAGGCTACGCGGCAGCCCCCGAGGCCTCAGCCCGCTGCGCGGAGATTGTCAATGGTAGAGTCGCGGATATTTCAGCTCGAAGGTGACAGAGCCAAGTGCGGCGGCCCACACTTGGCTCTGTCGGCAGATCAGGACAAATACCAGCTGCGGCCTACTGCTTGCCACAAGCGCCCGCAGGCACCGGCGCAGCGGCAGCGGCAGGATCCGCGGCCTTGACCTCGGTCTTGCACGCCGCCAGGTCCGCGTTGTCCTGGCAGTACTGCTTCTGCAGCGTGCCGCCATCGATGGCATTGAATTGACGGCGGCCGTTCGCGATGAAGGTTGGGCTGGCGCCGATCCCTAGCGCTTGAGCAACGCCGAAATCCTGGGCCAGGAGCTTCTTGCCTTCGCCGTCGAAGCACTTCTGGATCACCCCCTCGTCGAGGCCCGCCTCTTTCGCGCAGGGTTTCCATTCCGGGTTCCGTGGGTCTTTGCTTCGGCAGGCCAGGTACTTCATGAATTGGTGGTCGGCCTTGTAGTGCTCGCGGGCGCAGAGCTCGCGAACGTCCTCATCCACTTCTCCCGGTCCGTGCATCGACTGCAGGCTGGACTCGCTGCCGTTCCCGATGAAGTGCACTTCGAGGGTCATGTCTTTCCCGAAGTGCTGAACGACATCGTTGGCAGCGATCATCGCCTTCGCCCCGTACGGGCACTGCGACATCACAAATAATTCCAGCGTTTTCGGCTGCACAGGGCGGCAAGCCATCGACCCACTACACTGCGGGTCATCGCAGTCGATTAAGCCGTCCCCATTGTCGTCGATCCCGTTGTCGCAGATCTCGGCCGTTGGGTCGAACTGGCCTCCGAGTTTCACCTCTTCCCACTCACCGATCGGACGCAGGAACTGCTTCAGTTCCGGGTAACCCTCCTGGTCCTTCTCAACCGCCTTGTCGAGCAGCACGGTAGGTAGGTACTTGAAGTCGGGCTGCGCCTTGCGCAGCTCAGCGTAAAGCTTCTTGCCCTCGTCACTCATGTAATCGACGTGTGTGACCCTCAACCCGCCCAGTGTCGACTTGAGACGCGGCTCGAGGGCCTTGATATCGCACTTGGCGCAGCGCGTATCCGACAGGAAGATCGCGTTGACCACCGGTGGCTCTGGGATATTCTTGCAGGCCTCTGGCTTGTCGGCCGAGAACGTGCCGCACGCCGCCAGCAGGAAATCGCGCGATTTCCTGCCCCCCTGGTACGGCTTACCGTTGAGGAATATAGTTGGCGAGCCTGTGGCGCCACGCTTCTTGGCCTCGTCGAACGAGGCCGCCAGCAGCGTCTTCCCCTCATCGCTCTCGGCGCACGCCGAAAGCTTTGCCTGGTCGACGCCGATCTCCTTCGCGCAGTCCTTCCAGTTGTCGGCAGCGCGCGGGTTCTTGTTCTGGCAGGCGATGAAATCGAGGGTCTTTGCCGCTGCGAGCTTGTTCACGCACAGCTGTAGGATGTCACCCTTGACTTCGGCCGGTCCGTGCATCGACTGCAGATTCGATTTGTCACCGTTGCCGATGTAGTGGATCGACACCTCCAAGTTGTCGCCGAGCTGCTTCTTCACCGGCGCAACTGCGTTTTCCACCTGCACGCCGTACGGGCATTGCGACATTACGAACATCTCGAGCTTCGCCGTACCAGCCTTGCCCTTCTCGGCTTTCTTGGCCTGCCCGGCTGCGGCGGTTCCAAGCAGCACGCCGAGGAAGACGGCTGCCCACAACTGCTGCGGAGTCAACCTGAATCCCGTCAGCGAAGCATTTTTCTGCATCTTCTGTCCCTTTTTCTCACCCGAGTCCAAAAAAGTCACAAAACCGCCCCCTAGGTCCGCTCGAGCACACAGACCGAGGACGGCTCGCCGCCGAGAATCCAACGACCAGGCATCCATAGCGCATGGTCAAGGGCCGGTTCAAGCCGTGGGCTCGGTGCGCATCGAGCCCCAAGCATATGCCGCTACTTGCCCGCGGCGAGGCCTCGAAAAGGCGCGCGAGCTGACTAAGAGTAATCCCGGACGGACTCGGCTTGCCAACCTGAGATCTGTTCTCTAGCTGCCGGGCGAGTTTCTACGCGGCCCGCTAAAAGACGCGCTCGCCGCGCTCCTCGCGCACGACCCGGCCCAAGGAGCGCAGGTATTCGAGATGCGCCAGCGTCTCGAAGGTGGCGGGGAACTGCACCGCAATCGAACTGTCCAGATCGAAGCTGAAGACGATCGCGGCGACCTCGTACGCCGTACGCGGTTGCCGGCGAACCGCGTCGAGCGTCTCCTGCGTGCGGTAGTCGTGATGCTGGATGATCTGGTTGGCGCGATGGCGGTGGTCGAGGAAGACACCCCCGTGCGCCGGTAAGACCAGATTGACGGCGTACGGCTGAAGCTTGCGCGGTGAGTCGAGAAAGTCCCGCAGAGGCTTCTCCGGGCCGCCGGGGTAGAGAGCTCCGGCGGATTCGTAATCGCGCTCGTGACTCGTCGTTACGGCGGTGATCCGCTCGGTCTTTCACCGGATCACCGGCCATACGTGACCTGCCACACACGCTAGGGGAGGGCTTCCGGGCAGTCAAGCGAGGCTGACAACAGCGAGGCTGACAACGCGGCCTCAACCCATCGAACCTTCCGGTTCGAATAGATAGACGATGTTCCTTGGTTTATCATGGAGGCATGCCGACGAGACTTCCGGCGTCCGAATCGACCGTCCCGCCCGCGAGCGCAACTCGCTCGCCCCAACAACGCTACCTCGACGAGATCATCGCGACGGCAAAGCGGCTGGCGGCAGACGGCGCCTCCGTAGGCGATTTGAAGCTCGCCAGCGGCGCGCTGAAAGAGATGCGTTACGCCTTCAAGTTGTTTGCGCCGTACCGGGACATCCGCAAGGTGAGCACCTTCGGCTCGGCACGCACCCAAGCCGGCGACCCGGTGTTCAAGCTTGCCGAGCATTTTACGGCGCGCATCGCCGACTGCGGGTACATGGTCATTACCGGCGCCGGCCCCGGCATCATGGAAGCCTGCCAGCGCGGCGCCGGACGTGACCGCAGCTTCGGCATCAACATCCGCCTACCCTTTGAGCAGCTGCCGAACCTGGTCATCCACGGCGATCCGAAGTTGATGAACTTCAAGTATTTCTTCACGCGCAAGCTTTTCTTCATCAAGGAGGCCGATGCGGTCGTCCTCTTCCCCGGCGGCTTCGGCACGCACGACGAAGGCTTCGAAGTGTTGACGCTGCTCCAGACCGGCAAAACCAAGCCCATTCCGCTGGTGCTGCTCGATCGTCCGCGCGGGACGTTTTGGAAAACGTGGCAGCGCTATGTTGAAGACCACATCCTGCGTCGCGGCATGGTGTCGCCGGACGATCTGGCGCTCTACAAGGTGACCGACGATGTCGAAGCTGCAGTGAACGAGATCGTCGGTTTCTATCGCGTGTACCACTCCTCGCGTTACGTCGGCGATCACCTGGTGATCCGGTTGCTGCGGTCACTGCCGGACAACTTCGTGCAGGCGCTGACGCAGGAGTTCCGGGACATCATCGCCGACGGCGGCCTCGAACAGCGCGCCGCCTTCGCGGTGGAGCGTAGCGACGCCGACATCTTTCACCTGCCGCGATTGGTCTTCCGCTTCGACCGTGTGCATTTCGGACGCCTGCGCCAGTTGGTCGATCGCGTCAACACGGCACCTGAGTGAGGTGGCAAGGGACGGGAGGGCCAAGTGAAAGGCATCTCCAAGCACGTTGCCAGCGAACGCGTGCGGCACCCGCCGCACCGGCACGCCCCGGCGCACCGGGTGCGCGCGGCGTGAGTTGGCTGATGGCTGATAGCAGATGCGAGCCATCAAGAGCGACTCCTCGACCAGTCGACGTGATCGGTCACGCCGAGTTCTTTTCAGGCACGGCAGGGGGAAGCTGGGCTACCACCCAGCGCAGCACTCGCTCCGCCAGCTCGACCGCACGCGTGTGCTCGTCCGCGGTCACCTCCTCAGCCAGACCCGGGTAGCGCGTTTCCACGGCATAATGTGTCAGCGCATCGGCCTCGCGGATTTCCGCGGGAATCGCGAACCCCTCTTGGTTGAGTAGAGTGAGTAAGTCCAGGAGATCGTGAGTTTTCGGGAATCGCACTTGCCGATGAACCAGGAGCGCTTTGATCGCTTTTTCCGCCGCCTGCTGTGCGTCGAAGCACAGGTCTTCGTAGAGTACGTCCGGCACGTTGCGGCCTGCACGCGCCCGAGCCAGGTTGCTGCGGGCGCGCCGCACCCATTCATGCGGGCTGGTCGGGTCGCGGTCGTTAGGCGGCATAGACCTCTCGACCCTCACGCAGGGCCGGTTCGATGACCGTGCCGACCTTGCTGCGGAATGCGCAGATATCTTCCGGCGTGACGACGATGACGTCAACGGGTACGCCGAGCCCGAAGAACGCTTGATGGATCTGTTGTGCCATGCGGCGGCGGTGCAGGGCACCAGACTTGACCACCAGAAGATCCACGTCGCTATCGGGGCCCATGTCGCCGCGCGCCGCCGAGCCGAACAAAATGATCCGGTCCGGCTGAGCAACTGACACGACCCTGCGGACGATTTCCTCCACCACACCTGGCGTCAGCGCGCGCCGCGTTTTCTGGGACTTCATACGCGTGGCTGAGTGTACACCAGTTTACACGCGGGCGCGAAGCCGCCCCACGCGCCCGCAGCACCCCACCAGCCTCAGCGAGGTGAGACCGCACTCGCGGTGGTGGGGACTCATCCGGCAAGGGGCCCCAAATGCCTCTATGGCCCCGTTCGGGGAGCCGGACGGGGGCCCATGAAGGCTTTATGGGGGGGGCCGTTGCGGAGCCGGCTGGGGCCATGAAGGCTTCATGGGGCCTCGGTCAGAACCTGGCTGGGGGCCATGAAGCCTTCTGGGGCCTGTTCCAGGGTCCGACAGAGGCCCATGAAGGCGTTATGGGGCATTATCGCGGGAACCCGGACGATACCGGCCACTTCCACGATCAGCCTCGACGGCCAGTGAGATGCTCTAAACCTGCTCGCCGCCGCGCGGTACTGCAGAGAAAGGCGGAACCAACCATGGAGAAGAAAGCGAGGTTCGCCATGGAAGAAGGCGGCGGCGGCAATGTCTTCGCCGACCTCCGGTTCCCCCACCCCTGGTTGTCCGGGGCTCAGTCTTTTAGCCGTCCATCATGCCGCTTGACACGGACATACCGGTATGTGTATGTTAGTATCAAATGCAAGACGCGCCCAAGCCCGCCCGCTGGATCGCATCGTCAAGGAAGGACTTGAAGACCTTCCCGAAGCTCGTCCAACGGCACATCGGGCAGGCCTTGTGGGCGGCGCAGCATGGCGAGGAGTATCCCACGGTGAAGGCGCTGAAGGGCTTCGGTGGGCGTTCCGTGCTCGAGATCGTCGCGCCGCACGAGGCCGACACGTACCGCAGCGTTTACACCGTGCGCTTTCATTCGGCGATTTACGTCCTGCACTGCTTCCAGAAGAAAGCGAAGAAAGGCATGGCCACACCGAAGAAGGACATAGACCTCATCAAGCAGCGGCTGGCGGCCGCTGAGCAAGACCACAGAGAAAGGCAGCACTGACCATGAAGAAGAAACAAGCCAAGATCACCGTGGAAGAAAGCAGCGGCAATATCTTCGCTGACCTCGGTTTTCCCAACCCGGAGCGCGAGGAGATCAAGGCCCGCCTGACGCTGCAAATCTATCGTCTCATCAAGCAACGCGGCCTGACTCAGGCTGCCGCCGGTGAGATCCTCGGTATCAAGCAGCCGCATGTCTCAGGCCTTATGCGCGGCCAGTCCGGTGCATACTCCGTCGAACGCTTGATGGAGTTTCTCGCCGCCCTTGGGCAGGACGTTGAAATCACTGTCCGCCAGACCCGCAAGGAACACGGCCACGTGTCCGTCGTTGTCCCGTGAAAGGGGGGCTTACGCCTGGGCGGAACCTATCGCCGGCCGCGACCGACCGGGAAGCCAGGGAATCGAGAGCTATCAGCGCCCGCGAGAGCCTTTGCAGCTTTCAACGCTAGCCGGCGAGCTTGTCACCGCGCTTCGGCAACACAGGATTCCCTATCCGCAGATTCGGTTCTGCGAAGCTGCATCGTCGCCGTCTAGCGACCTGCCCTCCGCCCCGAGCCGTCCTTGAGCCTCTGGCCTCCCTCCGGTAAGAGCGACGGCGGAGGCAGACGCTATGAGCCGCTACTTCGAGGACTTCACCGTCGGCGAGGTGATCAAGCATTGGCCGGGGCGCACCATCCGCGACTTCGACGACACCTGGTTCACGCTGATGACGATGAACACCAACCCGATCCATTTCGACGACCACTACGCCAGCCAGTCGCAGCACGGGAAATGCCTGGTCAACGGCATCCTGGTGTTCGCCATCGCCGTCGGTATGAGCGTGAAGGACATCAGCGAGAAAGCCATCGCCAATCTGGAATACGAAAACGTGCGCCATCTCGGTCCGACCTTCCACGGCGACACGATTTACGCCGAGACGGAGATCCTCGAGAAGACGGAATCCAAGTCGAAGCCCGACCGTGGCGTCGTCTACGTCGAGACGCGCGCCTGGAATCAAAAGGACGAGCGTGTGCTCTCGCTGCGCCGGCGGGTGTTGCTGCCGAAGCGCGGCGGTTGAGCCCCACCACCATGCAGCCCGTGTCGTCGGTGACCGCCTTCTTGGCGCGCCATGTCTCACGGCCCACCGTCGATGCGGAGGCGCAGGAGATGCTGGCGCTGCTCGATCCGATCGAGCGCCGGGTGGCCGAGGAGCTGGCGCGCACGCCGCAGCGAGAGGATCGCCTCCGCCGCCTCGCCGAGCAGACCGGCACGCCTTGGGAGCCGGCACGGTACGACCGCATCGAAGCGCGCACGCTGCGCCGCCTCAGCCACGAGCTCACACGCCGCGGCTGGCTGCAGCCATAGTCTCACTGCCCGTTCTTCGAGCACGCGCTGAATCTTTCGGCACAACTGGGGGAACTGCGCGCTCCCAGCGATGCCGAGTCTCGTCTTTTGTAGTTTCTCGCCCCTTGGCATCCGCGTTGCTCCTCCCCGAAGCAACCCACATGGTCCCGCCGGTGTGTCTTGCGGCGGAAGAATGAAAAGGGGGAGAGACGATGCAGGCAAGAAAATCAGGTTGGTTGTTGCTGGCGGCGCTCACGGTTGCAGTGCGACCGCACACGGGGTGGGCCGACGAGCCGAAGACGCTCGATCAACGTGTGCAGGAACTGGAGCAGAAGGTTAACCAGTCGAATCCGTTATCGACGCTCGGGGTCAGCATCCATGGCCTGGTTGCGGTCGACTATCTCTACGACGTCAACCGGCCGGCCGGCAGCGCGCCGCCGTTTCTGCGCTCCTTTGAGGACAAGAGCAACAGCTTCATCCTCAACCTCGCCAATCTGCACTTCGAGCGCGCCTCGAAGGACGGCCTCGGTTTCGTCGCCGATGTCGACTTCGGCGAGACCGCAAACGTCGTGAACAACAGCACCTACTTCGGCAAGGGGTACGACTTGAACGGTAACCCCAAACTCGGTAACGGCACCGACTTCTTCGATGTCCGCCAATTCTACCTCACGTATACCATCCCCGTCGGTTCCGGCATCAAGCTGCAGGTGGGCCGCTTCGTGACCCTGCACGGCGCTGAGGTCATCAAGAGCTACAACAACATCAACTACAACATCACCAACTCGATTCTGTTTGGCTACGCGATCCCGTTCACCCACACCGGGATCATGGGGACCTACGCGTTCAACGACCAATGGACTCTCAACCTGGGAATCGTCAACGGCTGGGACAACGTCGCCGACAACAACGACGGCAAGAGCGTGCACGGCATGCTGACCTACGCGCCGAGTTCCGCGTTCAGCATCGCTGTCTCGGGAATTTACGGGCCGGAGCAGTCGACCCACACAGCTACCAATCCAAACAACCTCGACCCAGTTACCGGCCAGCCGCTGCCGTTCGTGGATTCCCACGGCAACCCTTTGATCGTCCACGCCGGGCGCTCGAAGCGTTTCCTGCAGACCACCGTCATCACCTACAAGCCCACGGACCAGCTCACCCTCATCTTGGACTACGACTACGCGAACGAGAGCGATGTTGTGCCGCACACAATCAGCGGAACCGCAACCGGGACGCTGACCGATGGGATTCTGCATACGGCGCAGTGGCAGGGCGCCGCCGGCTACATCATCTACGCCTTTACGGACAAACTGTCCGGGGCGTTGCGCGCCGAGATCTTTGACGACATGGATGGAATGCGAACCCTGGCCGCCGGGGTCAATGGCCTCGGGCCTGGCAACCAGGCCACCTACTACGAGTTCACTCCAACGCTTACCTACAAGGTCGCCGAAGGACTGTTCTGGCGCAACGAATATCGCCACGACGAGTCGGATTCGAAGAAAGTCTTCCCGCGCGAAAACCTCTTCGTGCGCGGCCAGGACACCTTGGCAACCGAGCTGGTGTACACCTTCTAAGAAGGACACCGGTGTTCGTGCTCGTGTCTCGTGCTCGTCAAGCGAAACACGAGATACCAAAGAGAAGGCCGTCCACACCCGGACGGCCTTCTCTTTTCTGATCCGGCCTTTTCGCCCTACTCTGCCGCCTAGAAAAACTGCGCTGCTCGGAAACCGAGCATCCATCCCCGGCTCTCGCCTTGCATTACTCAACCAGTTTGCAAATTGCACGCTGGCACCGCCGTTGCTCAATGGTGTGAAAAGCAAAGGAGGGCTGATGGCTCAACCAAGTACGGCAACGGTCAAACCTACGCTGGGACTCACCGGTGTCACTGTGAACGCCATGGCGCTGATCGCGCCGGGTGCATTTCTCTGGATCACCTACCAGTTGCAGGCTGCCGCGGCGGCGCCGAGCGGCGCAGCTGTCAGCTCGGACATCTGGGCGGGCCTGGCATTCGCTCTCATCCTCTGCTTCCTCACCGCCATCTCCTATTCGGAGCTGGCACGGCTCTATCCGGAAGCCGGCTTCGGTAGCACCTACTATTTCGCCGAGAAGGCCTTCCTGGATCGTGAGAACAAAGCGCACCACAAGTTTGCTCGTCTGGCGAAGATCGTTACCGGCTGGGCGGCGCACCTCTTCTACTGGGTGTATCCGGGAGTGATGGTTGCCATGATGGCGACGCTGCTCGGCTATATCTACCAACAACTAACCGGTGGCACGTTGTCCACTCCGGTGTTGATCGCGCTGGAGGTGGCGACCGCCTTTTTGACCGCGTACATCGCTTACCGCGGTGTCACCGGCTCCACGATGACGGCGTTGATGATCAACATCATTCAGATCACGAGTTTGGTGTTCTTCAGCGTCCTGGCCATCTACTACCGTTTGGCGAATCCCGAGCACGCCACACAGTGGGCCTTCAACGGCGGCTGGGACGTGCTAATGCCGCACTCGTTCCAAGGGATCATGATCCAATCGACCATCGCCATTCTGGTCCTGGTCGGCTTCGAAAGTTGCACGGCGTTCGCCGCCGAGGCCAAGGATCCAAAGCGACACATCCCGCAGGCGGTCCTCCTGGCGCTGATCATCCAGGGCCTGTTTGCGTACCTGTTCGAGTACTTCGCTGCCGGCTTCATGGTCAGTGAGAAGTTGGTGGGGACTGACAGCGCCGGTGCGGCGGTCAGCGGTATGGCGGCGGCCGCAGCGTCGAGCGCCCCGATCGGCGACATGGCGATCCTGGTAGGCAACAGTGTGCTCGGTGGCATCGGTTTCGGTCTAATGATCACGATCGCCATAACCGTCGCCTTGGCCATTCTGGGCACGACGCTCAGCTGTTTGAACACGGCAGTACGGGTCAGCTACGCCATGGCGCAGGACGACGAAATGCCTGGACTGCTCAACGCGCTGCACGGCAGCTACGCTACGCCGCACCGGGCGATCTGGGTGCTCGCCATCGTCTCTTCCATCATCGGCGCGATCGGTGTGCAGTCGGTCGTGGGCCTGACGGGAATCACGCTGGCCTCCAACTTTGGGACCTTCGTGCTCTACGGCCTCACCTGTCTGTGGACGATCATCGCGTTCGCGGAACGCCACGAGAAGAGCATGGTCAAGCACCTGATCGTGCCTGTGCTCGGTCTGCTTGCCAACGTGGCCATGCTGGCAGCCATCCTCTACCTATACATCATCGGCAACGCCGACGCCCAGAACGAAGCGTACATCTGCTTCGGCATCTCAGGCGCTTGGGCCGTGGTGAGCATCGCGTACGTGGTGGTGAGGAGCATCCGCAGCGGGCGGTCGATCCTCGCCGTGCCGTCGCCGGGGCGGGCTGCATAGGGTATTGAGCCATCCCTCCATCAGGCGTTACCGTGTGGGGTTGGTGGGTTAACACCACCAACCCCGCTTTTCTATGTCGGACATTGATTCTTTCCAGCTCACGGATATCGGTTGCGTCCGCGAGCAAAACGAGGATGCGGTCGGGCTTTGGCCGCACGAGGACGGCATTCTGTTTGCCGTTGCCGACGGCCTCGGCGGGCACAACGCCGGCGAAGTCGCGAGCGCCCTCGCCCTCGATGTGCTGGCCCGCGAAATGGAGCGCGCACCGGGCCAGTGGTCCGTGGTCAAGCGCCTCAGGCGCGCCGTCCAGGAGGCCAACCTCACCATTTATCAGAAGGGCATCACCGTACCCGAGCTCTCGCGCATGGGGAGCACGCTCACCGCCACCGCGGTGGTCGGCGGCACGCTGACCACCGCGCACATCGGGGACTGCCGCCTGTACCTGCTGCGCAAGGGCGACTTCACTCAGCTCACCAAAGACCACACCTGGGTCTGGGAACAGGTGCAATACGGCATCCTCTCACCGGAGCAGGCCCGCATCCATCCGCGGCGCAACGTGCTGACGCGGTGCCTGGGCCACAACCTGATCGTCAGCATTGACACCTTGCGCTTGGATCTCCAGCCTGGCGATGTGTTGTTGCAATGCAGTGATGGGATTCATGCGTTGCTTCCGGAGCCCGAGATCGCCGCCATTGTCCGTGGCGCGGAGCCGGAACGTGCGTGCCGGGCGCTGATCGAGCGCGGCCGCGACGCGGGTGGCGAGGACAATCTCAGCGTCCAGATTGCCGCCGTGCTCTCTTGCCCCGTTTCCACCAACAATCGCCGCTGGTGGCAGCGGCGTTGACAGGTTGCCCTCTTTACTACACCTGCTTGCCCCCTCCCCGCCTTGACCGCTATGGTGGGTGGCCGATGGGCGAGCTTGCTCCCGGCCAGACGGTGGACCAGTACGAACTGCAGAGCGTGATTGCGCGCAGCGGCATGGCGACGCTGTTCCGGGCGCGTGACCTGGAGAACAACCACACCGTTGTGCTCAAGGTCCCACACCTGCAGTTCGAGAGTGACATTGTCTTCCACGAACGCTTCCTGCGCGAAGAGAAGATCGGCCAGCGCCTCGACCATCCGGCAGTCATTAAGGTGTACAAGCCGCGTCAGAAGAGCCGCATGTACCTGGCAATGGAGTACGTCGACGGCGAGTTGCTCAGTCGCCGCTTGCGGCGCGAAGGCCGGTTGTCAGTGGACACTGCTGTCCAGCTTGCGATCCAGATCGCTGAAGCCTTGGCGTACCTCCACGAGAACAACGTCGTCCACCGTGACCTCAAGCCGGAAAACGTGATGCTGCTGCCGAACGGCAAGGTGAAGCTGATGGACTTCGGCATCGCGCTCGACACGACCATGCGCAAGATGACGTGGGCGGGCCTCTCCACCACCATGGGAACCCCGGATTACATGGCCCCAGAGCAAGTAAAGGGCTTGCGCGGTGACGAGCGGACGGACATATACAGCCTCGGCGCGATCTTATACGAGATGCTCACTGGTGAGGTTCCGTTTCCCGGCGACAACGTTTATGCGGCCATGCGCGCCAAGATGCGTGACGACCCGACCCCGCCGCGCCGCTTGCGCCCCGAGATATCGCCGGCATTGGAGGAGGTCGTCCTGCACGCGCTCGAACGTGACCCGCGCGACCGTTTCGACAGCGCGCTCGGTCTCCGCGACGTGCTCATTCACCCCGAGAGCGTTGTGATCACCAACCGTGCGGCACACCTGCGGCCGAAGGCACGGCTGCCCCTGTGGCTGCGAACGCTCCTCACCATCGTGGGCGGCCTGATTGTCTATGGCCTGCTGTTCTTCGCCATCACCCGTGTGGCATCCCTGACCCGCCGCTGAGGAGCGCTGTGAGATGCCCGGATCGTTCGCGCTCCGGATTGACAGAGGAAGAAGGCCGATCGCCGCATCGGCCGGGTCATTCACCGGTTTGATTCTGTCAGCCAAAGGCCGTAGCCTGTCTCGGAGCAATCGCCGACTTCTCGAAGAAACAAGGACGGTGGGATGACCAGCACTCAGCACTCGGCACTCGGCACTCAGCAGGCCCCGGTCCGGCTTGCCGTGCTGCTTTCGGGTGCCGGCACGACCCTGCAGAACCTGATCGACCGGATCGCTGACGGGCGCCTGGTTGCGAAGATCGTGCTGGTGATCGCGTCGCGAGCGGATGCCGGTGGGCTCGAGCGAGCCCGCCGCGCCGGGATCCCCGCTGTGGTAGTGGCGCGCAAGGAGTTCCCTGACACCGACCGCTTCAACGATGCGTTGCACGACGAGCTGGCGAAGCACGACCTCGACCTGATCATCATGGCCGGTTTCCTGTCGCAGGTTCAGTTGCGGGGCCGCTACAACGGACGCGTGCTCAACGTCCATCCGGCGCTGATCCCCGCGTTCTGCGGGAAAGGATTCTACGGCGAACGGGTTCACCGTGCCGTGCTGGAGGCCGGGGTCAAGGTGAGTGGCTGCACGGTCCACTTCGCCGATGACGAGTACGACCACGGCCCCATCGTCTTGCAGGGTGCAGTACCGGTGTTGGATGATGATACCCCTGAAACGTTGGCGGCGCGGGTACACCAGCTCGAGAACGAACTCTACCCTGAAGCGATCCGTCTATGGGCTGAAGGCCTGCTCGAGATCGTCGGGCGGCGCGTGAGGCTAAGAAAGAGTCCCGAGTGCTGACGACGTTCGCCAACTGCCGGCAGCCTAGGTCACTCTGCCGCAGGCTGTAAGCGCGGGACTTCAGCCTGCCCCGGTCGGCTGAGGCACGCGCGGACTCGGCATCCCTTCAGGGCTCGGCCGTGGCCGCCTCTCTTGTCACCGGTTGTTCCTTACGCGCGGGCTTGGCGGGTTTTTTCTTCGCGCCGGGAGCGAGGACGACGCCCATGAGGCGGCCTTCCATGCGTGCTGTGCCTTCGACGTTCGCCACGTCTTTGAGCGCCTCGCACACCTTCATGAGCTTTTCCCGTCCCAGGTTCTGGTACGCCATCTCGCGGCCGCGAAAACGCAGCGAGAATTTCACCCGGTCGCCGGCAGCGAGAAACTCGCGCGCTTTCTGGATCTGTCGCTCCAAGTCGCCGACGTCCGTCCGGTACCCCAGCCGCAACTCCTTCACCGTCGTCGTCGTTTGCTTGCGCCGCGCCTCGGCTTCCTTCTTGTGTTGCTGATACTTGAACTTCCCGTAGTCGAGGATGCGGCACACCGGCGGCTGCGCCGTGGGTGCGACCTCGACTAAATCGAGTTGCGCTTCTTCCGCGCGCCGCAGCGCCTCCTCTATCGGCACGATGCCGAACTGGCTGCCATCGGATCCTACGAGTCTGACCTGGGGGACACGAATGTGACGATTGATGCGATGTGCATCGGGGGGTGGGGGAACAAACCGTGGGCCTCTTCCGCGAAACGCCAAATGACCTCCTTTTCTTTCGCGCTCCCTCCCGGAGCTTCCTCACCTTACACCGCTATCCCGGCGGAGACAATGGCCGGGCAACCAACATGGCCGGGCAACGAACGCAATTGTACCATGACTCGCGCTCACAACGGCAGGCTCCGAAGCCGCAGCGCGTTACTGATCACCGACACGGAACTGAAGCTCATCGCCGCGCTGGCAATCATCGGGCTCAACAAAACCCCGAACACCGGATACAACACACCGGCCGCCAGCGGTACGCCGAGCGAATTGTAGATAAATGCAAAAAACAAGTTTTGTCGAATATTGCGCATCGTGCCCCGGCTCAAGCGGATCGCACGGGCAATGCCCCGCAGGTCGCCCTTTACCAGCGTCACCCCTGCGCTTTCAATAGCCACATCGGTGCCGCTGCCCATGGCGATGCCCACCTGGGCTTGGGCCAAAGCCGGGGCATCATTGATGCCATCCCCAGCCATCGCCACCACATGGCCCGCAGCCTGAAGCCGTTTTACCACCTCACCCTTTTGGTCCGGGAGAATCCCGGCTTCCACTTCATCGATGCCGAGCTTGCGGGCCACCGCCTGCGCCGTTGTCGGATTGTCACCGGTGAGCATCACGATGCGCAGCCCGCTCCGGTGGAGCATCCTCATCGCTTCGGGAGTGGATTCTTTGATCGGATCAGCCACGCCCAGAATTCCCGCCACGCGGCCATCCGCGGCCACGAACATCACCGTCTGCCCATCCCGCTGCAGGTCCTCGGCACGTTGAGCGAGCGCTGCAGGATCGATCGCCAGCTCCTGCATCAGGGCGCGATTGCCGAGCACCACCGTACTGCCCTCGAGCACGCCGGTCACCCCGCGCCCGGGACGCGATTGGAAGTTCGCCACCTCCGAAAGCTTCAGCTTGCGGGCCAAGGCCGCCGAGACGATCGCCGCAGCGAGCGGATGCTCACTGCCGCGCTCGACGCTCGCCGCAAGGCGGAGCAACTCTGACTCATCAGTCCCCGGCGTGACTTCGATGGTCATCAAGCGCGGCCGGCCTTCCGTCAACGTGCCGGTCTTGTCCACCACGATGCTGTCCACTTTCTCCAAGACCTCGAGCGCCTCCGCATTCTTGATCAGCACGCCCGCCGTTGCGCCACGCCCTGCCGCGACCATGATCGACATCGGCGTCGCCAGACCCAGAGCACACGGGCAGGCGATGATCAGCACGGCCACGGCGTTCAGCAGTGCGTAGGCCATGCGCGGCTGCGGCCCGACGAGCGCCCATATGACGAAGGTCAGCACGGCTGTGAGCACAACCGCCGGCACAAAGTACGACGCGACCACGTCGGCCAGCCGTTGGATCGGCGCGCGTGTGCGTTGGGCCTCGCTTACCATGCGGACGATATGCGCCAGCAGCGTGTCGCTGCCGACGCGCTCGGCGCGCATCACGAAGCTGCCGGTCCCGTTGACGGTCCCGCCGGTGACACGGCTCCCCAGCATTTTCTCCACCGGCACCGACTCGCCCGTCACCATCGATTCATCCACCGCGCTCGCACCTTCGACCACGACGCCATCGACCGGTACCTTTTCTCCGGGACGTACGCGTAGGCGATCGCCGACGTTGACGCGCTCGAGTGGCACGTCCTCCTCACTGCCATCCTCTCGCAGGAGTCTGGCAGTGTTGGGAGCGAGACCAAGGAGAGCTCTGATCGCACTCGTCGTTCTGCTGCGCGCTCGCAACTCCAGCATCTGGCCGAACAGCACCAGGCTGGTGATCACCGCGGCGGCTTCGAAGTAGACGTGGACCGTGCCGGCTTGGCGGAAGGACTCTGGGAAGATCCCCGGCGCGAGCGTGGCCACCACGCTGTAGGTGTACGCGGTACCGGTGCCGATGGCGATCAGGGTGAACATGTTGAGTCGGCGATTCACAATCGAGAGCCAGCCGCGGGCGAAGAATGGGGCGCCGCCCCACATGACCACGGGCGTGGCCAGAAGCAGTTGGATCCACCGCGTCATCTCCAACATGCCGAGCGCGAGGACGGGCGCGGTCAGGACCGCGCTGACCCAGAAGCGGCGGGTCATGGCGCGCAACTCGGGGCTTACCTCTTCGGCCGCCGTGACCGCTGCGGGCTCCAAGTCCATGCCGCAGTCCGGACAGGCTCCCGGCCCCTGCTGGCGCACCTCGGGATGCATTGGGCAGGTATAGATCCCGCTCTCTGCCGCCGGCTGCGGCGCGGCTTCGGCCGGTGTGACTTCCCGTCGCGCCAGGTACGTCTCCGGATCGCCGCGGAACTTCTCGCGGCAGCGCGGATTGCAGAAGTAGTATGTCTGCCCGCGATATTCGTAGCTGCCGCCCTTCGGCGCGGTCATATCGACCGACATGCCGCAGATCGGGTCGATGGCCTTCCCGCGCGGTTGGTCAGTCCCAGAGTGAAGCTCGGTATCGGTGGACATTCGTAGGTGCGTTGCGGCTCGTCAGGCGCCTGCCGCTGTGGCCACTTGATCGAGCGCTCTTTCCAAGCGCTGTTTCACCTCGCGGGCGATGGGTTCCAACTTCGGATTGCCGATCATGCCGAGCACAGGCTCTGGATCCATCGCCTCGACGACGCTGCCACCGTTGTGTTCGTACACCACGACGTTGCAGGGAAGCAGAAGCCCGAGATCCAGCTCCGCTTCAAGGGCGCGTTCCGCCAGCGCCGGGTTGCATGCACCGAGAATGATGTAGGGACGGAAATCAATCTGGCGCTTCTCTTTCATCGTTCGCTTGACATCGATCTCAGTGAGCACACCGAATCCCTGCTCCTTCAGCGCTGCCCTCACCGAGTCGACCGCCTGCGCGTACGGCAGACTGATTCTCACGCCAAACCCGTAACTCGTTCGTTGCCACGCTGTCATTCCAGCTTCCTTTGGGGGACTGAGGACCGCCCGAGTGACAGCTTAGTACTCCAGTTCATAAATTCGGCAACGTATTCGGCGATACCTCTCCGCTCACCCTGAGCCCGTCGAAGGGTGAGCGGACGCCCGCTGGCGCCCGCGTGCCAGCCGCTGTAGCTCCTGCCAGTCACCGCGGATGAGGGCCTCCTTCTTCTTCCGGGCCCATCCTTTGACCTGCCGCTCCGCCGCGAACGCCTCGTCCCGGGTGGGGAACTCCTGCGCGTACGCCAGGCCAACCGGGCGGCGGCACTTCGTGTATCCGCTCGCTGCTCCTGACTGATGCTGCATCACACGATCCTCGAGATTATCGGAGTGCCCGACATAGTAGCAGCCATCAGCACACTGGAGGATGTACATCCAGAAAGCCATGAGCACGGTTGGTACAGCATTCGTGGGGGCACTGGCAGCGCGCGCTCACCTTTCGACTGCGCCTAGCGCGGGGCGTGCCCGCAACCCAATCTTACGAAATGGCGTCTCCTCGGGTAGGACGGTGGTGCTCAAGCCATTCACCCTACCCAAGGAGGAGACGCCATGGAGAAGTTCATAGCGCGGCACGCAGCGCTGGTCAGCAGCGTGCTCTCTGGATTGGACCGCCTGGTGTTCCGCGGGCTGCTGCGCTCGTTGCGCCATCGTGGAATCCGAACGTTCCTGGATCGTGCGGGCGTGCGCCTGCTCGACTTCGGGAGCTTCGCCCAGAAGACGACCGAGCGCGTGAAGGCGGCCGCGTTGGCAGAGGCCGAGCGCGCCCAACGGCCGGTGATCTATATCGAGTCGGCCAGAGCCAGCAAGGAGGACCGCGCTCGCGAGCTGCTGGCGCACCACCCGCTGACAGAGCCCGGGCTCATCTGCGCGCTGAGGACCGTGGAGCCCTGCATGCGCTTCGAGTACCATCGCTCGCCGGACCCCAAGCAACGCGGGCTGAAGCTGCGGCCGAGCAAGTGTCTGCACATCTACAAGTACTACCAGCATCCGAGCTTCGGCTTCATGCACACGCGCCTGCAAACGTACTTCCCGTTCGACGTGCAAGTATGTCTCAACGGGCGCGAATGGGTGGCGCAGCAGCTCACGCTGCGGGCGTCGGAGTTCACCCGTGCGGACAACTGCTTCACCTGGCTGCAGGACCCGCAGCTGGCGCAGGAGTTGATGGACGAGCAGCTGCGCACCGCGTGGCCAGCGACCCTCGCCGCGTTCGTGCCCACGCTCAATCCGCTGCACGAGGAGATCTTCCGCGCCTGGCCGCTGACCTACTACTGGGTGGCCTATCAGACCGAATGGGCCACCGACGTGGCCTTCACGGACGCGGCGGCGCTCGCCAGCCTTTACCCGGCGTGGGTGCGGCACGCCCGGGACCACTTCAAGAGCCCCGATGTGCTGCGCTTCCTGGGGCGCACGGTGCGCCAGCACTGGAAGGCCGACATCGTCACCAGCGTTAAGGAGCGCCCTGAGGGCGTGCGCGTCAAGCACTGGCTCAATGGGAACTCGGTGAAGATGTACGACAAGGCCAGCAACCTCCTGCGCGTCGAGACGACGATCGGCAACCCAAAGGACTTTTGTGTCCTGCGGCCCCGCCGCCAGGACGAGGGTGGCGAGCGGCACAGGGCCGAGGAGGGCGCCAAGCTTGTCTGGCGCAACATGCGCAAAAGTGTCGCCGACCTCCACCGGCGCGCCGCCCTCTCCCAGCGCTCCAACCAACGCTACCTCGACGCCCTCGCCCTGGTCGATGACCCGACGCCGTGCTCCCGCATCTTTGATGCCGTCTCCAGGCCGGTGGTGGACAACGGCCGGCGCTTTCGCGCCGTGCGCCTGGGCGACCCTTGTGATCTCGCGTTGCTGGAGGCCATCTCCCGTGGCGAATTCGTTATCGCCGGCTTCCGCAACCGCGACCTGCGCCAGCGGCTGTATGCACCGCCCAAAACCGACGCCGACGCGCGCCGCCTTTCGGGCAAAGTCAGTCGCCTCCTCCGGCTGCTCCGCGCCCATGGCATTATCCGCAAGATCTCCAAAACCCACCGCTATCAGCTCACCGAGCATGGCCGCCTCCTCACTGCCGCCGTGCGTGCAACCCGCGACGCCAGCATCAAACAGCTGCTCCGCGATGCCGCATGACCACCGCTAACTTCTGCGCGCCACGCGAAGACTTTCGGAGATAGTAGCATAGTAGCTCAGGGTGCGCGGGGTCCGAATACGTCGCCATAATTATGCCCGTGAGCACTTAGCATCTGTCCCGCGCGCCGACAGCCTGCAGAACGACCGTCTCTTCTTGTTTGCCATCTTTCCAGAGCGAAGAGAAGTTGGGTACTGGCCCCCGCTGCGAAGCTTGCTCTTCAAACCAGCGTGCGCCCTGATCGGCGCCGTCTCGAAGCGTGCCTGTCAGTCTGTCGCTTGCCTTGCTGGCATTGGATTAGCAGCATACTGGCTGCACGGCGAGGCTTGAATCAGAGCTTGCGTTCGCTTAGGGTTCGCCGGCCGCGAACCACGCGGCGGCACGCGCCCCGAAGGGGGCGGGGTTGGAACGGACGACGCCATGAGGGAACTGACAGAGTACGATCTCGCTCGCTACAACCGCCAGATGCTCATCCAGGGCTGGGGGGAAGAGGGCCAGGCGAAACTCAAGGCTGCCAGCGTCTTCATCGCCGGCGCGGGCGGCCTCGGCGGCCCGGTGTCGATCTATCTGGCAGTCGCCGGGGTGGGAGAAATTCACATCTGTGACGCCGATGTGGTCGACCTCTCAAACCTCAACCGACAGATCTTGCACCGCGACGAGCGGGTTGGCCATCCGAAAGCCGACTCCGCAGAGGCCACGCTGCGCGAGCTCAACCCGAGCATAAACATAGTGCCGCACCGTGCGTACCTCGACGCCAGCAGCGTCGACTCCATCGTGGGTAAGCCCGATCTCGTCCTCGACTGCCTTGACAACTACGACACGCGGTACCTGCTCAACACCTACTGTATGAAACATAACATACCGCTCGTCCATGGGGCAATCTGGGGCATGTCGGGGCAGGTCACCTTCATCCACCCGCCGGAAACCCCGTGCTTGCGCTGCCTGGTTCCGGAGGCGCCGCCGAAGGAGGTGTTTCCGGTGGTCGGCGTGACGCCCGGCCTTACCGGATGCATCCAGGTGATGGAGGCATTGAAATTCCTGACCGGCGTCGGCACGGTTCTGAAGGGGAAGCTCCTGCTCATCGATGGAGAGTTCATGCGGTTCTCCACCGTGAGCTTCAAGCGGATGCAGTCCTGTCCCGATTGCGGCCAGTTGCAGAGAAGCCCTGATCCGATGCTAGGCCGAAAAGTCGTAGGGGCGGAAAGAAGTTTCAAAAACCCGGCAGGTGGGTCCTGAGGGCCTTGACAATTAGGTTAGGACAAGCTAGTAGGCTTGCCCATGACA
>Ga0187884_10001369_pt1 | contig 22421 bp, 18 predicted proteins | sample June2016WEW_20_4_FD_132983 | JGI IMG/M metagenome (GOLD analysis project Ga0187884, IMG submission 132983) | Peatland microbial communities from SPRUCE experiment site at the Marcell Experimental Forest, Minnesota, USA - June2016WEW_20_40 | ecosystem: Environmental > Terrestrial > Soil >...
ATGCAGTTATCCATAATAAGACATACTACATTAAAGATACTTTAAGTAGCTTAATGCAGTTATCCATAATAAGACATACTACATTAAAGATACTTTAAGTAGCTTAATGCAGTTATCCATATAAACATGCACTCAAAAAAGTGAGAATACGTGACAAACAAAACTGAAACCTTATACAGTGCTCTTCTTCCCTTGAAAGTAGTAACTTTCAACGAGATTGTGCAAGAAGCCACAAAGGTAATCGAAGGCTCTGCTAGCCGCAGCTACATCTATCGCAGGTACGTCGTTAGGCTGATCGAAACAGGGAAACTTGAAGCAATCCGAAAAGGACTTTATATTGTTTTGTCCCCCACCGAGCAAGACGAAAAATACGAACTAGATAAGCTCCTGATTGCCTCAAAAATCCGAAGAGAGTACTATTTGGGCTTCCATACCGCCCTAGAATATTATGGGTCTGCGTATTCTGTCTTCAACGAAGCTTATGTGTGTACGAAATCTGAGCACAGATTCGATTCGTTTAGCTTCAAGCGCTTCACATTCAAACACGTTGCTGCCAAAGACACCACTTGTCAAGTAGTCGAGAAACTATATGGAAAACACATTCTGAAAGTAAGCAGCAAGGAAAGGACTTTCATTGAATGTATCGATAGACCAGAATACGTCGGGGGCTGGGAAGAATGTATAAAAAGCTTAGAAAATCTCAGCGGAATCGACGAAGAGCAATTACTCAGCTTAACACTGAAACAGACGGGCAAACGCCTTCTAAGCCGTGTTGGCTTTGTGTTAGAATTGCTGAAAAACAGATCACCGTTTTTTGAACATATTAGCGACAACACGCTTAATGAAATAGAAATGAAGACCAGAGACTCACCCCAATACTTAGCGAATGGACAAAAAAAAGCCTTCAATAGGAGATGGAACCTTTGGATCCCTCAAGGTTTTGAAGAGCAGCTGAGAGATGTTTGATTGAGAAGGAATTATGACTTCAAGGCGTTAGCGTCTCATTATAAATTCAGCGTCAAAGAAATAGAAAAGGTCTGCAGAATCTCAGATCTCCTTGAGGACATCTCAGCTGTAAAATTCTTATCGGATCATCTATCACTCTACGGTGGAACGGCTTTCAACTTTATTTATGCCTCTGAAATACAGCGATTGTCTGTAGATCTCGACTTCAACTACCGCCAGGGAAATACAACATACTCAAGAGACGAGCGAAATGAAATTGATAACAGACTGAAAGACCTACTTTACAGACTTGAATATACAGAAAGCAACGTCAAAATAAAAGCAACCCATCCCCTAACACGATTCATGGTAAGCTACGTGAACACCCTTGGCTTGAAAGATAAATTCAAGGTGGAAATGGGATACCAAAAACGCTTTCCGATCCTCAAGGGCGACGTGAGGGCAGATTTCAAACATATAGGAATACAAGAGACCTTCAAAACAACAACCCCTTCAAAGGAAGAACTTTTCGCAAACAAGTGGTGCACATTTCTCTACAGACAAACGCCCAGGGACCTTTTCGATGTTTACCAAATAGCAAATATCGAGTTTAACAACGAAACTTTCCGCAAGTGCAGCATTATTGAAAGTTTCACACACGAAGATCCCAGGTTATATGAGATCGATATTAGTGCCACTGAGAAAATATCGTTCGAGTCGAGTCTCAGAAATCTCTTGCAAGCAGAGGGACTTGCACACTTTGATTTCCAAACAGTAAAAACGCGCGTGATGGATTTCACCAAAACGCATCTCTCAAGCCTAACGAACAATGAAATACTAGCTATCGATAAATTCTTCGATCAGCGCGTCTTCGATCCAAAAATGATCGACAGTGGCGACCTTTTTAACGAACAGATTAAGAACTATCCTGAACCCTTATGGACGCTTGAGAAGATAAAAAAAGGAGATAAACAAGGACCTAGCCAATAAGTCGCGCTTTAAGAACAAATGCCAGCGTCAGGGTCGAGATGTGAGTACATCTTCTGTCTTACGCGATGTAAGCAACCAGATTCCTGTCTTGAACCTTCCTTCGTTCGCGCTCTTGCGGGTGCAAAAATGGCAGCTTGCGTTAACCAGCGCCGATCGAAGTTCAAAGTAATAAGATCCTTCGCTCTCCACTTTTAGATGTTGATCGCGACCCCCTTTTCTGGAATAATCACATTGTCGTGGAGGGTCTGAAACACTTCAGGGTGCTGCGTGTGTACTGGAATCAGTGCATTCGGCTGCACAGTCTCGACCACTTCTTTTATCTCGTCGTAATTCAGGTGTCCTGAGGCGTGGATTTGCGTATACGGATACAGCCCAAAGTGCGACAGCCAGTTCTCAGCCTTCTTTAAATCCAATTCCATTTCAATGTCGAACGGCTCACACACGCTCCGAATGTAACTGCTGCCTGCTTCTGGCTTGACGTCGATTAACTCTTTCAGCTCGAAAAAATCACAACGGAAGATATATTCGTCTTGATTCTCGCTGATATCTCTGGCAGTCACGGCATTGGCGTGATCTAGAAACCCGCGTTCCCAATAGTCATAATCCTCTCGTTGTATCTTCTCTGAGAACCGATCATCTTTGTACACGCCCCAGGTTTTTCGTGGAATGTACACTCGGAGGTTGTCATCATCTATTCTCGGTGTGGCAATGCCGGACGCCCTGAAGAGTTCTAGCAGGTATGCTTGTTTGAGGTTGATAACCAACGCCCTGTCGGTCTGTTGGGCTACCTGAAAGAAACTCTGCATGCGGTCGGTGTCTCTCACAGGGAAATTGACGACGGCTAGACCTTTAGTTTTGTCAACGCGCTCTTTTGCGACTTCCTTGACCTTTTCTTCACTATCTGCTTGCGTTGAATTGACCCGCGTTCCCTCACAGATCATTGCAACAGGTTCGACTTCCGCAGCCCGTTCCACAAACCGTCTCGTCTCATCGCCCTTATAGCCATGGAACCGAAAATCGCCAGTATAGACAACAGGACCAGAGCTGGTTTCTAAAATGTAAGCTGTTGCACCTTCTAGCGAGTGGCTGACCGGCAACGCTTCGACATCGAGTTCCCCAATGGTGAATGAACCCTCCGCATCGTAGTACGTCCTGGGCTTCTTGCTTTTTTCACCTGTAAGTTTGGATTCTGCACCTTGCTTGTTAGTATAGGTCTTAAACGATTCCTTGAGCCAGATTAATTCACACGTTCCGCTAGAGCCCGTTTCATCCAGCGCTTGCATAATATTCTTGGAAGCTTGCGTGCAATAAAGCGGGATATCGTCCCTGAGATAGTGCACGTAAGCGTTGTGATCCATATGTGCGTGGCTAAGAAGGACTCCGTCAACGCTACGCGCTTCTTCAGAGGGGAGTTTGCAGTGGTCGAGGTAATCGCACCGATATATCCCCTTTAACTTAGGGAGCAAGCCAAATTCAAGGAGATCGGAAATACCATTGCACTTGCGGGGCTGCATGAACTCGTCAAAATACTGGTTGGCAAGGCTGAAGCTCATGCCGAAGTCGAGAAAAAGGCGCGTATCTTGATCTTGGAGGAGGATCTTGTTGCCACCGATCTCGTTGATTCCTCCGTAAAACGTGAGGGAGGTCATATTGACTAATGAGTGTCTTTTGAGCCTTTAAGAAGATTTCGCATGCTCACGTAACAGATAGCGGATGAGGAGAAGACTGATTAGTTAAGCGCTTGAAGCAAATCTAAAATCAGGCAACGGTTAATGTTTGTTTTAAGCTCTCGTCGATAGCCCTCTTTTCTGACTCGGTGATGCCATAAATCGAGTAAACTAGGTTATTTATCTCTTCGTCTGTCTTTCTTGCTGCTTCCTCTATTCTTGCTGCTTCATCTGTTCTTTTGTCGCCAATCTCGTTAAGCTGGTTGTTAAGTGAGAGCATTTCACGAACTAATAGAATGAGGTTATGCTGGTGTTCGGGGGCTATTTTGATAGGCAACTGTAGGATCGCATTTTTTAGCACGTCAATCGTCACAAAATAGTTTCCATAGTAAAAATTTAGCAATTTGGAGTTAATTAGCCCAACGAGATAGAGTAGTAGCGTTGAGTCATTTTTGGCTGACAGCAACATTCCATCTTTTATGTAGTAAGCCTCCTCATCATAAGTTGAAAAAAGGTTCTTACCCATTCTACCAACGATGATCTTTGGCTGTTCAAACCTGCTGGGCTGCCCTGGCCTAGCCGTTTTCTTATTCTTGATCATGATTACAGGCACATACCATACGTATTCCCCAGAATACTTGATCCGGTATCTTGAGATGCCAGCACTTCTTACAAGCGGTTTACTGTTTTTGTCTTTGATAGAGTTCGAAATAAACTTCTCATCGTCTCCTGTTTTTAAGCCATAAGAGAAATCCACAAATTCTGCAAGTTTAGGTAACAGGTTAAGCCGATTTATGATGTCCGTATTGGATTCATCAGAATAAAGTTCAAAGTTGTACAGATAATTTCTTTCCAATTTTCGCTGTTTGATTTTTTTGATTTCTGTAACTTTTCGCTGTTGGTCCAACTGCTCGACGACAATCTCATTGTTTGTTCGTCTCCGTTGATTGGCTTCTTTCTGAAAAATGAAAACGCACGTTTCTACAGTGGCATCTTGAAAGACCTTCTTCGGTAGCTGAACTAGCTTAAGAACCTTGCAGTTGTCCAAAATGAATTTTCTGATAAGCACGAAGCTTTCCAAAGAAATCCACGTATGTGGAACGATGAAACTGATCACGCCTCCTTGTTTTAGAAGCCTAATGCCCTTTTCGATGAAGCAATTGTACAAATCTGATTTTGCGCGAAAGGTTTCAGTGTTGTGCCAGAGGTACTCCTTCTCTAGGACTGGTATGTTGTGTGGTCGAACATATGGTGGGTTTCCAATAATCACATCAAAACCTCCATCTCCCAATATGTCCCTAAATTCCGCGTCCCATATGAATGCTAGATCACCTGCTACTGCCGGATCATCTATCAGACTGTTTCCCACTTTGATGTTGCCTTGCAGCATTGGTAGGCGTTGCTTCTTCTCAGCCGCTTTCAAAAGTAGGTTTAGCTGTGCGATTTCAACTGCCTTAGCGTCTGAGTCAACCCCAAAGATATTGTTTTGAAGTATCCCAAGTTTCTTGGTGTACGTCGCAGATATTCCAGTAACATCTAGCTTTGTTTGTTCTAGCTCTCCTACCGAGCTCAACGCTAACAGATAATCGAATGCTTTAATCAAAAATGAACCCGAACCACAAGCCGGATCTAACACCCTTATACTATCTTGATCAACGCCCTTCGATTTGATCCATTCTTGAATAACGTTTTTTGCTATATAGTCAACGACATACGTTGGGGTGTAGTAGATTCCATACTCCTTTCTATGCACTTTGCCAGACTTGATTTTCGCCCTTTTTTCTGTTCTTTTGAGAATATGCCCTAAGTATTGTTCATAAATATTTCCTATAACGTCGGCATCAATTACGCCAAAATCGTAGTGTATTAGGTTGTCTTTGGTGGTAAACAATCCTTTGATGATCTTTTCAAGAACGTCATCAGTTACCACTAATTCTTCGCATAAATGATAGGAAAATAGTTTGCTGTCATAAATGTTATCAAAGTCCCTAAAAAGCTCATTTAGCTTTCTATATATCCTCTTGTTCGTGTCTTCTCGAATTAACGGCTGCAGAGACGGTTGTTCTAACCGCCTATCTTCACAGACCCGGATGAAAATTAATCTGTCAATTATTCTCTGCACAGACTCGTCCAAGTCTAGTACACTTAGTCTTTTTGAGGGATTGTTCTTGACGATATCTTTTGTAAGCAGCTCTCTAAACTGTGTCAAGTCCTGCAAAAGCTGTTTATCAACCGGTACCTTCTTGCTTTTCTTTCCCAGCTCCTCAGCTTCCTTATCCAAAACGTCGCGCAGAAAACTATCTCTGGAGAGCCACCACAATCTCTCAAAGTTTGTTAGGTACGTAGTCGAATCGAACGATAGGAACCGGCTCTGAAGTGGGTTCACATTTTTCCATTCCGCATTGTAAACTCTCAATCGCTCAAAATCAGTAAGAATTGCCCATGTGCATCCTTTATGCCATGAGTAGTTTATCGCTTGTTCAACAAATTTAACGGTGTCAATGTTTTCCCTCAAAGCTTTCGCTTCAATGAAAAACACAGGGAGCCCATTTATCCTGAACGAGTAATCAACTCGTCCACGCGATATTTTTTCTTCAACAAGAACTTCATCATCGTGATATTTGTTTCGAATATCCCAACCAAGCGCTTCAAACAACGGCTCGATAAACTCCTTTTTCGTGCGCTCTTCGTTGAATTGCTTGATTCTGCCTGAGGCCCTGAGGCTTTGATACTTCTCGGAAAGCACTTGGATTTCTTTTTTAGCTTCTGCCTTAGTAATGCCGTTATTATCGACTTGCTTCATTTCAGAGCGTCTTCTAGGATTTATATTCATTATTCAGTCTTGCGTAGTTTTGCCATGGGACCGCGTGCTGCAGTTTTTCGAGTTCTATTGAGAGCTAGATAGCAGCCGAAATCCGCCACTGCCGGTTTAGCAGCTTTTATGCAAGATGTGTGCGGTGTCTAAGCCTCTGGAGTACGATGCAACTATTTGTTCAATCTTCTTTGCTCAGGTCTACTTTCTAGCGTTTGAGATCATACAATCGTAATCGCTTTGCGGAATCTGAATCATAGCCCTGCCCCTAATAGGTCCGGTCCAGTGTGTCTTGTTCGGTAAGAAAGAAAGTTTTGGAATTAGAGGCTTAAACTCGATGGGTGGTTCAAATACCCTTACAGGTTCCAACTGCAATCTCAACTTAAAAATCTCGTCTGGCGTATTCGGAGGTGCGACGAACATCTTTTTGCTGTCTTCGAAGACCGTTGAAGTGATTTCATATTGGGCAACTATTTTGGGTTCGATCCTTCCGCCGACGATGACCTGACCTTTCACATAAACTAGGCATTTGTCACCCTTTTTGACTCTGGAGAGCGCATTTCTATTTCTCGCTGATGCAGCAAGGATGTCTGTCTTCTTTGTGACCGCCCAATTATCTAAATTCGTGACATAGATCCAGTAACCCATAAGCTATCAACGAGGACATATGCTGGCGTAGCTATAAAAAAGGCGCGTAATGCGGCTGAGTTTGGATTTGAAAATGCCGGTTTTGGTTTTCAAAACTTTACCTGGGTTGGAGAGGGGTAGGGCGTTTCAAACAGTGTGCATCGAGCCTTATCGGTTCCGTCTTTTTCCGATGTGGGTGCAGGTGCTGCAGGTGCTTCAACTGCCATGTTCCAGCATCATCTTCTATATAATGGTTCTCTTTAGAGGGTTATTTTTTGATTTAGAGCGTTTTTTGGAAGTCCTGCTATACTATATAGAAGACGAAACATATAAAAAATTAGAGAAATGCTGCTGTGAAGCACAGAAGCAGTTGGTAAAAAAAATGTAATTGCTAAAGGTGTGTGGGGTTGCCCTCCTCAACAAAGCGCAGCCCTCACAACCCTTGCGCGAGAAATTGTTGGTTTGCGCTGACTTAAGTGTTTGCAAAAAACTCCCGCGCCAGGCATCGTGAGGCCCCACACGCTAGGAGGAAATGTGAACACGAGAACCAAACAAATTTTTTCGGTGCTTGCCTCGTACGCGAGAGTACTCGATTACGCGCGGGAGCACCCACGAACGCAGGCGTATGACGTTGCTGAAGCGACGGACGCGGAGGGAGTCGTATGGCAATGATCGACTCGGCGCTCGAATATGCACGGCGCGGGTGGCCTGTGCTGCCCCTTAGCCCTGGCGAAAAAACTCCATTGACCCGCAACGGGTTCAAGGATGCCTCTGTTGACGAAGCTACAATCAGGCAGTGGTGGACGAGAACTCCCGATGCGAATGTGGGGATTAAAGTTGGCCCAGAAACGGGCCTTCTGGTTCTTGATGTCGATAACAAACACGGCAAGAACGGAAGTGCGTCGCTATGGGAACTTAGAAACAGGACAGGTTCTGAGACGGTCAACACGCGCACAGAAACAACCCCTTCACGCGGATTTCACTTATATTACTCATATCCTGATGAACTGAGGGGCAAACCACTCAAATCTGAAGTGGCTGAAGGCATAGATCTCAAGCATAATGGCTACGTTGTGGCTGCTCCAAGCGTGCTCAAGGACGGTCGGCAGTACCAAGACAATGGCGACGCTATTGCTGACTTCCCGTCAGCCTGGATTGAACTCTGCATCAAAGACCAATTAAGCCAGCGAGAGTGGGATGTCATTCAGCGACGCACTGCTGACCGTGACGGCGGGTCAGTATGCCAGAAATATGGCATTACAATGTTGGACGTTTTAACGCTTCCAGCAGGGGCCCAAGCGACCGGCGAAGGATATTTGATCAAACATCCTATTCACGGAGCGAGCGGAAACGGCAACCTGTTCGTCAACACGCAGCGAAATCTATTCTGCTGCTATCGCCACCAAACGGGCGGAGATCCATTGATGTGGATAGCGATCCGAGAAGGGTTCATTGATTGTACCCAAGCCGGTAAACTCGATACTGACACGTTCAAGAAGTGCCTAGAGGTGTTACGGCGCGAGGGTTTCGTTTCGGACACGATAGCGGCGATCCCTCAAGAGAACCGTCGTGCTGTTGATGATCTCGCGCAGTGGCTGATACGACACCCAAAACAGTTGATAGCCTACTACCGCTCCGTCATTGATGAATACCACCAGGGCGAATGGGCTCTCAAGACAACGATGTGGCGGCAGGTTCACCGGATAGCGTTCCACAGCACTACCACCTTGCTGCACTCCGACATGACGGGGCCGAGCAGAAGCGGTAAAACATCGCTCATGCTCCGGTTTTTGACGCTTTTGCCTCCCGAACGTAAGGAAGTACTCACTTCTGCAACTCCTAAGGCAATCTGGTATAAGACGCTGCGGCCCACCGAGAGGGAGGTACCTGTCGTTGATCAGAAGACTGGCCAGACAAAGAAGGATGAACATGGCAACACTCTGACGCGGACGACTCACGTCATGGAATCTGACCCGACATTTTATGTAGGCAAGGTGATCGCCATTCTAGAGCTTTCGGAAATGAAGGATTTCGGGGTTCTCAAGGCCCTGGCCGACGAATACGAAGTAGGCGAGTTCATTCACTCGACGGTAATCGACCAGAAGAGTGTGGAGCTTAAGATCGAAGGGCCGCGCTGCGTGATGACGACGAGCGTGACTGGCATACAAAACGACGCCGGAAAGCAAGTCCTTAATAGGTTCGTTCAAACGCCACTCGACGAACCGACGCAGAGAAGCACAGCGGCTAAACTTGAGATGGTTGCTGATCACGATCTGAATGAACGTTCGATAGACAGGGATCCGCGCCTGCCGGTGTTAAAGCGAGCACTTGAACTCTTGTACGCCGATGGCTACAACGTTGCGGCTATTCCCCCCTCGAATGCGGTGCGAAAGCTTGTTAAGGCCATCGACGGACAGCTGCATAAGGACGGCTTCAATATTACGCAGATACGCGACTTCCACACCTTTTCCCTCAACGCTGCGTTTGAAAAGCGGTTTGCTCGTGGCGATCCTGGAACGATGCAAATCCAAGAGGAGGACGTTCTAGAGGCGTGGTATATCCTTACTACGTTTGGTAACTTCGCACGAGGTAACCTCACGAGGGCTGAATTCAAACTCTTGGACGCCATTCCGGCTGATCCAAAAGAGGCCATAGATGCGAGTGACTTGCGAGAGCAGAGTGGCTTAGGCGTTGCGACGATCAACGATGCCCTTCGCGTGAGAGATGACCCTGTAAAAGGACAAGGCAAGTTCCTGCAATACGGCTATGTGAACTACATCCAGGGTGACAGTAGAGCATCCAAGTTCTATCGCGTCCCTGACGGCAATCAGGCAGTTACGGAGATTAAGAGGAGAATAGAAGTTGATGGCAACTTCTTTGAGCCGTTAAACCCCTGTCCGTATCCCTATAAGAGTTTGCTCGATGAGATACCCGATTCGGTAAATTCGGTAGAATTCGGTTTTGCTTCCGAATCTCAAAAGGCAGCAGAAAAGTCCAAAACAGAAATTACAGGCTCTTAATCCGTTTTTTTGTTTTAATTCGGTAAATTCGGTAAATAATAACAAAAGAACCCTCCTACTGACTGACCATACTTGCTAACATCACCTGACCGAATTACCGAATATCAAAACGTAAAAGCCAGGATACCTTCTAAACAGCGCATAGAATGACTGTAGCCACTCATTTGATTCGGAAATGATTCTGAATCCTACCGAACTTGAACGAGAAGCAATGATTTCAAGGCTAACGAATGTGCGCTGTGGGAAATTATGCGCTGCCACCGTGACTATCAATCGGTTACATGTTGATGTATACCGGCAGCTTCTAAAATTATGGCCTATAAATATGCGTCTGGCGCCCTATTTTGCGACACTTTGAGTGCAGCCTTTCGATGGCTTGCAATTACTACCTCGGCTTTCAGAGCTTCCAGCAAAGCGCACCCGAAAAAGCACCCTGCGTGGAATCAATCAACAAAGGATGCTCGCTGGGCGCTCGCTCACGATTCTTTGTCGCTCTTGATTTGCACTTCAATATAAAAGTTTTGCAATTGTGGGCTTTGTTTAATAAGTCACTTCTGAACCCGACTTTTTAAACAGAACTCTGACTTTTTAAACAGGTGAAATATCTAGCATCAATCTTAACTAGTGAAAAACCCAACCTTCTTGTTTTATCATATCAAGCAAATCAATGCATTTCAAATCGTAAAACGCACAAACGCCGGGTATTTTCCTATCTTTCTGTGATGGCTTTGAAATTTTTTCGTTAGTTACGACAATTGTCTCGCGATCGTTAAGAGTTGGATTCATAGCGCGTTCACGAGCCATAGCGACAATATACGGGTCTGCTTTTTCCAATTCACTTGTTTGTGATATTAAATGCTTGAACTGTTTCATAACTTTGGACGCTTGTCGTGTGGTTTCGTCAGTTAGCGAGTAAAACAATCGATTCTTGTGCTTCTCTATCCATTCGAGAAGTGAACCTACAACTAACTCATCTTGACGTTTAAGTTCAACAAAAACAACATCGGGGGCGCCTAATCTGCGCTGATCTATCAACCTTGCACACTTGTTCCAAACGTTCGGAAAATTGCTTCGAGGATAAGTGACTTCCATATGGACAATAGAAGACGTATCGATAACATAGAAGATATTATCCGCCATCGCATGCTCTTATATTAAATCTCCAGCTCTTTTAGATGTTTGATTTTCACATTCAGATAGTTTAGAGCGTCGCTATGTGTAATGAGCCCTTGATGCGTGTTCTCACGCACTAAGGAAATGAATGTCTTCCCTACTTCCCTTGAAGCTCGACGGGTTGAACTCTCTCCGCCATAACGGTCGTCAGATACTTCCTCTGACTCTTGCAGTTTTTTTTCTAGTTTGCTTTGCTCTTTCTTTAATTCTTTTTGTCTTAGAGAAGTTAGCTCAGATTCGTACAAGTCTCGTGAAATTAGTTCTAGAACAAGCAGCCGCGTAAGGACAGCCGAGAGACTGACTCTGTATTTTCTCGCTATTTGACGATAATTAGCAATACCGAACTGTTCAAAATCCTGTTTTATCTGTTCGGATGGCATAAGAAACTCGCCCGCAAAATTATTGCACCAGCGTTCAAAATCTTGTCCGCGTCCAATAACAATCGGATTTTCAGGAGTGCATAAAGCGGGTTCATGTAATAAGACGTGTGCGTACTCGTGAAGAAGCGTGAAAATACGCGCTTCTATCAAATCCTTAGAATTAACTAATATTGTGCTAGGTGATACATCTGTTAAGCTTAAACCTCGGATTTCTTCCATCGGAAACTGAAAAACAGCGATTTTTTTAAGTTCTATAACTTCTCGCCATCTGTTGAAAGCTTCATATGCAGACTTCCATCGAAATTGCTCATCAAGGGGGATTCCGACATCATTTCTTTCAATGCGTGCTATTTTTTCGACATCACCCAGTACGCTCCATCGCCTGACTTCTGCATTGGGCTCAATATCTAGGTTCTCCATCAATTCGCTGCTAATTGACTGCAAATCACGCGCTTTGCGAATTACACGGAGTGTCTTTTTTGTAGGAGGTGAAGCGACATTCGGAAAACTTCTAAAATCAGAAGGAAGTGGACGCTCTTCAAAAGGCTCAGCAAGAAAAAACGCGGCAGAGGGTCGTTTATACGCTCGCGCTAAATTTTCTATTTGATTAAGTGTGGGTTGCCTCGCGCCAGTTTCCCAATATGAGACAAGTTGCGTGGATACGTGTAAATGCTTGCTTACATCATCAATCGTCCAGCCTGAACTCTTACGCAGCCATTTGAGCACTTCTGGCTCTACATCGATGTGAGGGGATTTTTTGGTCATGCCTATAACAACAGACTATTTTGCAAATTCAATCACTAGTTAGATTGATAAATGTTTCCAAACGACTCTATAAGGAGCTGAACAACGCCTTCAATTCGACGAATCCCATTTTTTCAGTCAAGTTCGTTGATAGCTTCAAGATTTCAAGATATTCTTCTAGTGTATAGTTCGTGCTTGTCTGTTCTATACTAAAGGATTTTGTCCGGTCGAATCTGTTTTTTCCCGCTCCTTGTTTTTTAATTGTGACTTCGCCCCAACGTGGTTTCGCTACTTTCATCGATTATACCTTTGGTTATATTATTGGTATTACCAACTATTAAAAGTTGCGGTTGAAAAAAAAATAGCTAAAAAATGAGAGTTAAGAGCCGAAGAAACTCGGCTCAATCCCCAACTCAAACATCTCTTGTATCACGACGCATATGTTGTGGCACAACATTTCGGCAACGCCTCATCAATTTAGCCACTGCCGTCTTACTGCGTAATGAATCGGGGAATTGAACGAATAACAAGCAAAAGGAAACCGTTTACTTTAGAGCGAAGATTGGCGCAGGAAAAGAAGAATTGATTAGAGCTGTAACTTGACTTCTTTGCTTTTGCTGGCTGACTGGGCTGTGTGCAAGCGGTCAAGTCTGAGTCGGCAAGAGTGTTGAGTCCCTTTTTAAGCTTCATTGGAAAAAAAAGGCTTGGGGGACATATAAGGGTATTCCCAGCTTCTGATGCAAATAATGCAGAGATACGGGGATGCAGTGTAGAGCGATCTGTCTCAAGCACAAAAGATTTATATACTAGAATAAATGGAGAGGGCTGTCACGGGGGGATGACGCAGCAGTCTTTCTTGGGGCAGGAATAATAAATCCGTCACCGTTTGCTGCACGTATCGACCAATAGCTTTATCGGCTCTGGCGTTGCTCGACTGACTGCAAAAAGCATGCCGCAGCCAAGCAAGGCTGCAAGTTGTTACGTTTGGTCGTTTCTAAGGGGCTTTTTTAGGCCAAACAGCTCACAGCATGTCACGTCATTACGTATGTCGATGCGGCATTATAGCTCGTGACTACGTTGTAAGACGCTTTTTGTGATGCTTTATAGAAAAAAAGCATCTTGGCGAAGCACTGAAAGGAGTAGATAAGTATGAAGCGCAAAATCCTAGTTTCTATTGTAATAGCGTTGCTGGTGCTCACCGTTTTTGGTGCGGCCACAATATCTGCAGCGCCGTCGAGCACCTCTGCAGCCCCAAACAAAACCCCTAAAAACCCATACAACGTAAGTATTGGTCAAAACACTTTGTGGACGGGTGCTCAATGCAACGTCCATCAAGCAGGCACCTGGGGCACCATAGGAAGCGCTACAGTTGCGCAGAGCTCTAAAGGGTCCACGATAACGACGACTGCAACCAGTCCGTATGAACCGACTTCTGGCTCTGGGGGGAGTAATTACGCTTTAGTAGGCGTCGGATTCAACATCACCGGCATATCCACCCAAGCACAATGGCAAGCGGTACGCCTAAAGCCGGTCGTCGTCACTGTGCACGTGGGATATGGACTGACCTCGAACGGAGTCAGTGGTTACAGCTCCACGAAGCTTGACACTAGCACCAACGGCATCGATGCGAGTAGTGGATGGGGTGAGCCGATAGCTGCCGTAATGTCCACTGCGGGGCAGCCTTCGGGCACGGTGTCTAGCACGTTAACGACCGTGAAGCTGAATACAACCTTGGCTGGGCTGTCGAGCACTAACAGCTACCCTGGCAATCTAATAATAACAGTGCAGATACCACAAAACGAAGCAAATTCTAATCCAGGGCCCACACAGACCACTGCAGTAGTGACGGTCTACGACATCCAGCTCCAATGGTCATAATTGTTGGTGAACATAGGGGGGTCTCCTCCCTGATTTCTTTTCTTAGGCGAGCACGACCAGGAGCCGAAAGACAACGCTTAAGCTATCACGCACCGTTTCAACGCTTTTGATTCATTTTTTTCGTCAAGGGGGACTTGTATGATAAAAAAGGTATTAGGGATCATCGCGCTGGTCATGATTGCTTCATTATCAGTAGCTGGTTGCACCAGTAGCACCACAAATACCACGCAGGGAACGGCGAGCTTGAAAGCAACCCAAGTGACTGCACCACAGGCGATTGGTTCACCGTATACATATACGCCAAAACAGGGCTACAAATTCGTTATGTTTAACACAACGGTGACGAATACGGCCAGCAATTCCAGAAATACGCATACCCTGTTTTTCACTCTGCACGATTCGAACGGTAACACATACGGCATAAGCCAAGCTACTAACGATAAGAGTATCGCAGGTTATCCAAACAACGTAATGATGAACCCTGGCGATAAAGTGACCGGCCTTCTCGTGTTTGAAATACCGCAAAATGCTAACCTAGTAAATATGGTTTATCACGATGACTACAGCAGCGTAACAGTCAACCTCTAATTTTACGATCATTGTAACGTAACGATTTTGTTCAAGGGGCGTTTGCTATCCTGCAGTAAAAAAAATGGTGTAGGTATATGTCTGATAAAGCCAAATGGTGCTCTTTGTGCGAGCGATACGTAGTTCCTAAAAAGCATTTCAATTCGATTGGGTGGATTGGTTTTGTTGCAGCACTAGCACTTGCGACTGGTGCCGCGTTCAACGAATCCATGGCTAGTTACACAACTACAAACGCTCTTGCAGCGGCTTATGAAATAGGAAATACCAACATGCTGCTTAATTTGCTCCTCTTACTAGTATCGCCGCTACTTCTGATTAGCATCCTCTACTGCGTATATTATGGGCTGAAAAGCAAGCACTGCCCTATTTGTAACTCATCCGATTTATTTGACGCTCGTCCACAAATGTACAGAGAAATATCGACAGAGATGGAAGACATTCCCCCCGAACGCGCGCCTGTTCCCCGCCGTCAAACCCATTGAAATAATAACTAAGGCTGAAAGGAGAATTAAAACAGAACCGGACTGTGATAATTCTATGTTAATTTTGAATCTCTATCTAGGGATGAATCGGAACAGTTAATATCCGCCCTTGCACTGTCTTTGCTGACTGATGGCGAGAACAAATAATGAGACTGAAAATACTAAGCGGGATTGTGATTTTCGCACTTATTTTGACCGTTTCCACCACTGGCTGCATGATTCAACAAGCAACCTCCAATGGTCTTGCGATCACTGCCACGCGCCTCCCAGATAATTACCAAGCCGGCGCACTCCCAACACCATCAGCGAATGATGGGTATACCATGTTTAACCTGACGGTGAAGAACATCAATGAAAATAACGGATATATTGACGCGTATGCGTTCCAACTGAGAGATACGGGAAGTAACGTGTACGGGAGAATATGGTTCTTGGGCGGCATCGGCAGCGCCAAGCAGTTTGATAGTGTGTCCAACACACAACCAGGAGATATTGTATCCGGAGTCATGGCATTCCAGGTGCCTCAGGCTGCGAAACTGTCCACGTTGACCTACACCGATTCAAACAACAAAATAACCATCAACCTCAGCACTATTGCTGTTACATCCACTACTCTAAGTGGACAATCTGCGCCAACTGCCAGTGGACAACCCACGGCGACCCCATCCGGTTCCCCTTCGTCAAGTCCGTCAGTGACTCCATCACCTACTCCATCTTCTTCCCCGACCCCAAGCGCTTCGCCAACTCCCAGCGCGTCTCCTATACCGTCGGGGAAGATTGCGACCTCAGTTTATGGTGCTGTTTCCTTCAACTCAAACCCTACTATTACGCGCGGCTTGCCGGCAAGCTGGGGGTTTGAGGTAGTACCAACAGGATCATCTCAAGTACTTTCTGTTCCGGTCACCGTTTTGATCGACGGCAACGCAATTGGAACTGTGACACCGGTAAGCGGTGGCACTCAAACCATAGCCTTCAGTCTTTCCAGTGCCCAAACGAATAGTTTAACGGCAGGTTCACACACGCTCACGGTGAGCTTTGCGGGTGACAGCACGTATCAGCCTTCTGTGGGCACGTTCCAGATAACAGTGCAGTAACGATATTCTATGATAACGAAGGCAGGTTCAGACTCTTCGGCGACTACAAACACCACCTTTAGAGTTCGTACCACAGCTTTTATGGTAACGGTTAACGTAGAAGATGGAGAACCGCATAAGCGCCCCCAAATACGTTTGAGTTTGCTGGTTTATCACGAAATGGTGAGTTCAACGTCCTTCCAATATTGCATATAAACGCCACGATGTCAAAAAAGGCGATCAATTAAATAGAAATTTATGCTTATTCTTCTAAAGTTAAGGAATCAGGAGATTATTGTTCAGTAATTTTGAGGCTATATGAGATCAAGAACTGAAATTAAAAGCCAGAAAATTGTCATTAAAGAAATTTTTTCGCAATTATGGTTCCGTGTGCCAGAATACCAGCGTCCTTATGTGTGGGGCTATGACGAGGTCAGTGATCTTCTTGAAGATCTGTCTTTTGCCTCTAAAGAGAAATCGGAATCAGAATACTTTTTAGGCTCCTTGGTTTTTCAGAGTAAAAAGGCTAAACCTGAAGAAGGGCAGGAATATGACGAGAATGACCTTCTTGATGGTCAGCAGCGTATGACAACCCTGCTTCTCCTCTTTGCAGTTATCAGAGATCGTTCAAACGATCCCGTCGCAAAGGAACAATGTCAGAAGTGCATTCACCTGAAAAAAAATCCGTTTACTGGGGATCCTGAAAGAACACGTCTTGTATATGCCATCCGTCCCGTTGTCCAGGAGTTCGTTGATGAATTTGTTAAGCAACAGGAGGGGACCACGAGAAATAAAGCTCTTGAGAAAATTGCAGAAAAGGATGAGGATCTTTCCCGCAGAAATATGGCGAAAGCCATTCTCACGATCAGGGAATATTTTTCAGACAACCCTGCTGTGATGCCGGATGATCTGCTCAGGTTCCTTCTGCAGAATGTTCTGCTGATATATGTCTCGACCGAAAACCTCGATGATGCGTTTCGGCTGTTCACAATTCTCAATGACCGGGGCATACCGCTTCGTAACAGCGACATCCTGAAATCTCTCAATCTCGGAGCACTTGAAAACGATATGGATAAGGAAATCTATGCGACAATGTGGGAAACTGCCGAGAGTGAACTCGGAGATGACTTCGACCGGTTTCTTGGTCATATCAGAACGATACTTGTCAAGGAGAAAGCCCGGCTCAACCTGCTCCAGGAATATGAGGACAAGATATACGAACCGAAGGAGAAAGAAAAATCTACAGGGGTGCCGAAACCTCGCCTTCTCAAACGCGGCAAGGAAACCTTCGATATGGTTCAGCGGTACCTGAATTGCTATACCACACTCAAGGGGGGTCTGAATTATGAGGAGTTTGGGGATTTTCGGTTCGACAACCTGATTAAGGTCATGGGAGCCACATTGCCTTCGAAAGACTGGCAGCCACCACTGATGCGGTATTTTGACAAATTCAGTTACGATCAACTCTTCGAGTTCCTGGTAAAACTAGATAACAAGTTTTCGGCGGACTGGATCTGCCAGCTCTCTCCGACCAATCGTATTGAGGAAATGAACCAGATTATCCGGTTCATAGATATGGCTGCATCTCCCGCAGATGTTTTCAATACTGATGGGTTTGAAGTTGATGCTTCAGGACTTGAACGTGAGATCGAAGGAGCAATCTATGGCAGGAGATTTGCCAGGTATCTTCTCCTCAAACTGGATTATCTCTACCAGAACCCTAATCTGAAGATGAATTTTGAAACATTGTCTGTTGAACATATCCTCCCCCAAACTCCCTCGCCAGATAGCCAATGGGTGAAGGATTTCACCGAGATGCAGCGGGAAGAGATGACTGACCGGCTCGGCAATCTCGTCCTTATCACTAGGACAAAAAATTCGTCCCAGGGTCGGCTAGACTATGCTGAGAAAAAGAAAAGATATTTCCAGAAATGCATTGATACCTGCCCAAATTCCCTGCGAGTGCTCACTACCTACAATCAATGGACCCCTAACGAATATGCCGAGAATCGTGCAATTGTTCTTGCGAAGTTAAAGGAGCATTATCTGGGGGCGGCGAATGAGATAAAGTCGAATGAATAAATGCGAAAATACTCTTTTGGTTCTTGATCATACCCCGCTATTACCTGGAAATAGTAATAACACACATCTCAAGAATCGAAGCTTACAGGTGCCCAGCACTGCATGTAAACGTCATAAACCGACTCGGGCGTTCCTTTTTTTGCTTTCTTTTGATGAACGGAGCTCCTCAGCTCAAGGAAAAAAAGTGTAAACTCGAGTGTAAACTCGAACCTCAGCATACCCACATGTCAGAGCTAATGCTGCCGTTTGCTGCCCAAGACCTCAACGAATATCTGACGTTGCGGGCCACGGGGCTTACCAACACGTCTATAAAATGTTAGCCCAGAGACTAATTACCAATGGTACCGTTGTGACAACAATAGCTCCGACGACGAACAGCGGAGTTATTTTTCTTCTTCCGCTCCAGATTACGTAAAACATAAGCGCGTCTGTCACCGCGATGATGATAGCACTGATGACAATCGCCCTTAAAAAGAGAATGTTTGGATAAATATGAACCCAGAGATTAATTGCCAACGGTACCATGGTGATAAAAACAGCTCCGACGACGAACAGCGCGTTTAAGTGTCTTCTTCCGCTCCAGATTACATAAAACATAACCACGTCTGTCACAGCGACGATTATAGTAGTGAAAATAAGAGCGCTCACAAAGAGGTTGACCACGGTTTCATTCCTTCTGTTTCAGTTTGATACCTCATTCAAAACAGTCAGCGACTTCTTCGTTGCCTAACTGAATATTTACCAACTTCATATACATATCATATACATGCTCGGGCAGGGGGTGACGATAATTACTCCACTCAATCCGCCGCACGCCGTGCGTAAGTATGAAGTTCTTGTTAGATTGATCCTGCTGTAATATGTCGCCCTGCTGTGCGAGTGCTTCTCCAGCCTTGAAATTTTGCCGGACTCTCAAACACTATTTTCTTCTCCGCAATTGATAGAGAAAGTTCTACTTTCGGGTTATGCAGGTAGTATCATGACGACTATTTCTGTCGGACAAGGCAAACAGAAAGACCTATTATAGAAGCAAACCAACTGCGTCATTTAATCTTTTTCAAGAAAGAACGGAGGTGAAGAAAAATGCAGAATCTCCCGGAGACAAAAGGGGAAGGGCAGAACAGCCAGAAAGATCGCGCCAATGCTAGTTACAAGGTCATCATGATATTAGCTGTCTTAGTCGTGCTTGGCTTGCTAGTTTTCGCTACATACAAAGTCTTTAGCAGTTATCCGTTTACATTACCATCGTACGTGGCTCTCTACATAGTTATTCTGACGTTGTTCGTGTTCTTCTTCCCACTAACTAGGACATATTTAGAATATCGTACGCTCAAGTTTCTAGGAGACAAACAGGAACTTGAACCATATGTTAAGGATTTCCTCAACGACAGCACTAACTCAGAAGACTCGATAATCGCAGTAAAAGGCGAAGTGCGATTAGTAATAGCGCTCACGATCATTTTGATCTTGGGAATAGCGTTATTCCAGCTGATTGTGACGACAGGGGCTGATGATTTCGTCAAGTCAATCTTAGGAGTATTGACTGGAGCGATCACTACTATAATTGGATTCTATTTTGGGACGAAAGCGTCGAAAGAGGGAGGAGAAAAGCCAACAGATACGTCGAAAACTCAGGGAGGCAATGGATCAGACAAAATAGGAGATGACCACCAACAAAAAGCCAAGCTGCAAACCGGCACGCAGCAGACGCCAACCGGAGGGGGGGCGGCAGCAACGCCTTCAGATCAATCGGTCTTAGCTAAAATTGAAAACCGTTTGTCTCAGCTTGAAGAAGCGACAAGTAGTATCAAGAAATGGTCGGATGATGTTGTTGAGATAAAAGCTAACTTGGAAAAAATAACTGGCACAAATGAACTGAAAGCCAAGCAGAAAGAATAAGTAATAAAACTAAAAAGCAGATTGGGCTTGCGGTTTAGGAGGCTCGCACGGCTCTTCGGCTAAAAAATTAATCGGACCCTGAAGCGGCGTTCAGAGACGATTTTAGATCGTTAAACGCACATCCGCCCAGTGCTTCACATACACATCGTACACGTGCTCAGGCAGTGGATGGCGATAATTACTCCACTCAATGCCACGGACTCCATGAGTCAGGATATAAGCACGATTCGACTCGTTCCACCCAATCACATCACCCTGTTGCTCAGCAAACTTTCGGAGATCTGAGGTGACGAAGTGACTGTTGCATCGCACTAACGGGATCTTTAGCTTTTGCATCCACTTCCGGAAGCTTTCCAAGACGAACATGCATTTGCTGCCTTCTCTGCCATCACACAGGATCTCCATCGCCCCAGCAAGCTGTGGCAGCAGCGGTACATAGTGTTCCATTCTGATCTTATCTTGGGCTGATTCAACGTGAACAACTGGCTTCTCAAGTTGCAATGCGTCCCTGAACTGTTCAACCCGCAATTGTTTTATCGTACTGTAAGGGCGTTGCCCCGTAAATGCCCCAAACAACACAATTCCCATAAACTGCTGCGCGTGTTCTTCGTCGATCGAACCGTGTAACATCTGCTGCTTGATAACTGCCAGCACGTGTTTAATATCGTCTTTTGTGACCACTCTCGCTGTCATTTTCTTCTTTATCTTACGCACCCTTGGTTTCTCAAGAAACATGTCAAAGGCAAGATAACGAGGGTCAAGCGTGAGCCTCGCCTGATACTTCAAGAAGCCCTTAGAAAAATTCAGCACCTTGCTTTGAGCGTAGAAATCATCGTACTTTTTGAACAGAAATGCACGAAGCTGTTCCAAGCTATCTTTGCTGATCGTTCCCTTGGTGTGCTTCCAGAACACCTCAGCTGCTTTGAAGAGCCACACACTCGACTTGTGGGCTAATCCAGCTGTTCTCCACGTAAGGAAGCTGCTGAGTTCCTTCCTTGTGTACCTGAATTCCAGAGTAGCTAGTGTTTCCTGCTGCGGAGATTTTAATTCTGCAATCGAGATATTAGTTTCCTGAGCTTTATATCTAAAACAGGCTTCCCTAAGCTGTCGAGGCTCCGACTCGGGTTCAAATCCCGACTCGGGCGCTCCTTTTTTGCTTTTGGCGTCGATGTAAATTGCGTTTTTTAAAATAAGTGATTTAAGCTCCGCGATTTGGGATTCGAGCGCTGAAAGGTGAGAGCCAAATGTAGCTTCGGCCTCTATAGAGCTAGATTTGTCTACTGATTTGTCTAACGATATGAAAACAAGTTCGCCTTTTTCTTGTTTGTTAGATCCGCGCTTTTCTTCCTGCGAGAACCTTGTAATCCGTGGGAGGCGGATGATGGGATACGCGTGCGAGGGCGTTGAGCTTTGTAGGCATTACAGACCTTATAATGGGGTGGCGTGTACTTTTAGCCTTTCTGCTACAAGTTTTTGTAATAGCTCACTAAAGTAACGGCCGTAGCACAACGCCTGTAATATCGCCCATCACCAAGTAACCGGCAACTCATGGCAGAAAAACAACTTGTCTCGACAATAAAATATGTAGCCGCTTCAAAACCGGTATTTTTCCTGTCCGAGGTTCTTCCTTACCTTGATAAACGTTTGGCGGTGCACGAGCTGTTCTGCATCATTTCACCGAAACTTCCGGCTCTCGGACTCATGGCAAAAAAAATCGAAGGGGATTTTGAGATTTCCCGGGTTCCCCCGTCACAGCCATACCTTCTGAACCAAGAGGAGAGTAAACGGCAGGATGCATTTTTTACTGAAAGAAGCACCCCTCTCGTCCTTGCGCAGAGTATTGAACAGTACATTACAAAAAAGGCAGGAAGAGAATGGAAAGATCCGGTTATCATTGAAAGGCTCCGCCGGGCAATTGTGGCCCAGAAAGACGATTACTGGAAACCCGCACAGAAACGGTCATTACAGTACACCAAAGGTTATAGTGTACTCGGATATCTCGCCTACCACTTCCCTGTCTATTTTATGCAGACAGAGTACCTGCTCATGATGCTCGCACGC
>Ga0187884_10001378_pt1 | contig 22252 bp, 20 predicted proteins | sample June2016WEW_20_4_FD_132983 | JGI IMG/M metagenome (GOLD analysis project Ga0187884, IMG submission 132983) | Peatland microbial communities from SPRUCE experiment site at the Marcell Experimental Forest, Minnesota, USA - June2016WEW_20_40 | ecosystem: Environmental > Terrestrial > Soil >...
AGATCATCGATTACCCCCTTGAGCGCGTCAATTGATATCGGTACTATCCTGGCATTTCCAATCCCTTCGAGCAGGACGAAATGGACTTCTTTACCTTCCTTCTTCTTATCTTTCCAGAGGGCGTCCCATACGAGGCTGCCGTCTATCTCCATGCTCAGGGGAAGGCCAAAAGCGGCCAGCAGGCACTCGATCCTTTCCACGTCCTCCCGTGAAAGGAGGCCCATGGCAGCGGAGAGCCTGCTTGCGGCGCTCATCCCCAGACTTATTGCCCGGCCATGGCTCGGATGATGGACTTTTTCCACTGCATGGCCTATGGTATGGCCGAAATTGAGTTTCCTCCTTTCGCCCGACTCCCGCTCATCCCGGGAGACAATCGCAGCCTTGATCTTCAAAGAATAATAGATGATCCGTTCGATGACGCCCCGATCAAGGCGAAGCGCTTCCTGCACGTGCGTTTCGAGAAAGGAGAAGAGTGACGCATCGCCGATGGCCGCCTGTTTGATCACCTCGGCAAAGCCGTTTTGCAGTTCCCCTTCCGGAAGGGTGCTGAGCAGATCGAGGTCGCACAGCACAAACGCGGGCTGGGTAAAGGTGCCGACGAGGTTCTTGTAGCCGTGAAGATTGACGCCGTTCTTCCCGCCCACGCCTGCATCAACCTGGCTGAGCAGCGTGGTAGGGACAAAGCCGAACCGAAGGCCCCGCAGGTACGTGGATGCGGCGAATCCCGTCACATCACAGACGATCCCGCCGCCGATGGCGACAACCTGAGAGGAGCGATCAACACCAAGACGGAGGAACGCCTCGTAGACCTCTCCAACCGTCGTCAACGTTTTTGACTTTTCCCCCATGCCGATCTCTATCACCTCACAGACGGGAAAGCGCATTCCATGCAGGCGGCGCACTGCTGCGTCGGTGATGATAACGGCCCCGGGCGCATTGCAGTATGCATCGAGATGGCTGAGGGAGTCGCCGACCGCGATTACCGACGGCCCCGAGGCTCCCTCCGGAACGATGCGCCTCACTGCGAGACCGCCATAAACTGGTGAAGACCGTTGATCTTCCGCACGATGTCCGCAAACTGGGACGGCGTCAGCGTCTGTTCCCCGTCGCAGAGGGCTTCTTGCGGGTTTATGTCCACTTCGACGATCACGCCGTCGGCGCCTGCCGCCACCGCCGCAAGACTCAGGGCGGGTATCAGCGAAACTCTTCCCGTTGCATGGGAGGGGTCGACGATGATGGGCAGATGGCTCAGCTCCTTGACGGCGGGTACGGAGCTGAGATCGAGGGTATTCCTCGTATATTTCTCAAAGGTCCGTATTCCCCGCTCACACAGGATGACATGGGGGTTTCCTTCGTTGAGTATATATTCTGCGCAGTTCAGCCACTCGTCGATGGTGGAGTTCATGCCCCTTTTCAGGAGCACCGGCCTCTGTGACCTCCCTACCTCTTTCAGGAGCGAGAAGTTTTGCATATTTCGTGCGCCGATCTGGAGCACGTCGGCGTACTCGCTCACCCAAAAGACATCCCGTGAGTCGACTACCTCCGTCACAATGGGCAGACCCGTCTCCATTTTTGCCTTCTGCAGGATACGGAGGCCCTTCAGGCCGAGGCCCTGGAATGCGTAAGGCGAGCTCCGTGGTTTGAAGGCCCCTCCACGCAGGGCGTGGGCGCCGGCAATCCTTACGGCAATGGCTGTTTCTATGGTCTGTCTTTCGCTCTCAACCGTGCAGGGGCCGGCTATCACCGTAAACCCCTCGCCGATTCTCACCGAATCGATAGGGACGACAGTGCGGCTGCCGCCCTGCAATGTTGCGAGCCTCAGATTCGTCATGTCTCCCCTCCTCTTTGAGAAGCCCGGCTTCAAAAAACGAAAGGCCATGGGTTCTCCATGGCCTCTAAAAACTGAAAAAGGCCATGGGTTTTGCACCCATGGCCCTGTTTAGCCCTATCGGACTAAGTACACCGTGGGTGCATTCCCCTATACCAGAAATAAAAGTAATATCCGGAAAACGTCGCGAGAATCTGCATAATAGTCAGTATAGGCGATTTCACTCGGGGTGTCAAGAAAGAATTCTTTCCCGGTTGTTAGTTGACAGTTACGGTCAAGATTGTTGTATAATAACAAAGGCCATTGCGATGTTTTCAAGAGTGCGTGAGGACGTGCGGGCAATTTTCAAGAGGGACCCGGCAGCAAGGAGCGTTGCCGAGATCTTCTTTTCCTACCCTGGTTTTCACGCGCTGTTGTTCTACCGGCTCGCCCATAAGCTCTGGCTGCACAAGATGTATTTTCTCGGACGTTTCGTCTCCCATATAGCAAGGTTCTTGACCGGCATCGAGATACACCCCGGGGCCCGGATCGGCAAGGCTTTTTTTATTGACCACGGCATGGGCGTCGTCATCGGTGAGACCGCGGAAGTAGGCGACTATGTGACCATGTATCACGGCGTCACCCTTGGGGGGACCAGTTGGGAAAAAGGGAAGAGGCATCCAACCATCGGCAACAACGTGGTGGTGGGCACAGGGGCAAAGATTCTAGGCCCGGTGAAGATAGGAGACAAGACACGAATAGGCGCCAATTCCGTCGTAATTTCTGATATTCCGCCCAATTCCGTTGTCGTGGGCATTCCGGGGAAGGTTGTCTTCAGGGTTGAAGGAGACAGGAGGATAGCCCTCGACCAGGAATTTATGCCCGATCCTCAAGGCCGGGCTATTACATCCCTGCTGGAAAGGGTAACCCGGCTCGAGGAGAGGCTGAACCGGGCGGACCTCGATACGACGAAGCGAGAAGGCGATGTATGAAGAGCGCACCTACCGGAGGGTGGCAAGACCTCAGGACCTGGTTTGTTACGAGGTGGTGCGCAAGGAGACGGACCTTTTCTGCTGCACCTCGGTGGACCTGAAGGCTTTCATAGAAGGAAGGGCCCTTTTCTATCGAAACCAGTTAGAGACCTACATACGGGAGAGACCGGAGTTTCTTGAGAGCTTGCGGCCTGTCGCGCCGGACCCACTTGCGCCGAAGATGGTGAAAGCGATGGTGGAGGCGTCAGCCGCCCTGGGAGTTGGGCCTATGGCGTGTGTGGCGGAAGCGGTCGCCGAATTCATCGGAAGGGATATCGACCCCAGGTCGGATGAGTATATAATAGAGAATGGCGGCGATATCTTTTTGCGGACGCGGCGGGAGCGGAAAGTGCTGGTTTATGCGAAGTATTCTCCTTACAGCGAGAGGATCGGCCTGAAATTGAAACCTTCGGTGCATCCATACGGCATATGCACGTCGTCCGCGACCGTAGGTCCTTCTCTCAGTTTTGGTCGTGCCGACGCGGTCTGCGTCATCGGGCGGTCGTCGCTCTTTGCGGACGGACTTGCAACAAGGCTTGGAAATATCGTACATAAAGAGGACGACATAGCCGCCGCCCTTGAAGAGGGCAGCACGTATCCGGGCGTCACCGCCATTTTGATCATTCTTGGCAAGAAGCTGGGCGCCTGGGGAGATGTCGATCTCATCAAGGTATGAGGGAAGCATGAAGAAAAGGATAATCCTCAGATTCAAGAAAAATACGATAGACAAACCGATCGTCTACCGGCTGGCAAAGGATTTTAACCTGGTCTACAATATATTGCGGGCAAATATCTCTCCCAGAGCAGAGTCGATGATGGTAATGGAAGTGGAAGGCGAAGAAGCCGATTTTGCGAAGGGCATCGAGTACCTGTCGGGCTTTCACATAGGCATAGAGCCTATAGAACAGGATATCAACAGGGACGAGGAGAAGTGCGTCCATTGCGGTCTCTGTACAAGCGTCTGCGCGACCCAGGCCCTCGATATTGACAGAGAAACAATGCGGGTCCGGTTCGACTACGAGAAGTGCGTTGCCTGCGAGCTTTGCGTCAAGGTCTGCCCGGTAAGGGCAATGCAGGTCTATTTTACGTGAGAAAGGACGCCCGATGAGGAGAGTCTACTTCGACTACAACGCGACAACGCCGATCCATCCTGATATCGCCATTTTTGTGAAGCCCTTGTTCCGCGAGCTTTTTGGAAACCCTTCGAGTCTTCATTGGGCCGGCAGGGACGTGAGACCGTACGTGGACGAGGCGCGGGAACAGGTGGCTGCCATGATGAAGGCCGCACCAGGCGAGATCGTCTTTACGGCGGGCGGCACCGAAGCGGATAACCAGGCCATAAAAGGAGTGGCTTATTCCTTATCAGGGAAGGGGAGGCATATCATTACCACGAAGATCGAGCATCCCGGCGTGCTCGCTACGTGCCGTTATCTGGAAAGCAAAGGTTTTTCCGTCACCTATCTGGACGTAAACAGAGACGGCCTTGTCGACCCCGAGGACGTAAGAAAGGCTATCACCGGCGAGACGGTCCTTATTTCGGTCATGTATGCGAACAACGAGACGGGGACTGTGCTTCCCATAAAGGAGATAGGCGCCATCGCGCGGGAAGCGGGTGTGCTTTTTCACTCGGATATGGTGCAGGCCATGGGGAAGATCGACATTGATGTCCGCGAGCTGAACGTGGACCTCGGCGCCTTTTCAGGTCATAAGGTGTACGCGCCGAAGGGCATCGGCGCCCTGTATGTAAGGGAGGGGCTGGAGATAGACAACCTGATCCACGGCGGCCATCAGGAGATGGGAAGAAGGGCCGGAACGGAAAATATAATCGGAATCGTGACGTTCGGCAAAGCATGCGAAATAATGATGGGCGAAATGGCGGAAGAGAACGAGAGAATCGAATTCCTCCGCGAGCGGCTCCTCGACGGCCTTCACGCAAGGATAGACGATCTCCACCTGAACGGAGACCCGGAAAGGCGGCTTCCCAACACCCTGAATCTCAGCTTCGAGTTCGTGGAGAGTGAATCCTTGCTCATTGGCCTCGACCTCGCCGGGATTGCCGTCTCCGCGGGGTCCGCCTGCTCGTCGGGAAGCACCGAGCCGTCGCACGTACTCCTCGGAATGGGCATAGAGCCGGAGCGTTGCCAGAGCGCGCTCAGGATAAGTCTGGGACGGGAGAATACCGAAGAAGACATCGATTATGCCCTTGATATAATTCCGGACGTTGTACGAAGGCTCCGGGAGATGTCGCCCTTTCATAAAACAACGAACCTTTCTCTTTCCCGATTTCCGCTTTGATCCGGGTGGGGGATGAGGAACGGGAACATTGACCGACAAGAAGACATTTTTTGTTTTTACCACCGGATGCAAGGCAAACCAGTGGGATTCCCACGTGCTCGCCGATAAGCTTGAGCACGCGGGTTTCACCTGTGTCCCGGCAGAGCGCGCGGACCTGGTGGTTATCAATGCCTGTTCCCTTACCGCCAGGGCAGAAAGGGATGCGAGACGATACATCCGGAGGGCGCGCCAGGTGAACCCAGCCGCGCTGGTGGCGCTTGTCGGTTGCCACGCGCAGGCATATCCCGAGCGCGATTTCGGGGCGGACCTCGTGCTCGGTCAGGCGGAAAAGTTCGAGATCGACCGGTATCTGCAGGAGAAAGGCCGCTTTGTCGCGTCGACCCGCGCGTTCCCCATGGAGGAGACCAGGATAGACACACAGAAGGACCGGACCAGGTTCTTCTTCAAGATACAGGACGGCTGCAACAAATTTTGCAGCTACTGCATCGTCCCTATTGCACGGGGCGCGGTGCGGTCGAGACCTGCCGAAGACGTGGCAACGACCATGGAGGCCCTGCGGGAAAAGGGGATTAAGGAAGTCGTCCTCACGGGGATCGATATTGCCGCCTACCGTGACCCTGCTTCCGGCATGGGCCTGAAAGACTTGCTTCTCCTTTTTGACAGGCTCCCTACGCCTCCCCGGATCCGCCTCAGTTCGGTAGATCCTGACTACCTGGACGACGAGTTCATCGCGGTGCTTGCCGCGTCAGGGAAGGTCGCGAAGAGTATCCATATCCCGGTCCAGAGCGGCTCGGACAGTATCCTCAAAGGCATGGGCAGGGGGTATGGCAGCGCCTTCGTCACGGGTCTGGTGAAAAAATTGCAAAAGCGCATACCGGCGATCGGCATCGGCATGGATATTATGGCAGGGTTTCCGGGCGAAGACGAGGCGGCCTTCAACGAGACCTGCGCCTTTATCGAGGCCCTTGACATCTCCTACCTTCATGTCTTCCCTTACTCCGAGCGGCCGGGCGCCAGGGCGTCCGCCTTCGACGGCAAGGTAGCCGAATCGGTGAAAAGGAGGCGCGTCAAAAGGCTGAAGAAGATAGACGCGACAAAAAGAGAAGCCTTCTCGCGCCGTCATCTGGGAGAAAGGGCTTGCATCATCCCCGAGGCGAAGATGTATGCGGGGCGATTCATGAGAGGTTTTTCCGACAACTATCTGCCCGTCTACATCCCTTATGAAAAAACGCTTGAAAATAATCTTGTGGACGTTACAATAACAGACATGCAAGACTTGAGGTTGATAGGAGGTTTTAGGTGTTCGTAGCCGGGGATTTCATAATTGGCGCTGCGGTTGTCATCGACAAGCTGCTCTCGGCGTATATGCTGGTCGTTATTGTGCGTGCCCTCCTCTCGTGGGTGAGGCCCGATCCCTATAACCCGGTCGTGAGGTTTATCAACGGGCTGGTCGACCCGGTGGCGTACCGCATATCGAGGGTCATTCCGACGAGGATAGGCATGGTCGATATCTCGCCGATCATACTGATCGCGCTCATCTGGTTTGCCCAGTCTTTTCTTGTCAGGGTTATCATGGATGTGGGAGCCAGGCTCCGGTGAATCTGGAAGTAAAGGTGATCACCGGGGCCAAGAAACGGGAGATGAGGCTTGAGGGCTCGCGCCTCAAGGTCAGGCTCGTGGCAAGACCGGTAAAGGGCAAGGCCAACGAAGAGTTGATCGCCTATATCGCCGAAATATTCAGGGTGAAAAGACACGAAGTCAGCATCATCGCCGGCGAGAAGGAGACGCGAAAAGTCCTCTCCATTCCCCTTAAAGAAGACGAGTTCGCGCAGATCCTCCAAAATTTGTCTTGACAAGTTCTTTTTAAAAAGGCAACAATGAGAAGAAACAGAGAAGAAACAGCATTTTACAGTATGAAATGGAGTTTTCATACGGGTCGATGTACTCTTCTCCCATGACAGCGGATGCCCTTACGTGGAAACGGACTTTTGTGAGTGAACGGTCGAGAAGCGCATAGGCGAAAACAGGGATTCTCGATCTGCATAACGTGAGCGAGTCTACCCGGCGCAGGGTGTCTTACGCGCGTCCTTCAGGGTAAAATGATTCGGGAAAGGGAGGGATAATGGAAAATGCACTTGACGTGTTTTTGAGGGCATGCAAGGTGGTACTGAACGTTATCGCCAGCGCGGCTCTCACCTTCATGATGCTCCTGACCGTAGCCGACATATTGATGCGGGCCTTCGGCCATCCTCTGGTCGGCACTTACGAAATCGTGAGCCTCGCGTTGGCGCTCGTTATCGGGTTCGGCATCCCCCCCGTCTCCATGGACCGCGGCAACGTCTACATGGAAATCCTGCTGGAGAAGCTTTCTCCCAGGGGCAAGGCCATAATGAATACCGGCACCAGGATCGTCTGCATCATCCTTTTTGCGCTTATAGCGTATAACCTCTTCAGCATAGGCAGTGAGTTCCACTCATCCGGCGAGGTGTCGCCGACGATAAAACTGCCCTTCTTCCCCATCCCTTACGCCGTCGGGGTGTGCTGCTATGTCGAGTGCCTGGTGTTCGTCCGCGATATCGTCAAGATCTGGAGGGGTCAATATGAATGAGATGACTGTCGGCATCATCGCGCTCGTAGTGCTCCTGGCCCTTTTTGCCACCGGCATCGAATTGGGCTTCGCTATGGCCGCTGTTGGATTTGTGGGTTTTGCATACTTTAACGGCGTTCCTGCAGCGATGAGCCTGCTGGGAAGAGACCTCTACGACGTGCTGACGAACTATGGGTACACAGTCTTTCCTCTCTTCATCCTGATGGGACAAATCGGCTTCAACGCGGGCATAGCGGTGAGGCTCTATGGCGCCGCCAACAAGTTCGTCGGCCATATTCCGGGCGGCCTTGCCATGGCGACCGTTATCGGGGCCACAGGGTTCAAGGCGATCTGCGGGTCGTCGGCGGCAACGGCGGCAACGTTCGCGAGCGTGGCGGTGCCTGAGATGGACAGGTACGGCTATGACAGGCGCCTGTCGACAGGGATCGTCGCGACGGTGGGAAGTCTCGGCTGCATCATACCCCCCAGTGTCGTGCTCATCATATTCGGCATCCTCACCGAGCAATCGATAGGACAGCTTTTCCTTGCCGGGATTATTCCGGGATTGATCATTGCCTTCTTCTTCCTCGTGATCATTTACGGATGGGTGAAGATATACCCGAAGGCCGCCCCCCTGTCCGGGCGGTCCACATGGGGGGAAAGGGTGAGGAGCCTGCCCGAGGTCTTTTGGGTACTGCTCGTCTTCCTCCTGGTCGTAGGCGGGATCATGACGGGCTTTTTTACCCCTACCGAGGCCGGCGCAGTCGGCACGTTCGCCATTTTTATTCTCGCAATAGCGACGCGGAACATGGGTTTCAAGAAGTACGTGGCCTCGCTCTCGGAGGCGATTCGCACCGCGGGGATGATCCTCATGCTCATCGCAGGCTCCACCATACTCGGCCATTTCATCGCGGTGACGAATATCCCCCAGGCGGTGGCCGATTATGTAGTAGCGCTGCCCCTGAACCGTTACGTCATCATGATATTGATCTGCTTCGTCTACGAGCTGGGCGGCTCGTTCATCGACGACCTTGCTTTCATGATCCTTGCCACCCCTATCTTTTACCCCGCGGTCCTCAAACTGGGCTTCAATCCGCTCTGGTTCGGCATAGTGATCGGCGTGGTCGTGATGATCGGCGTGGTCATCCCGCCGGTCGCAGTGTGTGTGTTCGTGGTAAAGAACATCACTAAGGAGCCGATGGGCAGGATATATAGGGGCGTCATGCCCTTCCTGCTCTCTCTCGTCCTGGTGTGGGGCCTCATGTTCGTTTTTCCCCAGCTCGCGCTCTGGCTTCCCTCGGTGTTTTACAAATAGGAGCCGGGCGGGCGTGGGCGGAGAGGCTTATTGTGAGACGTGCTTTCGGTCACTCCGGATAAGTGGGTACATGCGTGCACTTCAGACATAAACGTAAACGTATAAAAAGGGGGTCTGCTATGCAAAGGAAATTGGTTGTCCTCATGTTCGTCCTTGCTTTTCTCTTTTCCGTCTCTTCCGTGACGTGTGCGGACGTGATCAAGCTGAAGCTCGCGAACTATTTTCCGACCACGCATATGAACTCGGTAATGCTGGGCAAGTTCTGTGAAGAGCTGAACAAGAAGCTGGCGGGCAAAGTGGAGATTACCCAGTACACGGGCGGCACGCTTCTTACGGCCCCGAAGATGGCGGCAGGTGTTGCAACGGGTATCGCCGATCTCGGCTTCTCCCATTGCTCCTACACGAGAGGGCGATTCCCGGTCATGGAGATCATGGAGCTGCCCCTCGGTTTTCCGAGCCCCTGGATAGCAGGCCACGTGTCGAACGATTTTTATGACAAGTTCAAGCCGAAGGAGTGGGACGGCTATCACCTCATCGTGTTCTGCACGAGTCCGGTAAACGTCCTCCAGACGCTCAGCAAGCCCGTGAAGACCCTGGAAGACCTTAAAGGCATGAAGATCAGGGGCACCGGGAGAATCGGGGACATCGCGAAGGCCCTGGGCGCCGTGCCCATGCCCATTGAGATAGTCGACACCTACGAGGCCCTGAGGAGAGGCGTCGTGGAAGGCAACTTCGGTCCCCTGGAGCAGCTCAAGGGCTTCAAGATAGGTGAGATCGAAAAATACGTGACCGCCTCGTGGCACATAGGGAGCGTCTTCTCCTTCTACCTCGTGATGAACAAAGCTAAATGGAACAGCCTCCCCGCCGATGTGCAGAAGACCATTACCGAGTATTCCAAAGATTTTCTCGATCGCTGGCTACTGGAATGGAACGCGATAGACATCGAGGGCCGGGAGTGGTTCCTGAAGCAGGGCGGCCAGGTGCTGCCTCTTTCCGACGCTGAAAGCGCCAGGTGGGTAAAGGCCGCGGATCCCGTGATAGGCGACTACAAAAAGGATATGGTTGCCAAGGGCTACAAGCCTGCGGAGGTTGACGGTTGGATAAGCTTTATCAAGGAGCGCATCGAGTACTGGAAGGGTCAGGAAAAGGTGAAGAAGGTGCCGACCGCGTACCAGTATTAGGTTAGCGCCGGGCGTCTTTTTCCTCATGAAGAGGTGCGATACGTGGCCGTAGAGGGCTTTACCGAGTATGCGAAGGAAGACAGGGAGAAGTACACCAGGAGGCGCTGGTGGCTCGGGTTGACGTGGGGTGATCTATTCGACAAGGCCACGGACGTCTATCCCGATAAGATCGGCCTGGTCGATGGTGCGGGTCGCTGGACCTACGCCGAGTTGAGGGAAAAGGTGGACCGCCTCGCGATCAGCCTGATGAAGCTCGGTATCAAGCCCCGCGACTGGGTGCTTCTCCAGTTTCCCAACTGGCATGAATATGTCCTGTCTTTCTTCGCCATGCAGAAAATAGGCGCCCTGACGGCTCTACTCATCCCCCGCCACAGCGAGTCGGAAATCAACCATATTGCGGCGCTCACAAAGCCCGTCGCGTGGGTCCTGCCAAAGCAGTTCGGCAAGGTCGACTACCAGCCGGTCATCGACGCAGTGGTTCGGGAGAATCCGCAGATCGAGCACATCATCCAGGTAAGGGGGGCGAGAGACGGCAGGTATGCTACCGTTGAGGAGTTGATCGAGGCCGGGGAGCCGACAGAGGAGAATCTCAAGGCGCTGGAGGAACGGAGGCCCGACCCCGGCGAGGTGTCGCACATCATGCCGACCGGCGGCACGACGGGTCTCCCGAAGGCGAGTGTCCGTACCCACAACTCCTATATCACGAACGTGGAATACCACTCAAAGGTTTGGGAGATCACCAGCAACGATACGCTCATGGTCGTCACCCCCGTGGGACACAGCATGGCGATGCACTGGGGGATCGGCGCCGCGTTTCTCAATTACGCCACCCTTGTTCTGCTTGATTCCACCGGGGCCGAGGATATCTGCGAGTGGATACAGAAAGAGCGGGTCACGGCAATTCCTTCCGTTCCCGCCCTTATCGCCAGGATGCTCAGCCTGGAGTACCTCGAAAAATATGATTTGAGCTCTTTGAAGAAAATTTCCCTGGGCGGCGCACCCAGTACCAGGGAGATGCTCATTGCCGCCCGTGACAAACTGAAATGCCTCGTCATCAACGCCTTCGGCTCTTCTGAGGGCACGAATATCTCCACGAGGCTCAACGACAGCCTCGATCTCATCCTGGGCAGCGTGGGCAGGCCCGCCTGCCCCTACGATACGATCACGATCATCGATGAGGCCGGAAACGAAATGCCGCCGGAAGTGGAAGGCGAGCTCGTCTCCAAGGGCCCCGGCGTTTTTACCGGCTATTTCAAATCCCCTGAAGAGAACAGCCAGATTTTCACGAAAAACGGTTTTTTCAAGACCGGTGACAGGGCGAGAAAAGACAGGGCCGGGAATATCACGATCACGGGCAGGATCAAGGACATCATCAACAGGGGCGGTGAGAAGATCAGCGCCCTCGACATAGAGAACCGCCTGACGGCGCACCAGGAGATTGAGGAGGCCGCCGTGGTCGGCATGCCGGATGCGGTCCTGGGTGAGAGGATATGCGCCTATGTCAGAATGAGGCCGGATGCCGCTCTCTCCTTCGAGGAGGTCGTCGCTTTCCTGAAATCCGGCGGGGCGTCGGTGCAGCAGCTTCCGGAAAGAATCGAGTTCGTCAGCGAGCTGCCGGTGACGAAAGTCGGCAAGATCGACAAAAAGAGCCTCAGGGAAGACATAGGAAGACGGCTCGAAGCAGGGAAGTAACGAGAAACAAACCTATTGCTGGCCGGCCATCCGCTCGGCCTCGGTGACCCAACCGCCCCCCATGGACTTGTAGAGGTTCACGAGGGCGCGGAAGAGCACGCCCTGGGTCTGGGCGTAGCTCAGCTCGGCGTTGAAAAGACTGCGTTCGGCGTCGAGTACCTCAATATAGCTTGTATAGCCGTTGTCGTAACGGAGCCGCGCAAGGCGCGCGTATCCCTGCAGGGCCACCACCTGCTGCCGTTGCGCCTGGAACTGCTCCCTCGACTTGGCCTGATCGATCAGGCCGTCCTCCACCTCCCTGAACGCCTGCTGGATCACCTGCTGGTACCGGAAAAGGCTCTCCTTCTGAACCGATTCGGCCACCTTCACCTGGCCCGCTATGGCGCCCGCCGTGAAGAGGGGGACAGTCACCGAGCCCGGGTAGCTCCACATGCGGGCGGGGCCGCTGAACAGGCTCGTGAGGCCCGTGCTCTCCACGCCGTATGTCCCCGTGAGGGTAAGGGTGGGAAAGTAGAGGGCCCTGGCAACGCCGATCCTCGCGTTCGCGGCGATGAGGCCTTGTTCGGCCTGGCGGATGTCGGGCCTCCTCTTCAGGAGCTCCGAAGGCAGGCCCGCGGGGACTGCGGGGAGCACGAGCTGATCGAGGGACCTGCCCCGGGGAATGGGACCGGGGTTCCGTCCGAGAAGCACGCTGAGGGCGTCTTCCTGCTGGGCGATCAGCTTCTCCAGAAAGGGGATGGTGGCGAGGGCCGCCCTATACTCCGATTCCACCTGGCGCAGCTCCAACTCGGAAACGAGGCCCCGGTCGAAGCGAAGCGTGAACAATCTGAGGGTGTGCTCGCGGCTCGCGGCTGTTCGCCGTGCGATGTCGAGCTGTTTGTCGAGGTCCAATAGATCGGTGTACGCACTCGCTACCGTCGTCACCACCGTCAGGATGACCCCCAGCCGCCCCTCGTCGGTTGCCAGAAGGTCCGCCCGGGCGGCTTCCGAGGCGCGCCTCAACTGTCCCCACAGGTCCATCTGCCAGCTCGCGGAAAGGAATGCCCGGAGGTCCCAAAAGGTGTGCGGCGTGCCGGGGGGCCACGCGGGGCTGGTATATTTCGTCGCGCCCTCACGGAGGGGAAGGGCGGCGCCGGAAACCTGGGGGAACTGGGCCGCCCTGACCACGGCATAACTACCCATGAACTTCTCGACCCGCGCTGCCGCGATCAACACATCTTTATTCTCTTTCAGGGCGGTCTCTATAAGTCCGTCCAGGACAGGGTCGCCGAACTGTTTCCACCACGCCGTGTTGATCACGTCCTTTACCCGGGTATCTTCAAAACGCCAGGCCTCGGGGGTCCGGACGGGCGGCCGCCGGTAGTTGGGACCTATCATGCAGGACGACAGTGCGACGGCGAAAAGGAGCGCGGCGAGGGCCCTACGCATGGTCGCTCCCCGTTTCTTTCTCCCCGTCTCTTCTCTTTGAGCGGCCTGAGATTTTTCCTACCACATAGAAGGTCACAGGGATAAGGAAGACGGCGATCAGCGATGCGGCGGCCGTTCCCCCCATGACCGCGGTCCCCATCACCCGCCGCGCCACAGCCCCGGCCCCGCTGGAGAAGGCGAGGGGGAGCACGCCGAGGAGGAAGGCAAAGGATGTCATGAGGATCGGCCTCAGACGGAGGCGGGCGCCTTCGAGGGCCGCCTCGTCGAGCCGCCGTCCCCGCTCGTACCGGGTTTTGGCGAATTCGACGATGAGGATGGCATTCTTTGCGCCGAGACCGACGAGGACGATGAGTCCTATCTGAGCGTAGACGTTGTTCACGAGGCCGCGCATGGCTATGGCGGCGAAGGCCCCGAAGACGGCCACCGGGGTGCAGAGGAGCACGCTGAACGGGAGGGACCAGCTCTCATACTGGGCCGCAAGGATGAGAAAGACACAGAGAAGCGAGAAAGCGAAGATGGCTGTGGCGGGTATTCCTTCCTGTGCCTTCTTTTCCTGAAAGCTCATACCGATGTAGTCGAGGCCCATCTCAGGGGGCATGGTCCGGTGGAAGACGTCTTCGAGGGTCTTCATCACCTGCCCGGAGCTGTAGCCCGGCTTGCCCGCCACGTTCACCTGGGCCGCGCGGTAAAGGTTGTAGCGCATGGTGAACTCGGGGCCCGGGCGGGATTGGATGGTAGTCACCGCTGAGAGCGGCACGGGGCTCCCCTGGTCATTCGATACGTAAAACCGGCTCACATCCTCGGCCTTTGTCCGGTATTTCCCCTCAGCCTGCACATAGACCTGCCACTGCCGGCCGAAGCGATTGAAATAGTTGATGAAATAGCCGCCCATAAAGGCCTGGAGGGTCTGGTAGACCTGCCCGACGTCGACACGCTGTTTGAGCACTTTGTCGCGGTCCACATCGATCCAGAGCTGGGGGACGCTCGGGACAAAGGTAGTGGTCACCCGTTCGATCTCCGGCCTCTTGCGGGCAGCCTCGACAAACTTGTTCAGGTTCTCGGCGAGAAAGCCAATGCTCTTGCCCGCCCGGTCCTCGATGACAAGGGTGGCGCCCCCGGCCATCCCGATGCCCTGAATAGCCGGGGGAGGGAAGGCAAAGGCAATTGCCTCGGGCAGCTTTTTCATCTCCCGGTTCAGATGGGCCATGATGGCTTCGTAGTGTTCCTCCGGCCTTTTCCTCTCCTTCCACTCCTTTAAGGTGACAAAGAAAAAACCGCTGTAGGTGTTCTGAGCGTTGCTCAGCAGGCTGATGCCCGGCACGGCCTGGAAGTGCTCGACCCCTGGCGTCTCCTTGAGGATCTCCTCGATCTTTCTGCACGTCTCCTGGGTGCGCTGGAGGGAGGCGGCGTCGGGCAGGGCCACATTGATGAAGAGATATCCCTGGTCTTCCTCGGGAAGGAATCCCTGGGGGATTCTCTGGCCGAGAAGACCGGCAAGAAGCGCTATCGCCGCGAGAAGGCCGAGGCTCAGGGCGCTCTTACGGATGAGGGCCCCGCACACGGAGATATAACCCCTGGAGGCCCGGCCGAAAAGACGATTGAAGGATCTGAAAAAAATGCCGAGCGGTCCCCGCGTCTCTTTCCTCGGCTTCAAAAGGAGGGCGCAAAGGGCGGGGCTGAGGGACAGGGCGTTGAAGGCGGAGATAAGGACAGAGATGGCGATGGTCACCGCGAACTGCTGGTAGAGCCTGCCCGTGATGCCGGGGATGAAGATCGTGGGGACGAAGACTGCCGCAAGGATCAGGGCAATGGCCATAACAGGGCCCGCGACCTCGCCCATGGCTTTGATCGACGCCTCCCTCGGCGAGAGGCCCTCCTCGATGTGACGCTCTACCGCCTCCACGACGATGATGGCGTCATCCACGACCAGTCCGATGGCCAGGACAAGACCGAAGAGCGAGAGGGTATTGATCGAAAACCCGAGCAGGGGGAAAACGGCAAAGGTGCCGATAAGGGAGACGGGGACGGCAAGGGCCGGGATAAGGGTCGCCCTCCATCCCTGAAGGAAGACGAAGACTACGAGGATGACGAGGGCGAGGGCCTCCAGGAGCGTAATAAGAATCTCGTGGATGCCTTCGCTGATCGATCTCGTGGTATCGAGGCCGACGGCATAATCGATGCCGGTGGGAAACCGTTTTTTGGCCTGCTCCATAGCCTTTTTCGCGCCCTCCACGGTCTTGAGCGCGTTCGTGCCGGGCAACTGGTAGAGGGCAAGAACGCCTGCAGGCTCGCCGTCTTCCCGGCCCACGACGTTGTAGGTCTGCGCCCCCAGCTCGATCCGCGCCACGTCTTTCAGCCGTACTATCGAGCCGTCGGAGTTCGCCCGGATCACGATGGAGCCGAATTCCTCCGGGGAGACAAGGCGGCTCTGGGTGCGGACCGTGTAGGTGAATTCCTGTCCCGGGGGAACGGGCTCGCTGCCGATCTGCCCGGCCGGATTGACCGTGTTCTGCTTCTGCACGGCGTTGACTATGTCAGTGACCGTGATGCCGAGCTTGCCGAGGGTGTCGGGCTTGACCCATATACGGATGGCATACTGGCCCGCGCCGAAGACGTTGATCATGGCGATGCCGGGTACGCGCAGGAGCGGGTCGATCAGGTTGATGTTGGCATAGTTTGCCAGGAAGGTCGAATCGTAGGTGCCCTTCGGCGAGTAAAGGGCGATGAGCATCAGGGGCGAGGAGCGCGCTTTCTGCATGGTCACGCCGTAATTTCTGACGTCCACCGGAAGCTGGGGCTGGGCCAGGGTCTGGCGTATCTGGCTGAGGACGAGGTCGGTGTTCGGGTCGGTCTTGACGTCGAAGTTGACGAATATGCGCATCGTGCCGTTGCTGGAGTTGACCGAGTACATGTAGTTCATGTTGTCCACGCCGCTCATCTGCTGCTCGATCGGCGTGGCGACCGACTGCTCGACCGTCTCCGCGTCCGCGCCCGTGTAGGTGGTCAGGATCTGGACCTCGGGCGGCACGATCTCAGGGAACTGGGCCACGGGCAATCCGGCCATGGCAACGAGCCCCAGGATGACGAACATGATGGAGATGACCATGGCAACGATGGGGCGGTTTATGAAAAACTTTGACACGCGAGAAGTCCCTCCTACCTGGCGCCGGCCTTGACGGACAGGGAGACCTGCGTGGGTTTTGCCTCCGCCCGGGGCAGGCCGGAAACCCCCGGCAGGGGGGCGACAAAAGGCGTTACGGTCACGACCGACCCCTGCCTGACCTTCTGAAGTCCTTCGGCTATCACCTGCTCGCCGGCTTTCAGGCCCTGGTCTATCACCCAGAGGTTATCGATCCGCTCCGCTGCCGAGACCTGCCTGATGTCGACTTTGTTGTCCGGACCGACCACCGCAACCTGGTAGCTTCCTTGAAGCTCGGTCACCGACCGCTGCGGCACGAGGAGGGCGCCCTTCTTGAGGGTGGTTTGCGCGCGGACCCTGGCGAACTGTCCGGGCCGCAGTATGTTCCCCGGATTAGGGAAGAGGGCGGCAATTTTGATCGTGCCCGTCCGCACATCCACCTGGCGGTCTGCAAAGGCAAAAGTCCCTTTGTGAGGGTACGTACGCCCGTCGGCAAGAATCATCTCGAGAGGCATCCACTGTGTGTGCCCTTGGCCGTTTTGTACGTAGTGCACGTAGTCCTGCTCGCCCATGGAGATGTAGACCTTGATGGGGTTTACGGTCGAGACGGTGGTCAACTCCTCTATGGAGCCGGGACCGACGAGATCGCCCAACTGGGCCCGTGCGATACCGGCTATGCCGTCGATGGGTGAAACGATCCGTGTGAACCCGAGGTCCAGGGCGACCTTGTCGAACGCCGCCTGGCTGGCCGCCATGGAGGCATTGGTTGCCTGCTCCGCGCCGACAGCGTCGTCGAGGTCTTTCTTGCTCACGGCATTCTGTTCGACCAGAGGTTTTATACGCTCAAGATTGGCCCTCGCGGTCTCCCACCGGGCCCGCTGTTCGCTGAGCTGCCCCCTTGCCTGCTCCAGCGCCGCCTGAAAGGGCCGCGGGTCGATCTTGAAAAGGACCTGCCCTTTTCTGACGACGTCGCCCTCACCGTAGTCGCGGGAGATAAGATAGCCCTGGACCTGGGCGCGGATTGTGGCATTGACGAACCCGTCGGTAGAGGCAGTCCATTCCGAACAGACGGGCACGTCCCTCTGTAGCACCTTTGCCACCTCCACGAGGGGGGGTGAGGGGCTTTCCGTGGTCTGCGCCTTCTTACATCCGGGGAGGAGAAGGACAATCCCGCAGAACAGGAGGATGGCCGCCCAAGGGAAGAGACCGACCACATGCATGTTTTTCTGCAAGACAGCGAGTTTATCCGGATATCCCCCAAGACGGGCCGGTGTTCCTCCACGCATCATTCTTTCCTTTCGATGTTCCTGATTATCTGCCCCAGGGCCTTTCGCATCGAGAGGAGGTCGTCGTCGGTGAGACCCGAGAAAACGCGATCAAGGTGATCCGCAATGAGAGGTATCAGTGTGTCGCCCAGGGCGCCCCCTTCCTTGGTAAGAAAAATCCGGTAGACGCGCCTGTCCGTTCCATCCGGCCGCCGCTCTATGTAACCGCGTTCTTCGAGGAGGTTAAGGATCCGTGTGATGCTGTGGCGGTCCTTGTAGAGGTTTTTCCCCAGTTGACTCTGGTTTATCCCCTGGAAGTCACGGAGCCTCACCAGCACGCCGCATTGCTCCGGCGTCAAATCGTGTCCGGCGGCCAGGAGCGTCTTTCGAAAAAGGTTGATCCCCTGGGTATGGGCGCGGTATACCCAGAAGGAGGGCGACTCATCGAGGGGGAAAAACCGCATCTGCATCTACCTTCCCTGATCGTTGTCGACACAATGTTGTCAGGACAATTTATATTGGACAAGCGCGTTATGTCAAGGAAAACTTTCCCTGTCGCGCACCCCTTCCGCGGTATCTTGCGGACTTTGTCTCCCCGCCGGAGGCGGGCGTGCCGGCGTTATTTCCCCCGTTGCCGGAAGCAGGCCCTCCCCCTCTCCACGTCTTCCGCGATTCGGGCGGCCAGCTCTTCCGCGTTGCCGAACTTCATCTCGTCCCTGATCCTTTCCAGAAAATAAAGCCGCACCTTCTTGTCGTAGAGGTCACCTTCAAAATCGAGAATAAATGTCTCTATCGACCGTTCCTGACCCTCCTCGAATGTGGGATTGTGGCCGATATTGGTAACGGCGCCCCACCTGCGCCCGTCGACCTCGGCCTCGGTCACATAGACCCCATTCTTCGGGATGAGGGCATAGTCGGTCTTGAGGTTGATCGTCGGATAGCCTATCCTCTTACCCCTTCCCCGGGCCTTGATCACCGTACCCTCAATGGCAAAGTGCCTCCCCAGGAGCTTCGCAGCCTTCGCAACATCCCCGGCGCCAAGCAAGCCCCTGATGCGATTGCTGCCGACCTTTTCACCCTCCAGGGTGACCGCATCGACGACTTCGACAAAGAAGCCCCACCTGCGTCCCGCCTCCTGAAGGGATGGAATGTCCCCCTTGCCGCGATGTCCAAACCTGAAGTCGTAGCCGATCACAAGTCCCTTTACTGCCAGCTTGTCCACGAGGATGGAGGTGATAAAAACGCCGGGTTCGATGCGGGCAAATGCGACCGTAAAGGGCGCGATAAAGAGCACATCGATGCCCGCATCCTCAATAAGGCGCTTTTTCTCCGCAAGGGGTGTGATGGGGGCCAATTCCCTGTCGGGCCGCAACACGTGGAGGGGATGCGGGCGAAAGGTCATCAGCATCGAGGTGCCGGAAAGCTCCCGCGCCCTTTCCTTTACCCTGTCGATGATCCGCCTGTGGCCCAGGTGGATTCCGTCATAGTTGCCGACCGTCAGTACCGGGTTCTCGAATTTCTCCCGGATATCGAATGATTCAAGAACCTGCATTGTCACCTCTTGACATTGGACGCCTTTTCTCTATAATGTAACGAAGCGCCGAAGTGGCGGAATTGGCAGACGCGCCAGGTTCAGGGTCTGGTAGGCGAACGCCTGTAGGGGTTCGAGTCCCCTCTTCGGCACCACTATATCCCACGCCGGCTGTCAGGCGCCTTCTCTTCTACCCGTCCACCAGGTCTGCCAAACCTTCGTTCATGCTCCCTGTCCGGTAGCCCTTCAGGTCAAGGGTCACGTAGAGAAAACCCGCCTTGTTGAGGGCATCGGCAATATCGTCCTTCAAGGCCGTCACCTTATCGAAGTCTTCTTCCAGCACCTCGATCCGGGCAACCTGTCCGTGGTACCTGACCCTCACCTGTCCTATTCCAAGGCCGCGCAGGAACTCCTCAGAGCGCTCTATTTTTTGCAGTATGTCCGCTTCCACCCTGGTCCCATAGGGTATCCTGGAAGCGAGGCAGGCGAGGGACGGCTTATCGTGGGTTGGAAGCCCCAGTGCCTCCGAGATCTGCCGTATCTTTCTTTTCGTCAAGCCCGCCTCCAGCAGGGGACTCCCGACCACCAGCTCTTTACCCGCACGGCGCCCCGGCCGGTAATCTCCCTGGTCGTCGACATTCGACCCTTCCACGACGTGATCGAAGCCGCGGGCCCTCGCGATCTCCCGGGCCCGGCCAAAAAGGTGCCGCTTACAGTAATAGCACCGCTCAGTTGTATTCCGGAGGAAACGGTCGTCGCCCATCTCGTCGGTTTCGATTACCTCGTATGGCGCTTCAACGGACGCGGCAAAGGCGACCGCCTCGTCAATCTCGCGCTCCGGATACGTCTCCGACCTTGCAATGAGGGCAAGGACACGTGCTTTTCCAAGGGCATCGAGGGCGGCCTTAAGCAGCAGTGTGCTGTCCACGCCGCCTGAATAGCAGACGACAACCCGGCCTAGGCCCCGTAACACCGCCAAAAGGCGCTCGTAGTCTTGTAAAACGTCCATGTGGGTACTATACCACATATCCCGGTTGTGTTCGACACCCCGCCGGCGCTATAATGGAAGCATGCCTCTCGCGTTCAATTCCCTCAGTCACGGCGAGATCGCCTTCGGTTTTTTCAACGTAGAAACAGACCTCCTCATACTCGATTCCTATTTTATGTTCGCGTCCGATTTCTGTAGCCACGTCGCGAACCTGGCAGAAGGGCGGGCGGGAGAGCGCGTTCAGATGGAATGGGAGGTTTATACACTCAAGGAAGAGGAGATAGGGAACCTGACGGGGGCGGTGCATGGGCTGGATTCGCGCGGCTTCATGAGCGACGTATACCGCAGATTCCCCTTCCCCGGAGATATGAAGGCGTTTCGGCAAAACCCCGAGGGCGCAGAGACTCACGCTGTCGTCAGGGGGATGATCGAGCGGTATGCAGGGGCCGGGCGCATCACCGTTGCCGTTGACGGCGCGGGCTCTACCATAGAGATCGGCGATTATCTGTTCAGCAGGGAGCAGTTCCACAACCTGCTGCGATACCTGTGGGCCGGAGGCTATCCTACCTGGAAGGCGGGGATAAGACCCGACTACGTGACCGGTATGAAGGAGCGGATTATCGCGTCACGCCACCCCCTTTTCGACGACGTTTCCGCGTTTATTTGATTTTCCGTCCAGCCGCAGGTATAGTAAAGAAATGCAGGATGAGCTTTTTATGGAGATGTGCCTGAACGAGGCAGCCAGGGCCTTCGAGGAGGAGGAGGTGCCGGTAGGCGCTCTCATAGTTGCGAGAGACCAAAGGGTGATAGCCAGGGCGCACAACCTCACGATCCGGCGCCGCTCGCCGCTCGCCCACGCGGAGCTTCTCGCAATCGCCCACGCGGCAGAGGTGCTGGGAAATCATCGTTTGACCGGCTGTAGCCTTTTCGTGTCAAAGGAGCCGTGCCTCATGTGCGCCGGCGCCATCCAGGAAGCCCGCATAAAAAGGGTCGTCTTCGGGTGTTTCGACACAAAAAGAGGCGCCTTCGGCTCGGGGGCAGACGTCAATACCCTTCCCTCGAACCACAAAGTCGAGGTCCGCGGCGGGATCCTCAGAGAGAAAAGCGAAAGCCTGCTCAAGAAGTTCTTTCAACTACGGAGGGATACCGAAGTGGTCGTAACGGGGCCGACTCGAAATCGGTTGTTCGCCTGATAAGCGGACCGGGGGTTCGAATCCCTCTCCCTCCGCCATATGTCCCGCTGTTTTCCCTTGTAAAACCGTAAAACAGATCTCTGAAAATGGGTCACGTGAGGGTCACGTGAACGCAGGATCTGTTTCTTTTTTTTCCCGCGAAAAGGCGCATCCTTCACATATTTTTAGTTTCAGCCACCACGCATCGCGTTGGGGGGGGTACTCTGCCGTTCTCCTGCGCTTTGGCACGCACGCGGCGAAACATGCGCGCTGGAAGGAGCAGGAACTGCGGGGGGCGACACCATGGTGCATGATCGAATGTTATGGAATAGGCACAGAAAAAATATATTCTTTGTCCCTATTTATTTGTCTTTCACAAGCGGGTCGGATTTTCTTCCCATTTTGCGATTTTGCAAGGGGTTAAAATGGTAAAAAGTTGTGATTTCACAAGGGGTTTGGCTTTCTTACCATTCAAGGGGATCAGGCAGGGTTCTGACCTGTGTTTTGACCCCTGCCACCCCGCTCGCTTGTATCGTTATATACGCGAGGGAATAAAAAACAGTAGAAAAGTGAAATTTATACCAGGACAGGAAGAAAAATGGGGGTCAATTTTATGGAGGTACTGATAATCTTCTTTTATGTTTACTTCCCGGCAAGGGGGTGTATTCGTAACATCATAGAATCATTTGTATTGTACTTACTCTTAAACATTACCAATGTTTATGACCCCACCCCCCCTATCGAAAACTTCCAGTTCCATATCGCCGTGCCTCCCCACTCCGCTCCAAAAATAAAAGATAAAACAAAAACCGATTTTACGA
>Ga0187884_10001379_pt1 | contig 22238 bp, 16 predicted proteins | sample June2016WEW_20_4_FD_132983 | JGI IMG/M metagenome (GOLD analysis project Ga0187884, IMG submission 132983) | Peatland microbial communities from SPRUCE experiment site at the Marcell Experimental Forest, Minnesota, USA - June2016WEW_20_40 | ecosystem: Environmental > Terrestrial > Soil >...
GACCATCCGCCGAGGAAAAGGGCGGAAACCACGCATCTGCTACGCCACTAACGGCGCCGCCGATGCGCTGGCCGACTGGCTACAGCTACGCGGCTCAGATGCAGGCGCGCTTTTCTGCCCCGTGAGCCAGAAGGGACAGATCATTTATCGGAAGGTGCCGCAGCGCCCAGCGGCGGGTTTACGGCACATGATCGGGCACGCGTTCCATGTGATCTGTGCGAAGCGAGCGCGGCAGGCGGGGGTGAAGGCATTTACACCGCATGATGGGCGCCGCACCTTCATTTCTGACCTTTTGGATGCGGGTGCAGATATCTCCCTGGTCCAACGGCTGGCTGGCCACGCGAATGTAACAACGACCGCTAGATATGACCGGCGTCCTGAAGAAGCTAAGAAGCGCGCCGCATCCTTACTGCATTTCCCTTACGTGAGACGGACGGCGGGCTAAGTGACGATGTGGCTGGCGCTGGTCATCCTCATTGTTGTGCTGCTGCTCCTGGTGTGCCGGAAGAGCAGCACGATCACCGATGACGACGATGACGATGATGCCGGGGCGGTGGTGTGAGCGTGCGGCGGTTGGCCAGGACGCGGCGCCTACTGGTCATTTCGGCTTCCATTCGCGGGCGAGTTTCTGCGCCTCCGCGATCTGCGCCGGTGTCATCTTGGCGGCTACGGCGTCACGGGCGTCGGCTGCCATCTTAAGCCCGTCTGCATCCGAAGCCGGGTATCGGGCAGCGGCGAGGTTGAAGCACTTGTACGCTTGCACATAGTCCTGTGGCACGCCCTCGCCCGTGGCGTACATGATACCGAGGTTGTACTGGGCCTTGGCGTTGCCCTGATCGGCTGCCCGGCGCCACCACTTCAGCACCTCGGTGTAGTCCTGTGGCACGCCCTCGCCCGTGGCGTACATGAAACCGAGGCTGAGCTGGGCGTCGGCGTGGCCCTGGTCTGCTGCCCGGCGATACCACTTCAGCGCCTCGCCGTAGTCCTGTGGCACGCCGTGCCCGGCGGCGTACATCAGACCGAGGTTGTACTGGGCCTTGGCGACGCCTTGGTCGGCGGCCTTGCGATACCACTTCAGCGCCTCGCCGTAGTCCTGTGGCACGCCCTCGCCCGTGGCGTACATGAAACCGAGGCTGGACTGGGCCTTGGCGTCGCCCTGGTCGGCAAGCGGACGCCAGAGCCGGAGCGCCTGCGCGTAATCACCGTGATCATAGGCGGCCTTCCCATCCTCAAACGGCCCTGCGGCCACCGGAGCGGTGAGGCCCAGGGCCAGCACAAGGGCCACAAGCGCGGCCTTGGTTCGGGCTCTCATGGTCTGCTTCCTCCTCTCGTTACACCATCCCTGCAGCGTTTTCCAAAGCTCGAAACAACCAGGTCGGTTTTTTTGCGCCCTCGGCCACGGCGGTTTTCGGTCTGAGGTCGAGGCTTGCGCAGTTTATCCACATTATTAACATTATCAACAGGTTGACGGTGAGTCAGAACTCGCATACCTCTACGTTCAGAGGTTTTACACAAGATGTTGATACTGAAATGCCCAACGTGCGGTTCCAATCTCAAGAACGTCAAAGTCGGGGAGATGGTACGTCGTGATCCAGCGACGCGCAAAGTGTTGGCCGTCCGTCGATTCCCAAGGGGCGAGTGTCTAGTGCACGGGATGGTTGATGACGAAACGTACGAAATACCGGGACACCACGTTACGATGAGGCACCTCCGAAGCGACGGGCAGCAGGACCAATTTGCCATGACCACCGCGCCGAGGTAGCGGGTTGCGTCGGCGGCAGATTGCGAATGTACACGGCTTCGGTGGTCGCCATTACTGCGGAAACACCGTGTCGATAGGCGCACTCTTCGCATCCTTCGAGGGCACGATCTTGATGACGGCGCCTGCAGATACGGTCGTGAAGCCTTTCAGCTGTAATGCCGATTGGAACGCCCGGTAAGCTTCATCGACGGACATCTTCGTGGGCGAGATAATGGTGAGCTTCCCGTGCACCCGCTCGTCGAGGATGAAGTTCTTGCTCGTCACCTCGCTCATGAATTTCACCAGGGCGGCGATATCCACATCCTGGAAGTCCATCGTGATTGAGCGTGCGGCAGTGGTCACGGGTAGTGGTTCTGCCAGCGCCGGTTGCGGAGCGGAGTACAGGGACCCTACGACGATCCAGGTCAGAGCAAGGAGACGTACGACCAGCCGCATGCCTTCTGTGTAGCAGTTCAGGTGCAACTCAGCTTGTGGTGGCAATGTCCCCAGCTAGCTGCATCACCACCTCTGCTATTCGAGGCGAGAACCCCCTTCAGCGGTCGAGCGCGGCAAGTATACGCTGGCTTTCTGGTGCATCACTCAGTGACCCTGCGAAATCGCGAACCCATTGCCGCTGAAGATCGCTGCCCGTCATCGCAAGTTGTACTAACCTGTCCACGTTGCGCCGCAAGAACCCGCTCTGGTCCTCATTGAAAATTTCACTGCTCTCGTTCAGCGACGCGGTTGATTCCGCCATGGGAACAAAGACGCGTGCATCGCCTGCCCATTGCAGCTTCAAGTTGAGTGTCGTCGTGAACAGGGGAAGCGTATCGTGCGGCGATGTGAATCTCCAGAGCCAGGAAGGGTCGGCTTCATAGCGGATGTGCAGACGGATATCTAATTTCGCGCCATCGTTTATCGCGTAAGGCATATTCGTCACTTCGCTTGAAAGATGACGCTGAAAAGCCATCCCCCAACCGACGACGTAAGCCTGCACAGGGTACGTAAACAGTGGCAATAAGCCTTCAGGCCCGACGCGATACCAGGTTGTCCCTTCTCGATAGACTCCGGTCCCGTACATCTCGACGTGTTGAATCACCAGAGCGGAAGCGTCCTCGCCTGGGACGTATTGAACCGGAGGCTCGCCACCTCTCTGTGCCTTCAGCGGAACGCGACCAACCACCTGCCATTTGGTGCCTCGATAGAGGAGTAGGGAAACATCCCAATGCCATCCTTGAGGGTCAGCAATCAGGACAACGCAGTACGGTTGCCCCTCACACTGTGGGTTAGAGCGGTTGAATCGGGCGATGCCGATGCGTGTCACGTCTGGTGATAGTAGATTACCTTCGCGGAGAACTCTGATCTCATCCTCCGTTTGGACTCGGGCGAGAGCGATGCTCATGAGCATCGAAAGGTCCACGCCGCTGATGAGATCGACCGCTGCAGGTGCAGGCGCTTGCTCGCCTTCACGTTCGACCTTCTGCCCTTCTACCGCAAACGCATGATCAGCGATAATTGATGTCGGGACGGCGCCCCACCGATTTATTACGTCCACCAACCGATCTTTGTAGTAGCGAAGTTCTTGGGGCGTGAACCCTTTCGATTGACTGGTTTTAGAGTCGTATTGATCGTGGTGAGGGAGGCACAGAATTGCGAGGTTCTCGTACGCGCTGTCGCTGGCATCACGGGAGATGTGTGCAATCTGGACCTGCTTGGTTCTGAGATCTCCCTCCAAGAACACGCACAGGCAACAGCGGCGACGACTTTCTGTCAGGAGCCGCGTTTCGACATCCGATGCTATCGGAGCACGGTGGCTCATCTCTTCTCGATCCCCAGTGCGAATCTTCCCTAATGCTCTGTCTTCCGTCAAACTGGTGGAGAAGTCTGAAACCACCCAGGGAAACACAACGGCGCGTATTCGATCATCCCCTGGCAGCACAGACGAGTTGCCGACGCAGTGGCGGGTGGCGCAGAGGATATGTCCCATTTGTCACTTAAGGAATTGCCTACAAGGAGAGATATAAGGTAGAGGATATATTAAGAAAGTGATAATTATTTGACTACTTTCCTTCCCTTTATTGATTCTCTTCTCAGATTCCCTCAAGTGACAACTGGGACACTTCGCCCTCCTGTCTCGCTATGCAACCGGGCGTTTACAGACGGGCACTAGAACAGCGCGCCTTGTTATGCTCAAAGATACAGATCTGGTGTGTCTCGGCGCTTGACTGGGCGATGAACATTGAAGCGCTGCCGAAGATCGCCACCCAGCCCACCTGAGTAACGCCCTTCTCCACGCGGCAGCTTCTCGGCGCAGCTTCGAGGGCCTCACCATGGGCGTTGCCGGGGCGTCTCTAGCTGGCCGATCTTCACGTGCTGGCGGCGAGCGGGTTGTGGCTTAGTGAATCGTATCGTCCGGCTCTGGCGCTTCCACGATGCTACTTAAACGCACTAGCACGTACCCATTCACGTCGTCGGGATACACGATGCAGTAACTCCCCTAATCGTCATCGTAGTAGCCCATACGCCCCTTCCAGCGCCCAGCAACGATGAACACGCGCCCCCAAGGAGGTCGGCTGGTCGCACTGGTTTGTTGGACTCGTGATGATTTTTTGCTGGCCGACTTGGGCATGAATCAGAATGTGCTATTAGGACCGCACAAATCAAAGTTCCGGCTTCTTCCTTAAAGAGCGACGAAACACGCAACGGTTGAACGAAGAGCAGGTGCCTACACGGACGGGCAGACCCTGGGCACCAAATACGATCCGGGGAATTCTGCTTCGGAGATAATCCCGCAACTCCGCCTGGCACTGAGAGGCTGGAGGGGGGCGACGCATGATCGAGCTGGGGGCGACAGTGGCAGGTCAGGATGCCCGGCGTTGGATTCGGTCGATGTCACAGCGCGGTCTGTAGCGGTCACAGGCAATGGGAATGCGGTGGACGAGCAGGGCAACGGGAATGAACCGGCGCGCTCAGGGTCAACGAGCTGAGCCGCGACGGAAGGATAGAACAAAGCCAGCACTACACGGCAGCACCCGGATGCGACATCCCCTGCATCATGGGGGAAATCCCAGGCCCTATAGGGGAAAGTCCTGTGGGCCGAGTGTTGGTTGACAATCACGTCAAGCGACAATGCTGTCAAGTAGACAAATCATCAAGTGCCCTTGTGAAGTCGAGCGCGGTCAATGCGTAACCGGCTTGCGACAGCATGTACCTGCTTTCAGATGTCAGAGATCAACTCGGAGGGCGCGCCACAACCGTGCTGCACGTGGCACCCTGGTTGCTTGCACCACCTACCATCGCATCGGCCTGACCGTCCAACGGTAAGGGTATGGAGGAGGTTCGATGAGATCGGTAGCCATCCTTGTCCTGGCTTTGACCTTTTTGAGCTTTGTGTACCTCGGGGTGTGGTATCCAGCCTACGCATCGACGGGCAGCTGCCACCAAAGTTGCACCGCAACGTGGCAGGCGGCACGGGAGGCCGCGCTAACAACCTGGGTCGAGTGCAAGACTGGGTGCACGCACCTGAGTGGCCATGCAAAGACTGCCTGCAGCGTACAGTGTTTCCAAGACAGGAACGCTGAATTGACAGAGGCTAATAATAACCTCCGTCAATGTTTGCGAGCCTGTAAGTAGTAATCGGGGGACTGGCAACAGAGAGGAGGCATGGATGGAGAAGCTCACGGCACGAGAGGAGCAGGTGTTGCACCTGCGATTCCGCCAAGGATACCGACCGACTTCGCCGCGACGAGTGGCAGAGAGACTCGCTATTTCATTGCGCAGCGAGCAGCAGATAGAGCGTAATGCGCTGCGGCGATTGCGCTCAGGGGCGCGTTTTCTCTTGTGCGGTTGGGATGAAGTGTGAACTCCTTCCCGCGATGAACTTTGCCAAACCGGTACTCTATTCAGCGCACTCTTCTTGCGGGGGAAATCAGGTACTGAGAGAGGGGATTCATGGCCCAGCAAGATGAAGCTCGTCCGAAGCCCTTCAAACGTGCTGCACACGGTCCCGACCCAGCCGCGCACGCCAGCGTTCTGGTCGAATGGTTCGGCGCAGGTACAGCACTGGAGATGGCGCGCTACTACTCGAATGGTGGTCGGGCGAGCGCCTACTGGTCCGAGGTGCTCGCCAGCCTGACAGCACGGTTTTCGCAGTAAACCGGGAATCGATTACGCTTCCGGGAGCATCATCGGTAAGGGCCGCTTTGTTACCAGTTTCCCAGCGCCAGTTGCCCCGCGCAGGCAGATCTGGTGCAGGTCGGCGCTTGACTGGGCGATGAACATAAGCGCTGCCCAAGATTGCCACGCAGCCCACCTGAGTAACGCCCTTCTCCACGCGGCAGCTTTTCGGCGCAGCTTCGAGGGCCTCACCCATGGGCGTTGCCGGCGTCTCCAGCTGGCCGATCTCAACGTGTTGGCGGCGAGTGGCTCCTGGGTTAATGAATCGTATCCTCCAGCTCCGGCGCTTCCACAATGCTACTAGGACGCACCAGCACGTACCCCTTTACGTTGTCGGGATACACGATGCAGTAACCGCCGTGGGAGAAGAAAAGCTACGTGCGAGCCGTAGGGAGCGCCCTTGTGAAGTCGAGCGCGGTCAATGTGTCATCGGTTTGCGACAACATGTACCTGCTTTCAAATGCTAGAGATAAGCTCGCAGGGCGCATCACAATCGTCCTGCATGTGGCACCCTGGTTGCTCGCCGACCGCTAGATTTGTGAGGGCTGAAATGAACAAGACCCTGTCCGTTCTGACGACCCTGCTGGGCGTCATACTCGTTCTGCTCTCCATCGTGTACTTTCTGATACCAGCAAACTCGCTGCCGTGGTTCTTGCCAGGGCACGATCCTGCTCTCACAAAGCTGCATCTTAAACATGGTTGGGCGGCGCTGATCATAGGCGCGGCCCTCTTGGTATTGGCAAGCCGCTTCTGGCCCAAGAAGCGCTCGGAGCAAATCGAGTAGGCTCCGGCAAGCTCAGCCGCCCTGAGGAAGCCAAGAAGCGGGCGGCATCGCTGTTGCATTTCCCCTATGTGCGACGGACCACAGGGCAGCAATAGCCACGGTCCGGCGACTCCTGGTCTCTCACCACAGACATACAACAGTGCGGTAGGCTCATGGACCAACCGGATTCTGCCAAGCGGACGGCGCATGATCGAGCTGGGGGCTACAGTGGCAGGTCAGGAGGCTCCGGCGTTGGATTCGGTCGATGTCACAGCGCGGTCGTTGCCCACAAGGAATGGAAATGATTCTACCGGCGAGAGCAATACGGTGACGGAGACGCCCAATGCTCGTGTGCAATAAATGTTCAGCCGCAATAATGCCCGGCTCGAAGTTCTGTCCTTCATGTGGCGACCCAGTGCACCCCCGCACGGTGATGGAAACCCTCGGACACTCCCAAATCTCGCTCACGCTGAACACCTACAGCCACGTCATGCCCTCCGTGCTGCGTGATGCTGCCGACAAGATGGACGCCATCCTTGCCGCCGGCAAGTGAACCGGTTTAGGCGTGGCGAAACCGTTCAGCTCCCACCGCAGCCGTTCAGCTGGACCTGGCAAAGGTCGCGGCTCAGGGTGGCGCCGAAGTGCTTGAACTACCGCGAGAAAAAAGTGAGCCGTGCTGGATTCGAACCAGCGACCCTCTGCTTAAAAGGCAGATGCTCTGCCGCCTGAGCTAACGGCTCTCTCACACGCGCACATGCGATTCGGTACCATGCCAGAATTCTGCGCCTCAAGAAAGGCGCCACTACGGGGTTTTCGGCTCATCTACACAGAACTGAGATTTCAGCTATATTTATGTGTTTCGGAGTCGTCGGCAATGGACAATTCCTGGATCACCATCACCGGGGCACGGCAGAATAATCTCAAGAACATCGACGTACGCATCCCTTTGAACGCGCTCACGGTGATTACGGGGCCTTCCGGATCGGGGAAGTCGACCTTGGCGTTCGACATCTTGTACGCCGAGGGCCAGCGCCGCTACGTAGAGAGCTTCTCCGCCTACACGCGCCAGTTCCTCGACCGCATGGACAAGCCGCAGGTCGAGCGCATCGACGGCATCTTGCCGACCATCGCCATCAGCCAGGGCAACACCGTCAAGACCTCGCGCTCGACGGTGGCGACCATGACCGAGCTGAACGATCATCTGAAGTTGCTGTTCGCCAAGATCGGTGTGTTGCACTGCCGCGAGTGTGGTCAGGTGGTCGCCCCGGAATCGGCGGAGTCCGTGTGCGAACGGTTGCTCGATCATTATCCCGAGGGCACGCACGTGCTGGTCACCTTCGAGGTGCCCCTACCTGATGATTTGCCGTGGGAGGAAGCACGCGCCGGATTCGAGAGGTCGGGCTTCCGCCGCCTGCTCGTCGACGGCCAGGTGCTGGCCATCGATGGGGTGGCGACGTCCCCGCCGGCACCGCTGGTCGTGGTGGCCGATCGCTTGACCCTCCGCAAAGAACAGAAGGCTCGCATTGTCGACTCGCTGGAGCAGGCGTTCCGCTTCGGCAAAGAGCGACTGGCGCTGGTGTTCCCGGATCAGGGCAATCGGCGCGAGCCGCACGCGGCGAGACTTGAGTGCCCGCGGTGTAACATTGCCTACCGCGAGCCGACCTCGAACTTGTTCTCGTTCAACAGCCCGCTGGGCGCCTGCGAGAGCTGCCGTGGCTTCGGGCGCATCATCGATCTCGATCTGGACCTCGTGATTCCCGATGCGCGCAAAACGCTCGCCGGCGGCGCGGTCAAACCCTGGAGCACGCGCGCCACCGAGTGGGAGCGCGGCGAGCTGCTCGGCTTTTGCCGCAAGAAGAAGATCCCTACGGACATCCCGTTCGAGCAGCTCAGCGACCGGCAGCGCCAGCTCATCATCGACGGCGACGGCAAGTACTATGGTGTGCGCGGCTGGTTCCGCTGGCTGGAGGGCCGTACCTATCGGATGCACGTGCGCGTGTTCCTGTCGCGCTACCGCAGCTACCGTTTGTGTCCGGCCTGCGATGGCGGCCGGCTCAAACCCGAGGCGCTCCTGTTCAAGATCAACGGCTGCAGTGTTGCCGACGTGCAGCGCATGAGCGTCGCCGAGGCGGCGGCGTTTTTCGACGCGCTGCGGTTGAGCCCATCCGAGGAGGAGATCGCACGGTTGATTCTCACCGAGATCCGCAGCCGCCTAGGTTACCTGCTCGGGGTCGGCCTCGATTATCTCACCCTCGACCGCCAGTCGCGCACGCTGTCCGGCGGCGAGCTTGCTCGTGTCGATCTAACCACCGCGGTCGGCTCCTCGTTGGTCAACACGCTCTACATCCTCGACGAGCCCTCGGTCGGACTGCATCCGCGCGACAGCCAGCGGCTCGTACGCATCCTGCAGGAGCTGCGCGCCAAGGAGAACACCGTGGTGGTGGTAGAGCACGATCCCGAGATCATCCGCGAAGCCGACCACGTAATCGACCTCGGCCCCGGTGCGGGCGAGCGCGGCGGCGAGGTCGTCTTCGCCGGCAGCTACGACGACTTGATCGAGCGCTCGATCTCGTCGACCGGAGCATATCTCGCCGGCAGGCGGAGCATTCCCTTGCCGGCGCGGCGTCGCCGCGTCATCCCGCGCCTGAACGTGGTGGTGCACAGGGCGGCGGCCAACAACCTCAAGAACGTCACCGTGCGATTTCCGCTATCACGTCTCGTGTGTGTCACCGGCGTTTCCGGCTCCGGCAAGTCCACCTTGATCGAAGACGTGCTCTACCGCGGCCTCAAGAAGCACCTCGGCCAGTTCGTCGGGACCCCGGGCGCCTGCGAGCGCATCCAGGGCGCGGAACGGATCGCGGACGTGATCCTGGTGGATCAGTCACCGCTCGGCACGACGCCGCGCGCCAACCCGGTCTCATACCTGAAAGCCTTCGACCTCATCCGTGAGATCTTCGCGCAGACGCCGTTGGCGCGTTTGCGCGGCTACTCGCGCGCGACCTTCTCCTTCAACGTCGCCGCCGGCCGCTGCGAAGCGTGCAAGGGGGAAGGCTTCGAGAAAGTGGAGATGCAGTTTCTCTCCGATGTGTACGTCACCTGCGCCGAGTGCGGCGGCAAGCGCTTCCGCCCCGAGGTGTTGGAGGTGGCGTACAACCAGAAAAGCATCCACGATGTCCTCGGGCTCACCGTCCGTGAGGCACTGACGCTCTTCGCCGGACACGCTGAACTGGCGCGGCGGTTGCAGCCGCTGGCGGACGTCGGTCTCGACTACCTGCGCCTCGGACAGCCCCTGAACACGTTGTCGGGAGGCGAATCGCAGCGCCTGAAACTGGCGGCGGCCATGGGGCGCGACGCCAAGGCGCACACGCTGTTCCTGTTCGACGAGCCCACCATCGGCTTGCATTTCGGTGACGTCGAGAAGCTACTGGCGGCGCTGCAACGTCTGGTCGACCGTGGCCATTCGTTGATCGTCATCGAGCACAACATGGAGGTCGTCAAGGCGGCAGACTACGTCATTGATCTGGGCCCGGAAGGAGGGGAGGGTGGCGGCGAGGTCGTCGCAGCCGGCACGCCGGAGGAAGTGGCGACGCACCCGACGTCGCACACGGCGAGGTACTTGCGTGAGCTGCTGCCGCAGTTGGAGGCGGTGGCGGAATCGGCAGCTCCGTACCGCCGGCGGTCCCTCGATACAATTTCTGGGGAGATCGGGCTTACTACCAATGAACCGTTAATCGAGGGTTCCCCTCCTTGCGAAGGAGGGGTCAGGGGAGGTTTCGCAATGGCGCGCCAGCAACCTCCCCCTCGCCCCCTCCTTGGTAAGGAGGGGGTTCATAACGCCCATGGGCTCATGCGCATCGTCGGCGCCAAGGAACACAACCTGCGCGATTTGAGCCTCGATATCCCCCGCGACCGTTTCATAGTCGTGACCGGGCTGAGCGGCTCCGGGAAATCGACCCTCGCCTTCGACATCCTGTACACCGAAGGCCAGCGCCGCTACCTCGATAGCCTCTCGACTTACGCGCGCCAGTTCGTCAAAGTGATGGCGCGGCCGAACGTCGACCTTCTTGCCGGGGTGCCCCCTACCGTTGCCATCGAGCAGCGACTCAGCCGTGGCAGCAAGAAGTCCACCGTCGCCACGGTCACTGAGATCTACCATTACCTGCGTCTGCTGTACGCCAAGATCGGCGTCCAGCACTGTACCGGTTGCGGCCGCCCGCTCAGCCCTTTGACGCGCCAGCAGATCGTCGACCGTATTCGACGCGACTTCCGCGGCGACACCGTCACCATACTGGCGCCGGCGGTGCGCGGGCGCAAAGGCATTTACGTCGACCTGTTCCGCACCGCCCGAAAACTCGGCTTCAAGCAGGCACGCATCGACGGCACGATGCAGCCGCTGGAGCCGGCCCCGACACTGGCGCGCTACCGCGAACACGATATCGACATTGTCATCGCCTCGCTGCAGATCACACGTGGTGAGACCGCTCGTAGTGCTGCACAGCTGCCGGAGCTGGTGGCGGCGGCGTTGCGCTTCGGCAGCGGCGCCGCCATCGTCGCTACCGAACGCGGCGAGCACATGTTCAGCGAGCGGCTGTACTGCGCCGGCTGCGGCATCGGCTACGAGGAGCCCGACCCGCGCCTGTTTTCCTTCAACAGCCGGCAGGGCGCGTGCCCTGACTGCGAGGGCATCGGCAGCCTGCTCAGTTTCGAGCCCCAGCTGTTGATCGTCGATCGACAGCAGCCTGTCGGAGCGGCGCTCGCCGCCGCGCTCAAGCCCTTGGGCGCCGGCGTGATGCGCGCCGTAAGGCGGATTGTGGAGGAGAACGGCGTCGCCTCCGACAAGCCCCTGGCGCGGCTGACGCAGCGGCAACAGCAACGCCTGTTCTACGGCAATGGCGCCGGTGATCGGGGTGTCATCGCGCTCCTGCAGGAACAACTCGAGGCGGCGCAAACCGATCCCGCACTGCTCGAACAGTTCATGACGGAGCGCGCTTGCGACAGCTGCCACGGTCGCCGGCTCAATGCCCGTGCACAGGCGGTGAAGGTGGACGGCGTCGCGATCTGGGAGCTGACACAGCAATCTGCGGCCGCGTGTCTGGCGGACCTGACGCAGCAGCGCTTCAGCAGCCGCGACGAACAGATCGCCGCCAACATCCGCAAGGAGATCCTGCCGCGCCTGCACTTCCTGCAGCAGGTCGGTTTGTCGTACCTGACGCTCGATCGCCGCGCCGATACCCTCTCCGGCGGTGAGGCGCAGCGCATTCGCCTGGCGGCGCAACTCGGATCCAACTTGCGCGGCGTCTGCTACATCCTCGACGAGCCCACCGTCGGCCTGCATCCGCGCGACAACGGCATGTTGCTGAGCATACTCACAGAACTGAAAGAGCACGGCAACACGGTGATGGTTGTCGAGCACGATGAGGCCACTATCGAGGCCGCGGATCTGGTGATCGACCTCGGGCCCGGCGGCGGCGTGCACGGTGGCCAATTAGTCGCCATGGGCCGACCGGAGATGCTCCGCCAGCACCCGGCGTCTATCACTGGGCGTTTCCTCGGCCAGCGGCGACGGCGTCTAGGACCGGTGCGGCCGATCGGCTTGTTCCCCCGCATCAAAATTCGTGGCGCTGCGGAACATAACCTGAAACACATTGATGTCGAGATCCCGATCGGCGCGTGGACCTGCGTCACCGGCGTATCGGGATCGGGCAAGTCCACGCTAGTGCGCGACGTGCTCTACGCCGGCCTGCGGCGACGGCTCGGCTTGTTCAGCGGCTACGTCGGGGAACATCAGACGATCAGCGGCTACAAAGGCGTCGAGCGGGTCGTCGAAGTCGATCAGACGCCGATCGGCAGGACTCCGCGCTCCATCCCGGCTTCGTACGTCGGCTTCTTCGACGAAATCCGGAGACTCTACGCCATGACGCCGGAAGCGCGCCTGCGTGGCTACAGCGCCGGGCGGTTTTCCTTCAACGTCAAAGGTGGCCGGTGCGAGACCTGCGCCGGCCAAGGCAAGATCAAGATGGAGATGAGCTTCCTGCCCGACGTCTACGTCACCTGTGAGTCGTGCGGCGGCGAGCGCTTCACGGACGAGACGCTGGCCGTGCGCTACGGCGGCAAGAGCATCGGAGAAGTGCTGAACATGAGCGTCGAGGCGGCGGTGGACTTCTTCGCTGCGGTGCCGAGCATCGCCGAACCGCTTCGGCTACTGCGCGATATCGGGCTCGACTATCTGACGCTCGGCCAGGGCAGCAACACCCTCTCCGGCGGTGAGGCGCAACGCATCAAGTTGGCCTACGAACTCGGCAAGCAGTCGCGCGGCCGCACGCTGTACGTGCTCGACGAACCGACCACCGGCCTGCACTTCGCCGACATCGAAAAGCTCAGTGACGTGCTGCATCGGCTCGTCGACCGCGGGAACACGGTCGTCACCATCGAGCACAATCTGGACATCATCAAGGAAGCAGACTGGATCATCGACCTCGGTCCCGAGGGCGGCGACGGTGGCGGCGAGGTGGTAGCCATGGGGCCGCCGACGGAACTGGTCGCGAACGGCGCCAGGTCGTACACGGCACGCTACCTCCGCGAGTTCCTCGGCGACGAAAGCCGCAGTACTCCCGGGGCCGGGAGTGTGTCGACATCTACCTGATGCAGGTGCACCGTCGGCGCACCGCGGTTGCATTTGGCGCCGGACCGTGGGAATCGGCACGGAGTGGAGAGTGGAGTGATGTCGCTGTGTTTTTGCTCGGCTGTGTCATGAAATCCGCCAGGCCATTCGAGCTCACCCCGCCCGACGCTCCCGGCGGCTGGATCGGCAGCGATGAGGCCGGCAAAGGCGATTATTTCGGTCCGCTGGTGGTGGCGGGGGTCTACGCCACCGAGCAGACAGCCATCCTGCTGCGGCAGATCGGCGTGCGCGACAGCAAGACACTATCCGACAAGCGCATTACCGTGATGAGCGCGGAGATCCGCGACGTTTGCCTAGTGAACGTCGTAGCCATCGGGCCCGAGCGCTACAACCAGTTGTACGCCAAGATCCGTAACCTCAACCGCTTCCTGGCCTGGGCGCATGCGCGCGTGATCGAAAACCTGCTCGAGAAGGTTACCTGTGAGCGCGCCGTCTCGGATCAGTTCGGTGACGAGCAATACCTGCAGCGCGCCCTGATGGGGAAGGGCAAGCACATCCAGCTCGTCCAGCGTCACCGGGCCGAGGACGACCTCGCCGTGGGCGCCGCCTCGATCATCGCGCGTGGTGAGTTCGTCCGCCGCTTGCAGCAGCTGAGTCAAGCCGTCGGTGTCGAGCTGGCCAAGGGCGCGGGCGCACCGGTGCTGGTCTCCGCGCGGCGTTTCGTCGAGCAACACGGCCGCGACGCGCTGAGCACGGTGGCCAAGCTGCACTTCAGAACCACGCAGCAGATACTCGGGTGAAGCAACCCTGGAATTGACTGCCGCGGGCGAGAGGCATCAATTTCTTTTCGCCGCGGCTAGCAACGGCGGCGGAAGTGCAGTAGAAAAGGAGTGGATCAAGGACAGTGGCTGGGGCTTCGGTGCGCAGGGAGGCGACGCACTGTAGAACCACGAAAGTGCGGGGCAATGAAGATATATTTGGTGGCGCCGAAGAATCCCGAGTCGTTCTGGACGTTCGACCGCATCCTGCCCAGCCTGAAGAAGAAATGTGTTTTCCCTAACCTGTCCTTGCCGACCGTGGCCGGCATCACGCCGCGCCAGCACGAGGTGGTGCTGTGTGACGAGAACGTCGAGGCGGTCGATTTCGATACTGACGCCGACATCGTCGGGCTCACTGGCTACGTGGTCCACAAGCAGCGTATCTTGAAGATGGCCGCCGAGTTCCGCCGGCGCGGGAAGTTCGTGGTGGCGGGCGGTCCCTTCGCCTCGCTCTGCCCCGAGGAGCTTCGGGGCAAGGTCGACGTGATCTTCATCGACGAGGCGGAATACACTTGGCCGCAGTTCTTGCGGGATTATGAGGCAGGGAGCTGGCAGCCGGAGTACCATCAGGACGAAAAGCCGGGCATGCACGATTCACCGTTGCCGCGGTTCGACCTGCTCAAGGTCGGTCGCTACCGGACCATGACCATCCAGTTCGCGCGTGGCTGCCCATTTAACTGCGAGTTCTGCGACATCATCGTAATGTACGGCCGGCGCCCGCGCACCAAATCGGTGGCGCAGGTGATGGCCGAGGTGCAGGAGATTTACCGGCTCGGCATGCGCAACATCTTCGTGGTCGACGACAACTTCATCGGCAACAAGAAGGAGGCCAAGGAACTGCTGCGGTCGCTGAGCGAGTGGCAGCGGGCGAACGGCTACGCGATCGAGTTCATGACCGAGGTGACGCTCAACATCGCTCAAGACGACGAGCTGTTGCAGCTCATGCGGCAAGCGAACTTTACCAGCATCTTCGTCGGCATCGAGACGCCGCGCGCTGCCAGCTTACAGGAAACGCACAAGATGCAGAACCTGCGCGGCGGCCTGCTCGAGTCGGTGCACCGCATCCAACGCGCCGGCATGGAGATCATGGCGGGGATGATCGTCGGCTTCGATCACGACGATCCGTCTATTTTCGACGAGCAGTTCCGCTTCATCCAGGAGGCACGCATTCCGGTGTCAATGACGGGCATGCTCAACGCCATGCCCAAGACGCCGCTGTATCAGCGCCTGAAGCAGGCGGGCCGCCTGATGGCGGAATCGGTGGGCGACCAGTTCGTCTTCACCAACATCATCCCGCAGCGCATGTCGCGCGTGCAGTTCTACGAAGGCTACAAGAGACTGCTGCAACGTCTCTACAGCTACCGCCATTACCGGCGGAGGGTGATGCAGCTCATCCTGAACCGCGGCACGCAGATACAGACCCGGCTGGTCGCCAGCGGGCAGGACGTCGGCATTTTTCTCCGCGTTCTGTGGACGTGCATTTTGCACGCTTCGCCGCGGCGGGCCTGGCTGACGGTGTCGTTGCTGGCAGAGACCGCCCTGCGGCGCCCGCGCGCCCTGCGCGACGCCATCACCTTCGCGCTCCTGCACAAGCACCTGTACGAGTACATGCGCGACACCTGCAAACAACTGGATCAGCTGGTGCACGAGATCAAGAAGGTGCCGGACGATCTACGCCTGCTGCCGGGATCACCACCGGTGACGCCGGACGCGGCGTAGGGGCACATGCTGTCATACGTCATTCAATCACCGGCTATGTCTAGGACTCTCGAGAAAGTCCTTCCCGAGCACGATCCACGAGCACGATTCACGTAATTCTCAGGAAGATGTCCTTGCCGGCTTCGCTGGTGAGCTGGGTGATGGTGGTGATCTTGTCGCTGAAGTCCTTGAGGGCGCCGAGCGAGCTCGAGCCGACATCGATGAGCACCGACAGCAGCGAGAAGCCCAGCCGCTCCTTGGCGCGGTTGAACTCCGCCAGCCAGTGCGGATCGACACGGCACTCGCCATCGGTGATAAACACAATATCCCCACGGCGGTAGCGCGCTTGCTGCAAGCATGCGAGCGCCGCGCTCAAAGGCTTCTGGAAATCGGTACCGCCGCCGGGAAAGTACTCGGCCAGCTCCATCACCTTGCTGGTCTCCGCCATGTAGCGCTGCCGGCGATTGAGATCGAGGACCTGCAGCGGCATGTCGGCGGAGGAAAAGCAGATGGAGCGGAACAGCCGGCGCTGGCGCTGGGCGATGTCGAGCAAGGTGAGCGAGATCGCCTTGGACCAGATTTCCTTGTCGCCGGCCATCGACGAGCTGCCGTCGAGGCAGACCACCATGGGGCCCTTGCCCTTGTCGTCGGGGGCGCGCAGCGCGTACTGGAGCAGCTCCGCATCGAGGAAGCGGCGGAAGAAGTCACGCCGCAAGATGGGATGGCGCAGCGCCAGCAGCTCGTGCGGCAGCAGCCGACTGAGCTCGGCGCCCGCACCGACCTCGTACATCTCGTTGTCGGCGCGCTCGAACATCTTGCGGCGCAGCGCCAGCGCGTACTCGCGCATGCGGCCGACCATGTGGCCGAGCTTCTTCAGCTTCGGGTTGTCGGCGAGTTTCTTGCCGAGCTCGATTTGGGCGCCGGGCCGCGAACGCTCACCACTGCCGAGATGCAAGCCCCAGCTGTCCGCTTCCCCCAACGACTGATCGACGTCCTGCAGCACGTGCTGCGCCTGGGCTTCCACGCGGGGGCGGTTGCGTTCCGCCTGCTCATTCAACATGACGCGGACCTGTTGCGCCTTGTGCTGCAGCCGGCGCGCGCCGTTTTCGGCCTCCCGGCGCATGCGTTGCTGCAGCTCGTCAAGCTGCCGCTGCGTCGCCTGCCCGGCGCGCTGGCGCAGCTCGCCGGCGGAATCTGCTTGCGCTTCGGCGTCGGCGATTTCGTTTTCCTGCTGTTCCAAGTTCCAGAAATCCAGCATCTCCGCCCGCGTGAGGATGCGCTCGGATTTCAGCAGTCCCAGCAGCCGTTCTCCCAGCAACAGCGCCGCGAGGCCGGCCCGGGTTTCGTCGAGAATCGTCTGCTGCCGCAGCAGTGTGAGCGCGGGCGTGGCGCGCACCTGATCCAACAGGAAACCGTAGAAGGCGGCGCTTGGAACCATCTCCTCCTCAGCGTAAACGACGATGTTCATCTTGAACAGCAGGGCGAAGATGTCGAGGAGGAACTCCTCGAAGTGCGGCAACAGGCGCCCGCCGCTCTCCGCGAGGGCGCGCAGGGACGGCGAGTCGGCCTTGAGGCGGGCGAAGACGGCGCGATCGTACGAATCGGACTCGATCCAGTGGCCTCTCAGCTCGGCGATGCCTTTCGGCGGCGGTGCGCTCGTGCCCACACGGGACTCGCAGAATCACAGCGCTTCCAACATGCGCTGCTGAATGGTCTCGATCTCTTCCTTCACGGCTTCGACGGTGTCCACCGGCCGTCCCACCGTACGCGCTTGCTCGAGGATGCTGGTGACCTTGGCTAGGATGTTGCGGATCTTGGTGTGCGCCTCCACCACCGCGCGGCTGCGCAGCTCGTTGTTCTCCCACTGTCGATGGGCGTAGTCGCGCAGCTCCTGGGTCTGGTACAGCAACGCCTTCACCTCGTCTTCGTAGCCGCGCAGCAGCTGATGGATCGTCGCCCGGACCTCGTCGCGCTCGTTCGGATCGTGCCAGAGCACGTGCTCCAGAAAAAACAGGTCCGCCTCCGTTACGCTGTCGCGGCCGTACAGGAAAGCATGGGCCTGGAGCAAACCGATCGTCTGATGGTAGCGGCGATCGGAGGCAACGATCTGCTTGCGCCCCAGGTCGCGGCGCAGATCGGCGAGCGAGCGAAACACGTGCTGCGGGACGGCGACGCCGCAGGCGGCTTCCTGCAAAGCGCGCAGCTCGGGCAGCGTGATGGCGGTACGGGCACCGGCCGGGCGCCCTTGCAGCATGCGCAAGAAGCGGAACTCGTCGGCGATGTAGCCAACCACGAAGCGCAGCAGGAAACGATCGTAGAGTGCCTGCAGCTCGTCTTCCTCTGGCAGCTCGTTGCTGGCGCCGAACAGGGTGATGAGCGGGACGTCCACCGGCTCGCGACCGTTGTGGAAACGGCGCTCGTTCATCAACGTGAGGACTGAATTCAGGATCGAAGAGTTCGCCTTGAACACCTCATCGAGAAAGGCGATGTGGGCCTCGGGCAGCTTGTGCGTCGTGACGCGGCGATATTCATCGTTCTCCAGGGCTCGCAGCGATACCGCGCCGAACAGCTCCTCCGGCGTGCTGAACTTGGTCAGCAGCCATTGGAAGTAACTGGCGCCGTCGAGCCGGCGGCACAGCTCGTCGGCCAGCATCGACTTCGCTGTGCCCGGTGGACCGATGAGCAGCACGTGTTGCCCGGCGAGCAGCGCAGCCAGGGCGCCGTCGATCACTTCCCCGCGCTCGATAAACGTCTGCGTCAATTCCTCGCGTATGCGCCGCAGCCGCTCGCCGGCACTCATGGGAGTGGATGCTAAAGATTGGTGGATGCTGATTCAAGCGCAATCGCAGCGTCATGGCGGCGCACACGGTGCCCAACATGGGTCTTGACAGAAAGTATTTGGCTGGATCTTTTTCAACTGACTGGCATTGCAGCTGCCGGAATTACGGTGACGGCAGCACGACCCGAGTCAGGGCCTGTTCTTCCTTTGCGATGACCGCTTTCGGTAGCGGCGCGTAGAACAGCGCCGGCGCATACTGCTGGCCGTCGCGCATCATCCAGCGGAGGAAGGCGACGATTTTTTTCCCCTTCTCGGCGTCCTTCTGGTTCTGGTAGAGCAGCAGCCAGGTCATGCTGGAGATCGGATAGGCATCCGCACCAGGCGCGTTGGTAATCGAGACGCGGAAGTCGTCCGGCATGTTGGCGGCGGCGGCGGTTGCAGCGGCGGTCACCGACTCGAGCGACGGCTTCACCAGTTTGCCGGCGGCGTTTTTGACGTCGCCGAACGGCTGGTTGTTGGAGAGGGCGTAGATCAGCTCGACGTAGCCGATGGACGACGGTGTCTGCTTCACCAGCCCGGCGACACCCTCGTTACCTTTGCCGCCAAGGCCCACGGGCCAGTTCACCGAGGTGCCGCTTCCAACCTTCGCTTTCCAGTCAGTGCTGACCTTGCTGAGGTAATCGGTGAAGATGAAGCTGGTGCCGCTGCCGTCGGAGCGGTGCACGACGAGGATGTCTTCTTTCGGCAGCGTCACGCCCGGGTTGGCGCCGGCCAGCTCCGGATCGTTCCATTTCGTGATCTTGCCGAGGAAGATGCCGGCGATCGCCTGCGGTGTGAACTTGAGACCGGTGGGCACGCCCGCAACGTTGTACGTGAGCACCACCGCGCCCATCACCGTGGGGAAATGCATGATATGCCCCGGTGCGGCTTTGAGCTGCTCGTCGGTCAGCGGGCTATCGGTGGCGCCGAAGTCAACCGTCTGCTCGGTGATCTGCTTGATGCCGCCGCCGCTGCCGATGGATTGGTAATTGAAGCGCACCGACGGATCGACCTTGATGTACTCATTGAACCACTTGGAGTAGATGGGGTACGGAAAGGTTGCGCCGGCCCCGTTGAGCTGCAACTGCGCCTGCGCCTGCGTTGTCAGCAGGGCGCAGGCGGCCACCATCAAAAGGGCTGGAAATCGAAGTTTCGTCATTGTCGTTCCTCCTTGCGGTAAGATAGCCGATTGGGTGCGCGCGCGGCTGATCATGAGAACGGGTAGTAGCGGACCGAGGTCATGAAAATCGCGATGTTGGTTCTCGGCGTTTTGCCGCCCGTGCCGGAGAAGGCGTCGCGCCATATTTCCCCTCCCTGGAGCCCCAAAGCGAAGCGGCCGTAGCTGCCCTTGTGCACGTCCTGCCAGAAGCCGCCCGTGATTTGCCTCAGGTCTCTGGTTTCGGCTTGGCACGTCGACGACGCAGCGCCCTCGGTCTCGCAGCCGCTGACATTGAGGCCGGCCCACCCGTAGCCGGAGGTGCTCGAAGCGCCGGCGCGGTCGGCATGCTCCCACCCACCGTAGACGTAGAGGTCGTTGCCGCTCCACGGATGCGAGACGAGGCCGACTAGCCCCTGAGCTTCGGGAATCGCCACTAGGTGCTTATTGTCCGACTTGAACGCAATATCGGTGAGCTGCCCCGAGCCATAGCGGCCGATGCCATACCCGTAGAGACCGCTGACCTGTAGCTCGACAAAGCTCGGCACGATCGGCATCGTCGCTGCGCCGCCGACCCCGTAACCCGTGGTCGTGCGATTCGTGCCCGTCGCCCGGGCGGTGAACTCTCGGACGAGACCCTTGAGCTCATAGTGACCCCAGCCCGGCTCGAAGGCAATTTTCCCGTCAAAGTCGGGGATGTAGTCATTTGTGTAAGTTGTCTGATTATTCATTAACCCGGAAGGGGCGCCATTGTTATTATAGTTGACGCCGCTGGGTGCCGTGACCCCGCCCGACGTCACTGCTTGCGGGCTTTCCGCCGACACGCCCGCCCACAGGCCGCCGCCGAAATCCTCGACGATGCGAAACTGCGGAACACGCAGCCAGTTGAAGCCCTCGACGTACTGCGCGTCGATCGTCAACGGAATCTGCTCCTGGCGCGGGATGATGCCCTTCGTGTTGGTCGTCAACAGGCTCCAGGCTTGGCCGGCCAAAATGTGGAGACCCCAACTGTCCTCATCAAGGGTGGCATAGATATGCCGGCTGCGCGGCGTGTAGCTGTTGCTTTCCCGCGAATTCGAGGTGGTGCCGGCGGCCAGGAAGTCCATCTCGTAGTAGGCGGCCAAGTGAGTATCGTGAGAAACATCACCCGTCGCCAGTATGGAGAGCCGGCTCTGACGCACGGAGAAGCGGGTCTCGTTCTCATGCGCCAACGACGAGCTGTTGAACGGGATGCCCGTGTTGTAATCCGACCCGACGTCGGCAACCTCGTTGCGCGTCCGATAAATGCCCGCCGCCTCGATGAACCCCCCGAGCCTGACGGTGACGCCGCCGACCTGAACGCCGCCTTTGCTGATCTGAACAGCCTCCGGCATTCCGCCCGGTTTCTCGGAGGGCTGCTGCTGCTCCTGCCGCGCTTGGTCGAGATCCTCCTGCGTGATGACGCCCTTGTCACGCAGGATGTCCCCGAGATCTTTCGCCTCGACTGAGCCGACGCATACCGCCAATGAGAAGGTGATCGCACCCAACCGAATTGTCGTTTTCCGAACCATGCCTCCTCCTTCCCCTGTTAGGGTTGCCCGACAACTAGCGCCCGAATGTTACGCCACGGTTAAATCGGCGTTGCGGTCAGATGAAAATCCGCCACTGTGTCGCAGCGGCCCGGCAAAGCAGGGCAGCCGAGGGCACGCGTTCTGCCCAGAGTGCAGACTGCTGCAATGGCCCGGTCGCTCGAGAAGCGGAATGGGACAGCGGGCAAACGCTAACGGAGGAATTGCCGCCCTGTGCAGGCAGCGGTCATCGTGCGCTCATCAAGGCGAAACGCGGCGACCTGCGCTTTTGGGTCGCTTGCATCATTTCTCTCCTGGACAGAACGGTGCGGCGCCGCCGATTACCGGGGCCTTGAGGGCGCCTCGTTTCGGCATCGCATAGAGTGCCGCGAAGATCATCTTGTGGGCGAGATCGCCCGTCACACCGAAGGGCACCAGCGCGTCCGAACGAGACGCGGTCATCAGGCGCCTCCCTTCTTGGCGCTCGATGACATCCAGTGGCGTCAGCGCCAGCTCTGAGTTCCCCGGCCCAAGCTCTACAGCCGACTCGTGCTGCGCGCAGTCCAGCTGGGTCAACGCATGGAGGGTCTTCTCAAGCGCTTGTGGTCCACCCGTTTCGTGTTCCTCGAAACTCTCTGGGAGGAGTACCTCGAAGAACTCGTGAAGGAATTGCGGCACAAAAACACCAAACTGTTCGAACCCTTCTGTGGGCGGGGGTTCATGGCCGACATAGTCCGCGACGTCATCACCGACGGGCTAGCCTCTCGTGCTGGGTTAGAGCGAGCGACCCAGCTTCTCGATCTCTGCGCCCACTGCTTCGATCGCCTTCTCAGTTTCGTCGGCCGCCCAGCCCGTCCCTTCAATGAGCTTTCCTGCCACCACCCCCGCGTCTTTGGTCA
>Ga0187884_10001384_pt1 | contig 22195 bp, 24 predicted proteins | sample June2016WEW_20_4_FD_132983 | JGI IMG/M metagenome (GOLD analysis project Ga0187884, IMG submission 132983) | Peatland microbial communities from SPRUCE experiment site at the Marcell Experimental Forest, Minnesota, USA - June2016WEW_20_40 | ecosystem: Environmental > Terrestrial > Soil >...
ACAGCTGATCTTCCCTGGCATCGGGACGCTCGTCCGGGGCCCGCACGCCAAGAAATACCCTCTTGGTCGGTATCGCATCGGGGAAATGGTCCAGTATACTAGCCGTGGTCTTGGAACCAACGTATTTTGGATACGGATTAATTGCCCGCCGGAAATTACAGTATTTACGTTGGAGAGCAAGGAGGATCCATAGTGGGCAGCAAGCCACGGCCTTATTGGCGCTACATCTACCGAACGTTGGTGATTTGGGTCGGTGAGGCCGTTGGCCTTCTCGTCCTGATATACTTAATTCCCGGGCTCAGCGTCAACAGTTTTGCCACTGCACTGACCTTCGTAGCGGCGCTAGGCATTGTTAACGCAATCCTTTGGCCAATTCTCTCCCGATTCACACTTCCGTTCCTGGTGTACACGTTCGGCGTAGGAGCACTGCTGCTAAACGCACTATTGATATGGCTCACGAGCAAATTTGTCTCTGGTGTAACTGTCGAAGGACTCGGAGCGCTCATCTTGACGCCAATCGGGTTGGCAGCAATAAATGTCGTTCTCGCGAGCCTCCTGACGAGTGACGATGACGCGTGGTACTACCGCAACGTCTTGAGAAGAAGGGTCAAAAAAGCGAGGGGCGCGATTCAGACAGACACAGCCGGTACCATTTTCCTGGAGATCGACGGCCTTGCAGAATCAGTACTGCGCAAAGCCGTAGCCGATGGATACGTACCGACGCTCGCAAGCTGGCTGGAACGAGGAAGCCATAAGATTGCCGCGTGGGAAACCGACCTGTCAAGTCAGACCGGCGCAAGCCAAGCAGGCATCTTGCACGGGAACAACAAAGATCTTCCCGCGTTTCGTTGGGTGGAGAAAGAACACAACAACAGGATCATGGTCTCCACGGGCCTATCTGACGCACCGCAGATCGAGGCGCGCATCTCGAATCGGCACGGACTTCTCGCGATCAACGGCGCAAGTCGCTCAAACCTCTTTTCCGGAGACGCAGAGGATAGTATCTTCACCTACAGCCGACTAAAAGATATGAAGCGCTTCTACACTAAATCGTGGTACTATTTCTACTCGAATCCCTCTAACTTTCCGCGCACTATCGCGCTATTTATCTGGGACGTTGTCGACGAGTTCTTCGGACGGGTGCGACAATTGATCTTGAACGTGAGACCGCGCTTGCGCAAGGGGTTGTTCATCTACTATCTAACTCGGGCCGGTGCCAATGTTTTTCTGCGCGAGATTACCACTGATACGTTAGTAGGCGACCTTATCGCGGGACGCGTTGACGTAGCCTATGCCACCTACGTAGCGTACGACGAAATAGCCCATCACAACGGCATCACCGACAGTGCCTCGTTTCACTCGCTGAAGCAGTTAGACAAGCAGTTTCACCGGCTTGAACAGGCGACAAGCTATGCTCCGCGCCCGTACCAGTTGGTTGTGCTCTCAGACCACGGACAGGCGAACGGAGCGACCTTCAAGCAGCGGTGTGGCTTCAACCTCGAAAGCCTCGTGAAGAAACTTATTGGTGAGGACGTCAAAGTATTCAGTGCTCTTGACTCAAATCAAGACCACTTTGGCCAAGGCATAGCTGATCCAATTGTTCGACGAGAACAGTACGTGGTTCAAAAAGTCAAGCCGGTCGTTGATCAGGTCGAGCGTAAACCGCGAGGACACGAAACGGCTGCTGACGAGGCGCAGGTCATCGTATTGGCTTCAGGTAATTTGGGCCTCGTTTACCTGACTGAATGGCAGGAGCGTATGAGCTACGAGCAGATTAACGACGCGTTTCCACTCTTAGTTCCGGGACTCGTCAGCCAAGAGTGGGTAGGCTTCGTTATGGTACGATCGGACGCCTGCGGGCCAATCGTGGTCGGCGCCAAAGGCACATATTATCTACACCATGATCGCTATGAAGGAGAGAATCCGCTCGACAATTTCGGCCCACGCGCTGCCGACCATTTGAGGCGTACTGACAGCTTTCGTTACGTCCCGGACATATTGGTCAATAGCGTCTACGACCCCGACAACGACGAGGTCGCTGCATTCGAGGAGTTGGTCGGGAGTCACGGGGGGTTGGGTGGCACCCAGTGCAAGCCATTCGTGTTGTATCCTGCCGAATGGGGCTTAGACCAGAAAGAGATCGTCGGCGCGGAAAAACTGCACCAGTTGCTTAAGAGCAAATTGCACGCTGTGCAGGCGAAGTCGTAGAGCCAGTGATCCACGGAGCGCGCCGAGACGACCGGAATTCGCTCGTCACCGCTACGACAGTCCGTAGTTCCCAGCGATTTCCTTGAATGCGTCTGCTACGTAGCGTATCCGGTCCCAACTCAAGCCATACGTGTTGAGCTTCCACGCGCGGGTCGCCCCTGAAAAAGCGCCAACAATGCCCCGCTGCTTCAGTTCATCACTCAAGAAAAAACCTCGCCGCTTATGGGTGCGCGCTACCGTGTCAAAACTTCCAGTAGTATCGACCTTGCTCAAAGTATGCTTGCGCGGGTACTCGCTAACGCACGTATTCCCTTTTATGCCAAGGAGCGCATCGACAACGTAGTTCGACTTCGTGACGTATTCATCCCATTCCTCTGCGCGATGCTTCACTGTCGGAAAAGATGCCATCATCGCAAGGATGTTGCCACCCATAAGCGTGCAGCCGAGCATCTGGACCTCCTTGACGCCAAACTGCCGACCAGTAACATCGCCGATCATCTGCGTGGTGCTGAACACGGTGTCCGCGTACTCGTTAGTCGTTGCCAAAACGCCGCTCGGTGCAGGCGACGCCATTGACTTGTGCCCGCTTCCCACAACAAAGTCTACGCCGAACGCCTTGCCATCAACGGGTTTTATGCCAACGGTGTACGCGCCATTGTACAAGATGGGAATGTCGTACTGGTGCGCTGCCTTTGCCGCTCCTGCGATGTCGTGCTCGTTGGCGAGAGAGTAGTCGAAGTGATCGAGCATCACGAGGACGGGCGATTTGCCCTGTTCGCGCGTCACTTCTTCGATTTTTTGCGCGACAGCATCGCCCGTGACGATATTAAGATCATTTGTGGGAACTTCGCGAACAGTGGCCTTTGCATTCTCTACCGCAAGGAACTCGGTGTAGTGTCCGAGCGCTGAGACCAAAACCGTGTCGCCTTTTTCCGCAAGCGCGAGACAAACTGCTTGAAAGGCGCGGCGCGCCCCTGGTGTGACGCGGGCTTCATCCATATTGAGGAACCTGGCGAGATCTTTGTGAAATTCGGCGATGGGCGGCTTGGTGATTTTATCGAGTCGAAAAGGCTTGCGGCACTGGTCGCACGTCGAGTAGCCATCGCCGTAGGCGATAAGGGCTTTCATCGCCTCTGCGGTCAAACGGCCCGCAGCTTGAATCGGCTGGATGTTGATGAAGTTCTCCTCGACCTCGCGGATCGGTATAGTCCCTGCGATTTTCATTCTTGAAGCTCCTCTTCAAGCTTTGACAACGCGGCTTTTGCGCGTGCGAGAGCGTCTCGCGCCTGGATCTGTTGCTCCGCGCTCAACTTATGTGATGGGGCGGTCTCGCGCAGCAGCACTCGCAAGTCAGTAAGAGCGAAAAGTGCCTCAAATAAATTATCTACTGCGTTATCCATACCTAAACTCCAATAGTCCAGACGCTTAATGTTATTAATTTCTTGTTGACAGAAGCGAGCTCATTTGTGGTTACCCTCCCATTGCGCCTGACACGGCTTATTCGCACAGCGCACGAATTCGATGCACGTCAGACGTAGCTTGGTAATCAGAGAGAGTGCTTACGTGCTCGAAGCTCCACCTACGCCCGTCTTGCCGCGATTGAACGCCTGAAGCCAGACAAGCTTAATAAACTCCTAACGCTAACGTTTAATCGCCGCCTTCGTTCGCGGAAGCGTGACAATATGCGCGAACTCGAAAGTGAAAATCAGATGCAGTCGGATGACGCCGCAACGCCAGCGAGCGAGTCAGAACCCGCTGCATATGCACTCCTCAACGCACTGTTCGATTCTGTTTTGGTCATCGACGAGCGAGACATAATCCTTGCTCTCAACCAAGCTGCAGCACTCTGGCTCGGCACGACCTTTTCTGAAGCAGTCGGAGCACCGGTGGATTCGGTTATTTCAAGCGAACTGGCAAAGCAAATAACCGTTTGGAGGCAAGAGGCGGTTGCTTCGAAAACACCCATTCGAACTGAAGCAGTAATTGATACTAAGCGTAAGGTTTTCTCGATTTATCCGGTTCGCGAGAAGGGAGGGCACGTCGCGCGCGTTGTCATCGTGATCCGTGATGTAACTGACGAACAACGCATGCGCGAAGAGTACGAGCTCCTGGCGGGAAAGGTTGCAAAGCAGACACGGACCCTTGAGGGTTTTCTATCGGCGTCTGCCGATCTAATTTACGTGTTTGATCGGGAGAGCCGCTACATATACGTCAATCGGCCTGGAGCCCGAGCGCTGGGATTTAAGCCGCACGAAATGGTTGGTAAGACGTGGACGGAGCTCGGATTGCCACTTCAGCCGATGAAGCGCATGATTGCCCTCGGTGACATTGTGTTTGCAACGGGCCGCCCCGTGACTGACGAGTTACATTGGGTCGACCTTGCAGGCGAGAAGGATTACGAATACGTTCTTACGCCGATCTACAACGAAGAGGGGACCGTTGAAGCGCTCATATCGACGGCGAGGGATGTCACAGGGCGGAAGCGGATCGAAGAAACTGTTCGGCGCGAACGCGATCAAGCGCAGCAGTACCTCGACACCGCAGAGGTCCTTATGGTTGTGCTCGACACGGCTGGGCGGATCATGCGTCTCAATCGCAAAGGGTGCGAGCTCCTCAGCGTACGACAAGAACAGGCGCTAGGTAAAGACTGGTTTACGGAATTTGTGCCCGATCGCGCCCGACAAAAGACGTTTGACGGATTTGAACGGATCATTGCTGGAGAGATAGAACCGTTCAGACGCTCTGAAAGCCCCGTGCAAACAACCCGCGGTGAAGAACGCGATATGGAGTGGCATAACGCACTCCTTGAAGACGCCGCGGGCACCATAGTTGGCACGCTTAGTTCAGGAACTGACGTCACTGAGCGCAACCGGATCGCAGCGGCACTTGAGCAAAGCGAGCACAAGTACCGAGAGCTAATCCAGGGCGTCAACAGCGTCATATTGCAGACGGATTTGCAGGGCAATATCACCTTCCTCAACAGATACGGACAACAGCTCTTCGGGTATGCTGAAGCAGAGCTCATCGGACACAAGCTGGTAGCTACGCCGTTGCTGGCAACCGAGAGCACGGAAAGCGAGTTTGCCAGCTTCACGCAAAACGTGCTCCACGCCGCTGACGGCTACACCCAAATGGTCAGCGAGAACGTCGCAAAGGACGGACACCGGTTGTGGATTGAATGGATGTGCACGCCGCTCTTTGACAGTCAAAGCACCTTTGTCGGGGTGCTTGGTGCCGGCATTGATATCTCGGCCCGACTCGAGGCAGAGAAAGCCCTCAAGAACGTAGAACGTCTTGCCGCGATCGGCGAGACTGCCACTATGGTCGGTCACGATTTGCGTAATCCGCTACAGGCAATTCGCTTTGCAATCGATTTACAGAAGAAGAAGGGCGCGCTGACCTCACCGGATGAACGCGGAGGTGCCGACTGGGATAACGTCGATCGACTGTGCGACCTCATTGATGAACAGGTGCGTTATATGGACAAGATCGTGGCGGACTTGCAGGCCTACGCACAACCCCTCAATCCGGAGCAAACACAGATCAGAGCGGTCGATCTTATTGCCTCGACGCTCTCATCAATGAAAGTGCCTCGTAAGGTTCAAGTGAAGACCGACATTCCCGACGATTTGTCGCTCTACCTCGATCGTCGGCTTATGCAGCGCGTGTTCACGAACCTGATCCTCAATGCAATTCAAGCGATGCCCGAGGGCGGACGGCTCAGTATCAGCGCCGCTACCTCAGATGGGGCGGTGCTAATGACCGTCGAAGATACTGGCGTCGGAATTCGCAAAGACATTAAGGATAAGCTGTTCAGCCCTCTTTTTACTAATAAGGCGAAGGGCACTGGCCTTGGTCTTGCCGTCTGCAAGCGGATTGTTGAGTTGCACGACGGAACGATTACCGTGGAGAGCGAAGAAGGCCGGGGTGCACGATTTGTCGTGAAGCTGCCTTCTTAGAGCGATCGCCGCACAACCGTTCCCGATTCCACGACGCGACGTGTGTCGGCCGGCCAGGTCTAGCAGCTTGAAAAAGTAGCTTTTGCGCTACGTAGCTTACGTCAGAAGCGCAAGCGTGACCGCTAGCGCTGACCGCGCGCGTGGCAAGGGGATGCGCTAGAATTCCGGTGGGATTGCCATCAAATTCAAAAGGATTTACGAGAGAGCCGAGCCCAGCGACGGTTATCGAGTCCTCGTTGACGGTCCAACAACGTGACCGTGCTCCGAGAAGTTGTTGACGGGCTTTTGGCTCACAAGAATCACGCCTAGCTACACGATTCGGCAGTTGCGCCAACTCACTTTTCGGCCGGTCAAAAAAAAGCGCAGCGAAAGCACGAGTTGGCATCCTGTTCGCAGCCCGTGCACTAGCTCGGCACGCTGAGAAGGCAATTACAAGCCATTCTCTGGTCGCTATAAAATATAGAGAGTCTAAGCTCGAGATAGAGCCGATTTGCCCAAAAAAGGCGCCGAAATCCGCGCAAAGTATCGGCTTTCGTCTTCGCGCGTGCGGCATCGTGTCCATATGTATAAAACCATTCGGACAACACTACGCGATTATGGAGAAGGCGGTAGTAGAGCGGCTGCGAACGTTTGGCATCAACGAAATGGAGGCGCGGTTTTATTTCACGCTGCTCAACTGCGGCGCTGAAACTGCCGGTGGGCTTGTTGAAGTGATAGGCGTAGCTCGCGCGGATGGTTACAAGACACTGAACGGACTTCTTGAAAAGGGAATGATTGAAGAATCAACTGAAAGACCGACCAGATACTGCGCAGTGCCCATCGAAGCCGCTCTTGACGCAGCAGTCATGAAGCAAGCATACCACCTCAGACAAATGGAACGCTCGAAACAGGAGCTCGTTGAGCTCGTAAATCGTCAAGTTCCGACCGGGCCCAGCGAAGCCACGCTTACGGTTTCTAAGTGATCGGACTACTTATCCGGCATTCGGCAAGAGCCTCGGCCGTAGCGCTCATTTACTTCTGAACAGCGCTACAAATGACTGTCATCACTTATTCAGCTCTCAAAGAGAGCGAATGTTCATCAGAAAGCACTGAAGAGCGTCTCTCTTCAAACAGTATGCCGTGGTCCCCTGGATACGGGTAGCGATGATCGCTGAGGTTAAGCTGAATGTCTTCAGGTATTGGCTTATTCCCAAAAGCGGGACACTGAAGCGTTCCACGATCCAAATGTTTGCATTTAATGCACTGGGGCAACGGCGCTGCAACAAGATCAACCCACAAGCGGTTCACGTCAGTCACCTCTTTTTCCAGATAAGGCACCCTTAGGCACACAATTCCGGCCCGTCCGGCGCCACATTTTTTTGTGTGTTCTCTGATCTATGTGAAGCCCCTCCTATTGATATATCTTTAGATATATATCAAGATTATATATAAACTTTACGCTGAACGGGGCTTTGTTGTGAAAGTCGCCATTCAGCCCGATTTTTTCGGACTTATGCAACAGACCTCCGACTTTTGCAACAGAGTTTTTCGAGCTTTTTCATGGTGGCCGGCACATACCAGCGTTCGTACGCAAGCAACCACAAAGTTAAAAGCTCGTATTCTTATAACCTGGTCAGAGGAAAGACTGTGAAGCCACTCGTTGTGTTTTATTCGAGAACCGGGACCACCAAGAAAGTGGGAGAAGCTCTAGCAGACCTGCTACAATGCGACAGTGAAGAACTTATCGACACCAAGAAACGCACAGGACCCCTAGGCTTTCTAAGGTCTGGACGAGACGCGGCTAGAAACAAGCTGACGGTACTAGAGCCCCTTATTCACGATCCGGCGTTGTACGATGTGGTCGCGCTTGGTACGCCCGTCTGGAGTGGCTTGATGTCAAGTCCGATGCGGACTTATATCACCATCAACAAGTCGAAATTCAGCGGCGTCGCTTTCTTTTGCACGCAGGGGGGAAACGAGAATAGAAAGTTGTTTGACGATATGCAAGCTCTATGCGGGAGGAGCCCCGTCAGCGTGCTTGCGCTTCGCGCGTCGGTGGTCAAAAATGAGGAGTACAACGAGAGGCTGCGACAATTTGCCGGCGCGCTGCAGACGCAGAGCGACGCAAATGCGGCCACAACGTCGGAAGATCGGTAGCTCCGGGAACCTCGCGCCTAGCCTTCCTTAACCATTTGGTCTACAGCGTGGTGTGCCGAATCAAGGCGTCGCAGTGGAATGACGGAACGTTCTGCGGGTTGTAGCAAAGAGCGCACCCACTCACGCTCAGTCCACAACGCACAGCCGCCTTCCGTCTCGCTGAGTGTCTCGTGACGCCGGCGAATTGCCTGCAAAAGTCTCGATTGCAGCGCCTCTTTGAGCGAGAGTTGCTGTACATTTGAATCGGAGTAGGGGGAAACCGGGCACGGCTCAAGATCTCCGTCGGGGCTCACGTGAACGAATCCGCGCCCCGCAGCCAGACACCCACCATACTGTTCCTCGTCCCCGGGGATTCCAATGAAGACTGCAGGAAATTGAGTGCGAAATCGCTCTGTTTTGTCCACCAACGTGCTGCGCTGCTCATCAGTCAAGATCGAGTCTTCAGTGCCTGCCTCTACTGAAACATACTCTAGAAGGAGGATGAGCTTAGTCCCTGCGTGGATGAGACTTTCTATAAAGCTGTCATCGATGATCGTCGCAAAGTTAGACCGTGTTATCGTCAGAGAGCAGCCAAAAAAGATTCCTTTGGCCCGCATCGCTTCCATCGCTTTATGCAGGCGGTCATGCATCCCGACGCCTCGCCGCTCATCAGTGTCGCGTTCGTCGCCCTCTATACTAACGACGGGGATAACGTTTCTCTGGTTTCGAAAGTGGTCAAGCGTTCCCTCATCGATGAGCGTTCCGTTCGTAACTATCGGGAAGATAACGGAGGGGAAATCTTTAGTAATGGTCAGGAGATCCTTGCGGAGCAGTGGTTCTCCTCCCGCAAATAAAATTGCCGAGATGCCAAGCTCGCTCGCCTCAGCGACCAGCGTACGAAGCCGAGCGTCACTCAACTCCGGCCCTCTTGCTTTGCCTTTGTCGTGCGCAAATGCGTAGCATCCTTTGCAGCGTAGGTTGCACTTGCTCGTTACACTCACGATAAGAAGCGCCGGCACGTGCAGGCCACTATTCTGCCATTTCTGCCGCACGCGAGCGGCTTTCCGCTGCCACAAAATAGTCCGGAGAAAGAAGAGGGATTTCGTGGGTTCAGCTAGGGTGATGCGCACGGCATCCTTGAAATAGCCCCCAATGGCGTCGTTAAGAGCAGGAATGTAGCTATAATCGTCCGCCAGCGCCTCTGCATCGTCCAATGCTGCCGCAGCCGCGGGCTTGAGTGGTTTATGTCGTCGAGATTGGGACGTTGGTAAAGTCATTGTTGTTTCTGTCTGTAGTAGTCCACTTCCCCTTAGGGACCTTCAATCGTATCATCCTGGACTACTCATTGTACGTAATCACGAGTCGTACTTGCTACTGCATATTTAAATGACTCGTAGGGTAGTTAAAAAAACCGAATGTAAAACGGGTAGGTTAGTTACAAATCGTTATGTCGTGTAATGCAGTCCAGCAACAAACTTGATGCGCACACCTTAGAGGGACCAGCGATGGTTGGTCCAACCAAGTCATCGTCGTCCGACGGCTACGCGCTCCTCAGAAACATCCACTCGCTAGGCGCCGAGCTCACATAGCTCTGGTGGTGAAGTGACCTCGAAGACTCCCATTGTCACACTTGCGAGTAACAAGCCTTTAAGTTTCGATGTGTTAACCCCTCGTGACAAACAAAAATCCTACAGATGGAGAGGGAAATGCCGACCGACACAAACACACCACTTGTGACGATAACCCCGACAACGCAGCTGACAGCCCTGTACGCCGAGTATGACGGCTTGCTCGATGCGCTGGAAGTAGTGCACCGAAAGTTGACAATAAGCCGCCACAACCCGTTGACACGCTACAAGTTACGAAGGCAGAGAAACGACCTTTGTGAAGCACTTGCTGACGTGCACGAGAAGCTCTCCGATTTTGACTTTGTGCTAATGTGATGCAGCGTTAGCGTGATTTCTATAGCGCGTTCACCAATCTCACTCGCCTTTTTGCTTCGTTCGCACCTTGGTCACGTAACAAAATCCGCTTCTGGCGCCCCCACGCGTGAGTTACTGGTTGCCTTGAGCAATAAACTTGGATAGAAAAAGGAGGACCAGCGCGAGCCCTGAGGCATTGTTGTGTTGGCCGCAAGCCGGCGAGTTCAGCCCTGCTGCGTGGATCTGGCAAAAAGCGCAAAATCAACAGTCGCGTTCTAAAGGGGTCGGTCAACGCCTCCGCTTTGCCACGGGAAATCGTACCTCAGTCAGTAAGTCGCTTTCTGCAACTTCCATTGGGTTGGTCAAATATAGCTCCATCGGCGCTCCAGTGACGTCGTAGTCGTTTTGCGTAGCATGTTCCATCAACGCTGCATAAACGGGTGCTATTTGGTTATACGGTCCTTTGTGAATCGCTGAGAGCACTTCGTGCGCAGGGAATGTCTTGATCTGTATTTTACCCTCGCCTTGGGCCTCTCCGATGAAAGGAATTCCCACGTCAAATTCCATTTCGCCTCGCGCCATGTCTTCCGGGCTGCTATAGTAGACCGCGAATGGAGGTCCTGCCATCTGCAAGCCGCCCTTCATCACCCATTCGATGACTTCACCGAGTAGCCGCCCCATATCGTCCCCTATCGCAGCAACCGCGCCTCTGTGGAATATGCACGCTGCCCGCATTTCGTCAGCCATTTTTGCTTCTATTTTTGCCACCAGTATCCCCTATCAATTCTGGCCTGCTTCACACGAAATACTTTGCCATTTGCGCTGTTTGGGAAGGAACGAAAGAACCGAAATAGCCTTTCAGTTACCGTTGTGCCCTTAGACGCGTGCCAAAGAAAGCCACCACGCCTATAATGAACAGAATGATCGTCGGGATGCAATAAGTACGACATCGCAAATGATTACCTCAATCCGTGTCCCGAAAATGAGCACGGAACGAAGCGCATTTATCGCGTGGGTCCGAGATCGACCTGCAGCCACATCATTCTTCGTTCCCTTAGGAGTGATCCAAATAGCACCGCACGAGTTCCGCTCGCCCCTACGGGGCTGTACCGGTCAGATTTACGCCTTTTGTCCGCGCTGTAGTTCCATGGCGCCGCGTACCTGAGTGCGCAAATTTCACGTCTGCTTACAAAATCCCTTATGCTATCCTGCGAGCTGCGATAGCTCTATTCCGCCCGCAATCGCATCCGCGAATATGAGATCACGCCGGCGACAAAGAGGATCGCGGTGAGAACGATCGCAAATCCCACGTAGACTGCCACCGCGCCGAAGCCACTCCCGAAGATGAGGATCTGACGCAGCGCATCAGCGACCTGTGTCCAGGGGAGCACGTCGTAGACCTGGAATTCCGTCCCAAACGCTGTTCCAAGTGTTTCATTGGGAAGCGGAAAGAACGCTCCAGAGAGGAAGGACACCGGCACGGCAATGAGCACCCCTAATTGTGCCGCCTGCCGCTCGTTCTTGGTAAACGCCGCAAGCAGTAAGCCGAGCGAAATCGAGGCTATCCCGCCTATGATGCCAACGAGCACGGCTAGCTCGATGGAATTCGCTCCGCCAGACCAGCTAAACCCGAGCGCCACAGCGACCCCGAAGAGCAGCAGTATTTGCGCTACGGCGATGACTATCCACGTGAGCAACGTGCCGAAGAGGAGGTCAAATGACCGCATATTGGAGAGTTTGAGTCTAGCGAGCGTTCCGCGGTCGGATTCCTTCGCAAGGTCTTGCGCGACGCTGCTGACCTGCAAGAGCAAGGCGAACACAATCAGCCCAGGTGCCTGATAGTCGAAGACCGTGAGTAATCGCGTGCCTGTGAGTGGTTGCACGGCCGCCGAAATGTAGTCGATGCTTGCGCTGCTTTGGTTTTGTGCCAACGCGGCGTCAACCTGTTGAATCGTCATGGCCTGTATTTGGCTCTTGTATTGTTCGAGGACGTTGAGGATGAGACCTTGTGCTGCGCCAAATGCGGAACTGCCCGTATCCCCTTGGATGATGACCTGTGCGGTGACGTTGCTCTGTTTCGGAAGCGTAGTATTCACCGGCAGCTGAAGCGACAATGCGCTTGTCGAAAGCGGTTGGCCGCTCGACGTAGCGTTTTGAGCGGTGCTTTCGTTTATTACCTGCAGGCCGATATCGGAGGTCGTTTCAGCCCGCGCGGAGGCATTAGCCAATGAAACGACCGCCTGTGAAAAATTTTCCGGAATCGTGATCACAGCATCGAGGCTGCGACTTTTGAGCATCGCCTGAGCCTGATCGGCGCTCACGTTATTGAGTTGGAACATGTGGGTGTCAGTTTGCGCGTACTTGACGTTTCCGAGGAGCTGCGTGAGACTCGCGCCGCTGTTGATGTGCTGGATGGTATTATTGATGGACACCGTTGCCCCCCGGTCGAGATTAAAGACCGCAATCTCGTGAGGCGTCGTCCCGGTGCCAAGCGAGCTGGGACTGCCGAAAGCGAAGGCAAAAATGATCATGAACACAACAGGGAATAACAGGAGGAACAAGAGCGAGCGGCGGTCTCGAATTGTTTGCTTGAGCGCTTTTATCGCTAATGATAGAAATTTCACCGTCACTCCCGCAGCCTCCTGCCGGTGAGGTATATGAAGACGTCCTCGAGAGTGTTTTCCCGAATGGAAATATCAGCGACGCGGGTGCGAGTCGCATCGACGCGTTCGATTATCTCAGGGAGCAGGCTAACGGCGTTTAACGCTCGTATGGTGATTTTTCCGCTCGCGTCGTTGATTTCTAGGATGCCGTTAACGGCTTTGAGGTCAGTCATCACCGCTTCGTTCTTCTCTTGTTCGGCGAGTTGCATCTCAATGATATCTCCAGAACCGATCGTCTTTTTCAGGTTTCCTGGGGTGTCGAGCTCAAGAAGCTTGCCGTGGTCGATGATGGCGACGCGGTCGCTCAATGCATCGGCCTCCTGCATAACGTGGGTTGTGAGGATAATGGTTTTTCCCTCGTTGTTCTTGAGTGAACGAACAAAGTCCCACAACAATAGGCGGGACTGCGGGTCTAAGCCTGCAGAGGGTTCGTCCAGCACGACGATATCGGGATTGTGAATAACGGCGAGCGCGACGTTGAGCCTGCGCTTCATGCCCCCAGATAGCTGCGACACACGCACATTCGCCTTTTCAGAGAGCGCGAGATCCGCGAGCAATGAGCGCACGCGCTCATTTGTGACCGCCCGCGGAAGGTCGTACATGTCGCCTATGACGATAAGGTTCTCCGCGCACGTCAGCTCCTCCCACAAGACGAGCTCTTGCGGACAGACGCCTATGCTCCTTTTCGGCACTCGCGCCCGGTCTTGTCCGTTGATGAGTACCGCACCGCCAGTCGGGCTCAGCAGTCCGACCATCATGTTGATCGCGGTGGTCTTTCCGGCTCCATTGGGTCCTAAAAATCCGAATATCTCTCCCTTCTTGATCTGCAAGGTGAGATCGTCAACGGCGACCAGGTCACCGTATCGCTTTGTCAGGCCTTGCACCTGTAATGCGTAGGCATCCGTTGTAAGATCGGACAATTGCTCAGTCATGCTCTGCACGTCGCTACACATTGCTGCTCTTTGTTCATCATCGTTGCGCTTCGATGAGCCCGTGGGATAGAAGTGTGTGCGCGGGGAGCAGCGTATCACGACCCCCCTCACCAGCGCGGGGCGACGCAACGGATCTTCGATACTGTTTTCAGGATTGCCTTTTTGACTTCGTACACGTTCGCATAAGTTCCACATGAGCGCGAGGTTCTCTTGGCACTCAGATCTGGCCGGACGACGATATCACGCGGACAAATCCCGATCATCTCTTTCGACTGACTCAAGCCGTTGCGTCCAACAGTGGTTCGCAAATTGGCGTGGTGAGAACCAGGCGAGCTTTTAATATTCAAAACACCATATAATAAGCTAGCCTGTGGAGAAAGGTGATCGTTTGACTAAATGGAAATACAGCGGAAAAGAGATCTCCTTTGATCAAGTAGATGACGCGCTCAAAGCTTTGGATAACGCCTGCCTGCACTGCGGCCCCGACAAGCACTCGCCAGAGTGTCCGATTGGTAAAGCAAAGGCAGAACTGTACGACATCAAGTGCTCAGACAAGCGCCATATCCCCGACGTGCAGCTGTAACCGTTCGGAGAGGTTCAGTATGCCATCAAAGCCTCGTAAAAATCTCTGATGGCATCTTCAGGATCTTTTCCTCCGAAATATGATCGCACCGTCTCTTTCTTTTCCATTACTCCGTTGAAGGCGACTTCGACTTCTCGCTGAGTACAAACAGACGTGATATCCTCAATTATGTGGTTCGCTACGGACTCGTGATTTGCGTTGTAGAAACTACCTAAGATGAAGAATTGCATAATCGAAAACAGAGCCTGCGCGTTTCGTTCCTTCTCCTTTGCGTATGATACCAAATCGGTGAAAAGGTGAGACACTGACAACAACAGCTGGGAATGGACGATCCCTCTCGAGCGATCAAGAGCGAGGATGCCAACCTCTCTCAGGTATCTGAAACCCCCAAGATACCTACTATCTTCGTCAATGGTAGCGACACACACGGCTCGAATGGAGTCAACGACCTCGATCTCTGTAATCGTATCGTCGATCCTGATCGCCGTCCGGGCAATATCGAACAGCTGTTCCAGCACCTCTTCGTTTAACCCCTCTCTGCGATTTTTGAAATTGTAGACTGACACGTCTTCGAGCGCTGTCAACGCGTCGCTTGCGACGTCAACATTCCCCTGTAGTGTTTCTTTCCTAATGATATCCCCAAAGATCTTAATGAGTTCAGTGTTTTCGCGCGGTCCGTTCTCCCTTAGAGCTGCGGTCTTAACGTCGTCAATAATGTCCTCCGGATTAAAGAACCGCGGAATGCGACGGAATAGATTTAGGATCAACAGGAAGCAACACGCCGTCAGAGCCACGCTGAGTGACGCGAACACTCTGATATTGTTGGGGACCGTGACCCCGCTTACGTGGGCAAGCGTGATGAAGTTGACAAACATCGCGGCGAAAAAAAACACGATGATGCCCACGATTTGAAAATCTTTGAAGATTGATGCGAGGAGGAAGTGCAACACTTTCGGCGTATACTTCGATGCTGAAAACTCAATTGCGATGATCAAAACAGAGAAGGTTATTGCAAACAGCGCGGCAAGGCTTTGGGTGAGCGTGCTAAGCAAGAAACTCGCAGAACTCGCATCGCCATTGAACAGAATTCTGGTGCCAGCTAGGTCAAAAACAAAAAGCAGAAAGATTACACCGCCTGCCGCTAAGAAAATGAGGTCAATGCGATTTAGTTTGACGTCGTGCAAAGCCATGTTTTTCAACTAAAGCCACACGCTCTTAAACTGAGCTTTTCTTGGCCGAGACTTTCTACTGGATTAGCCAAAAAAGAGGACGTAAGGATAAAACAGTTGCGCTTGCGAACGGACCTTTTTTCGAGATAGCAGGCATTTGCCAACCTCTTTGGCGCGGGAGTCAACGACCTGCCGCTGACGCTTGTGGTGAGCTGGATCGAACAGAAGGCGGTCGCGATCCTGTGGAGTTTGCGCCTCGATTTGAAGTGCATCTACCTCGGTCCGATTGTCCCCAGCTGGGTAAACAACGACATTCTGAAGGTCCTCGTCGACTCGTACGATATAAGCTGGTAAGCACTTCGGACGCCGCTATACCGAAGATGCTGGCGTAAAGGACTGTCGTGAGCACGCGCACGTTGAACCAGAATCGAAGCATGACCGGTGCGCGTCCGAAACGTTTTCGTGGCGCAGCGCCTACCTAAGTGCGACTCACGTAGTCAGAATAGTGGAGGAACGGAAGTGAGCGAAATTGAAATGTATAAAGGGAAAGCACTGGACGTGAAAACACTCATCGAATACTCGGCCAATTCTATCGTTAGCAAGACCCTGATCGATACGAAAGCGGGCACGATTACGTTGTTTTCTTTCGATGTGGGACAAGGCTTGAGCGAACACGCCGCACCATATGATGCAGTCGTGCAGATCGTTGACGGCGAAGCAGAGATCACGATTGGGGGGAACGCCGTCCACGCGCGTGAAGGGACTATGGTCGTGATGCCCGCAAACGTCCCGCACGCGCTCCAGGCTGCAAAGCGGTTCAAGATGCTGCTCACGATGATTCGTGCCTCGCAGACTTCGGGATGAGTCAGGCGGGAGTTCAAAATGACACAAAAAAACGAAGAAGGTAAGTACACAGGCAAAGAAGCCCCGGAAAGTCAGGAATTGATCGATAAAGTGCGGCACCTAACCTTAGGGGCTCAAAGCGTCTTGTACGCAATGTTGATCGAAGAGGGAGAAGAAGAACCAGCAAAACGCGAAGGGTTGACCTCCGCCGAGATACACGAAGCGTGTGCTTCCTGTAGCTTGGACGACGCGGCGACGCCGCAAACCCTGATTGAAGCTGGCATTTCTGAACTCAAAGAGCAGAGGTTCATCGAAGAGCGAAACGGAAGACTGTTCCTCACAACGCGCGCCGAGCACATGCGTACCTTCGAAAAGGCAGTCGAAAGCAGTAGGTACGTGATTCGTAGATAGGTGCTCCATTTCGTCGGCGTGCCGCGGCCCCACACACAGGTTCGGAGGCAAAAAATGGTCGACTATTTTAAACGAAAAAAGCAGATTCAGGAACTTATGGGAGCAAAGGGCGTCGATGCGATGCTCATTGCCGGGGCTGAGAACTATTACTACATTACCGGAGATTATCGGCGGCAGGCTCGAATGTTGTTCTATCGAGATGCCGATCCAACCCTCATCGTCTTCCAGCCTGAGGTAGAGCAAGTTCGTGCGCGCACGTGGGTAGACGACGTCCGCGGTTGGAGCAGCGCCAACGAGCTCATGCAGAACTTCTTTACCGCGATGAAGGCCCATGACCTTCGCAAAGCTACCGTCGGTTTCGATACGCACACCGCTCCCGGATTCGAAGTATTTCGTTTCAGAAAGCTCAATCCCGACATCACCATGGTCGAGAACGACGATATCATGAGCGAGCTGCGCATGGTCAAGTCAGCTGATGAAATCGCCCGTATGAAAAAGACCGCTCACGTCGCAGAGCTCGGGATGATAGCTGCGGCGGATGCGCTCATCGCCGGCGCAACCGAGAACGACGTTGCCGCAGAGGCCGAATACGCCATGCGAAAGGCAGGCTCAGAGCGTTTGGGGTTTCTTACCTTCGTTAACTCGGGCGAGCGCTCGCTCGGCTTGCACGGTTTTGTCTCACGCCGGGTTATCAGCGGCGGAGATCCCGTCATCGTAGATCTACACCCCGTCGCAGATCTGTATGCCTGCGATATGGCTCGTACCTTCGTGTGCGGCCCATCAGCTGGTGGCATAACAGCACAAGCAGTCGGCACCGAGTTTATCAAGCTTGCGGCAGCCTACGATGAGGCGCAACAAGGGGTCATTGACGCGGTAACGCCGGGCTGGAAAGTCAAGCAGGTCACCCAGTTCATGGCGGAGTCCATTAACAAGACCGAGTTCGGCAAGTACGTCGTCCCAGGCTACATCCACGGCGTCGGCCTCGAGGCCGAAGAGTACCCCCACCCGAGCCACTATCCGCAGCACGGTGAGATCATCCTCAAGGCTGATATGACTGTGAGCGTCGGTCACGCCGTGCTCGCCGTTCCCGGCGTCGGAGGATATCGAAGAGAGGATGTCGTTCGAATCACCGAGAGCGGATGCGAGATATTGACTCGAGGAGAGGGGCTCCCTGAGATTCTCTGACTTCGCTATTCGCAGCGCCACGGGAGGCTGAAGTAATCTGCGCCCCGCATCGTGGGACTCGCGAGCTCGTTTGCGTTCGAGCATAAGCAAAACTGCGCCCCTCGTCTCGCGTCCGACGACGGCGCACACGCCTCACGTTGCGTTTTCAAGTGCTAGCGCACGGACACCAAGTAGGCCACATACTCCCCAGGCAACACGCGTGGGAGGGCGTGAGGCTGCATCGCAGCTAAACGTGTTGCGCTTTTCTTGCGGCACGCTCTATTTATGCTATTATGGCTTATGACCGCGTATGCTCAAGGAATCTCTACTCACGGTCGAAAACGAGCGCTTGAAAGCTGAGAACGAAAAGCTACAGCTGAAGCATTCGGAAGAGTTCACCCGCGTGCGCTCCGAAGTTGAACGCCTAAAGAAGGAGAACGACAAATTAAAGACAGAGAACAAAGATTTGGAGCGCAAATACCTCCAGATACTTAAGCAACTAGAGAAACACACTAAGAGAGATGCCAGGGTTTAAGCACGTCTTCATGCGGCGAAGGATGTCGCGAGGCCATCAGCTTTGAATCCGCAATAAACGCGCGGCAAGACGCTTCCGCCCTGCGCACAGGTAATCAAGGGCGGGCATATTCTGGCGCCTTGCGCGAGAAGCGTACGGTGCAGAAACCGCACAAAGACATGTGCACGTGTGGACATTAGAAACGAAAAAAGCGCACCCGCCTGTGCTACTTAATGCAGAGCTGAAAAAAGGATGACGGGCCCTCTCGTGGGCCAGTCGCTCTAAGACTACTTTATCGTTACCTTCACTCCTTCGAAACTTTCTACTAGAGGTACGGTGACCTTTAAAAGTCCATTGGAGAATGTAGCGTTTGCCTTTTGAGGCTCAATGGCATGGGCGAGTATCCAGCATCCCACGTACTCGATGTCTTCTCTCGGCGCGACAAGACAAAAGCCATTCTCAGAGGCTTCGAGTTCTATGTCCTTTTTATGTACGCCCGGCAGCTCCACTTCGATCGTGTAGATATCCTTGTCGTGATACAACGACGCGTCCGGGACGACGCCGATTCGTTCTTTTTCATCCATTGATAAACCACCGCAAAAATGTTCAATTCAAATCTTTAAATAGCTTTTCCGAGCATTACAGCTTTGATCTGCAACGCGCCTGAGCTACGGATGTTGTTAAATAAACGAACAATGCCCAGAAGACGCTTTGCTTGGATTGAATACGAGACGTTCGCGTATTCAACCAAACTAATCAAGCAGCTCTAGTAGCCTTTGAGGCTTTGATAAGTATAAAAAGAAGCTCCGCGGAGAATTTCTTGTTTGGTTCTTTGTTGTGTTTTTTCTGCTATTTTTTTGGCCACGAGGCACGTGAATCACATACAAAATATAAGGCTTAGTAACACCTTGTATAGTGTTACCCTCTATGGGTGATGTGGGGGAGAAAACACCAACTGCCAACGATTGAGCAAGTTAAAAATCTGCTCTAGCGTTTCTAGAACAAAGGTACCTGGACTTTAAGCGCGCCGCTGACAAGAGTTTTTCTGGCCCCACATACCCCATAGAGCCACATAATTTTTTGACGATATCTCTTGTAGGTGAGCCGCAGCAAAACGTCGCCGCATTAGGGCGGCGAATCCGGGAATCAACCTCGCGACCCAATGACTCTGCAAAACACGCCCGAGTAATACAAAAATTGAGGCGTCGTTTTTAAGCCGTACTGACTTTGCAGATCACGAAACTCGAGCTGGCTCGAGATCAAAGACGTCGTAAACCCACTGAGTGCGCTTTTGCCAGTCGTACCACAGCGCCTGTTTGGATATGCTGTACTTAGCGGAGAGCTTATCAAGAATCTCCGTCATGTTCAGTTTTTGAACATGAAGTCGATACATCTCTCGCCTTCTCGCATAGAGCTGCGCTTTATTCTTCATAGGTACACCCTCTTCTATCTGGCAGAATGAACGTCCGCCTTATTACTAATGACGGACGAGCAGTGCGAAAGTGATTGATCCTCGCCGTACAGGTATTAATTGGTATCCTCCTTTTTTTCCTGACTCACAGCTCGAAGTGCGGAGCGTATCCCGCCTTTCTAAGTTACAGTCGCGAGTGACTCGTCTAAGAATTGACCAAAGCTACCTGACGACGAGTATGACACGCCCAGAGACAGCCTAATGCTTAACTCAGCTTGTCTGAAAACGCTTCCTGATTGTGAACTCGCACGCTTCACGACGTGCGCCCCCTGGCAGCTCGCGCCAGCACGCATATATATCTGAAAAGTGAACAATCGCCAAGAAATGGACACGAAGACGTCGGGAAAAACGGGTATCAGCTACGAATGGATTGCTCTCTCCGTGACCACGATAGGCGCGCTGATGGCTGCGATTGATGGTTCGGCCGTGCTCATCGCGCTCCCCACTATCATGGCCACTCTACAGGCAAGCTTCATAACGGTCATGTGGGTGCTGCTGGGGTACATGCTTATCCTTGCAGCGGTGGTCCCGGTCGTCGGCAGGCTGGCCGACATGCTGGGGCGCAAGAACCTCTACAACCTAGGCTTTGTCGTCTTCACCGTCGGGTCGCTGCTCTGCGCACTGGCACAGCCGCAGTATCACGGCTTAGATCTAGTGGTCTACCGCATGGTGCAGGCCGTGGGCGGCGCGCTCCTCATCACCAACAGTGCGGCGATCGTGACCGATGCATTCCGCCGGGGAAATGTCGGCTTTGGCTTGGGCGTGAATGGGATCGCGTTTTCCGCGGGGTTCCTCCTCGGCCCGGTCGTCGGGGGAGTGCTCACGGCTATTTCGTGGCGATTAGTGTTTCTCATAAACGTCCCAATTGGTATTGTCGGCACGATATGGGGAATACTCCGGCTCAGAGAAACAGTGACGCTTCCTACAGGACAGCACTTTGACTGGGCCGGAAGCCTGACCTTCACTCTGGGACTGGGGGCACTCCTTCTCGGCGTGTCACTTTATGCCTTTCCCGTAATCGCCATGTGGGTCGTGTATGTGCTCTTTGTCGTGGCCGCGGTGAGTCTCGCGCTGTTTGTTGTTGCCGAGCGACGCGATCCCGAACCGATGCTCAACCTGCACCTGTTCGAGAATCGAAGCTTTGCCTTCGCCTCGGCTGCTAACGGGCTTAACGGACTTGCCAGAGGCGCAGTGCTCTTCGTGCTTATATTCTTCCTGCAAGGACCATACGGCTACGGCCCTCTGATGGCAGGCATTCTCTTGGCCCCTTTCGGTCTTGCCTTTTTGGTCGTCGGACCGATTTCGGGGCACCTCTCCGACCGGTACGGTGCGCGCTACCTCGCAACGGCCGGATTGCTCGTGTCCGCCGGAGCGTTGCTCGGGCTAGCCACGGTGGTGAGTACGACGCCGTATTGGGTCCTCGCCGTGTACATGGCGCTCATGGGCGGTGGTTCTGGCCTATTCGCGTCACCGAACATGAATGCGATCATGAGTGCGGTTAAGCCGAGCGAGCGCGGGAGCGCATCCGGCATACGCACTATGCTGATGAACACCGGCCAGATGCTCTCCATCGCTATTGCTTTCCCGCTTATCCTCAGCCATATTCCTGAGGTCGTCATGTTCGACGTCTTTTTGTACGGGGGCGGACTCGGCGGTACGCCTCAAATTTTGGCGGCCTTCGAGCTCGGCATGCACGAGGCGTTTCTTGTAGCCGCTGTGGTTACAGTATTCGCGGCGATCATCTCGTTTAGTCGACCCTCAGGTGCACCGCGCGATTCTGTGATTGGTTGAATGGATCCCTTGCTCTGAGTCGTGCTGCCACCTGAACGCTACCAGATACCTGTTCTGCAGTCGTCGATTGAGTGACCGCAGCTAGTCTTAGCAGCGCTCTGGCCGGAAGCGGTTGAATGCGTTGCCCCGAGCGTTTTTGTTCGTGTGGTCTAACAACGTTGATCCCTGGAGAGGCCTACCACGCGACGGTATTACCACGTCTCGTGATGGATACACGAAGGATTGAATCTATCAACCGGAGCCGGAGTCTCCGCTGGGCGTCCTACAGGGATTATACACAGCGGAATAACGTTCGCGGGCAGATTGAGCAGCTCTTTAATACCTTTAACTCGCTCTTCAAAGGGGTAAACTGCGGTCCATACAGCCCCTAATCTTCGTTCGGTCGCTTCAAGCAGTATGTTTTCAGCGGCGGCTGAGCAGTCCAGGGCCCACAAGCCGGGAAACTTCTCC